>Ga0066644_10000098_pt1 | contig 50950 bp, 56 predicted proteins | sample CryGeyCG2114_020_FD_62735 | JGI IMG/M metagenome (GOLD analysis project Ga0066644, IMG submission 62735) | Groundwater microbial communities from aquifer - Crystal Geyser CG15_big_fil_post_rev_8/21/14_0.20 | ecosystem: Environmental > Aquatic > Deep subsurface > Groundwater | place: USA: Utah...
TGACGGGCGTGATCTGCGCCGTGTTCGCCTACGGCACCGCGCTGGCTGCCTGGAAGATCTGGCAGACCAGCCGCGAGATGATCACGGTCGAGGACGGCCGCCCGGCGCCGGGTTCGCCCGGCGGGCGCTTTAGGGCCGCGCAGGCGTCGGGCGACGAACGCGCGACGGAACGCGCGGCGCAGGTTCTGCGCCTGACGCTTTCCAACCGTATCGTCGTGGTTCGCCATGTCGCCAACTCGCTGGTCCTACTGGGCCTGATCGGAACGGTGATCGGCTTCATCATTTCGCTGTCGGGCGTCGATCCCTCGGCCGCGTCCGACGCCACCAAGGTCGGCGCCATGGTGGCGACCCTCATCAGCGGCATGTCCGTGGCCCTCAACACAACCCTGGTGGGAGCGATTCTCTACGTCTGGTTGATCGTCAACCATCGCATCCTGGCGTCCGGGACGGTTCGGCTGCTGACCACCGTCCTGCAGGGACCGCCGGCGGCTGCCGACGGCCTGGATCGACGTCAGGCCGCCGAATAGGGCGGGGCGCCAAGGGTGGGCGTCATGGAAGAACTTGAATATTTCGACGACGAGGACACAGCGGGCACGGTGTTCCGCGACGTCATCCTGCTGGCGCTGATCGGCTTCGTCGCCATGGTGGTGATGCTGCTGCCGCATCTGCAGCCGCCCCAGGAACAGCGGGAGGAAGCCAAGGCCCCCGGCAACGTCATGGTTGAGGTGCACTGGCCCAACGACATGCCCTACGACGTGGACCTGTGGGTCAAGGCGCCGGGCGAACGTCCCGTCGGCTTCTGGAATCAGAGCGGCTTCACTTTCAACCTCCTGCGCGACGACCTGGGGATCGAGGGCGACGCCACCGACCGGAACTACGAGATGAGCTACAGCCGCGGCATCCCGGCGGGCGAATACGTGGTCAACGTGCACATGTACGGGCACCTGCCCAAGGACGTCCGCCTGCCCGTGCGGGTGGTGGTCAGCGTCAAGCGCCCGCTGGAGGAGCCGGAACAGGTCGCCGCCACGACCGTCGAACTGCGCTACAAGAACCAGGAGGAAACGGCCTTCCGCTTTCGCCTGGACGGCGAGGGCAGGCTGGTCGAGGGCAGCGTGAGCAAGCTGCGCAAGCCGCTGATCACGGAACTCAGATGACAGCCGACGGGTAGGGACCCAGGATGGACATCATCTATTACATCTTCGCCGCAATGACCCTGACGGCCTTTGCCTTGGGCGTGCTCGCCGTCTGGGCGCCGCGCCGGACCTGGGTGCGGTTCGCCGCCGTCGCGGCGGTGGCGGTGTTCCTGCCGCTCGCGTATCTTCAGCTTGTGGAGTTGTTGTCCCGGCCCAAGCCGATGGCCTATGCCTGGTATGAACGGGAGCGGCCGAAGGCCGTCGTGCTGGGCGTCGACTTCGACGAGGGCGAGGCCATCTATCTGTGGCTGCGTCTGCCCGACGAACCGGCGCCCCGCTACTACTCCATTCCCTGGAACCCGCGCTTCGCCGAACAGCTTCAGGACGGGCTGGAGGACGCGGTCAGGCGCAATTCGGTCCTGGTCATCACCAATCCGTTCTCCAAACAAGGCCCCGAGGACATGGGGGACCTGAACGTGGAGATTCAGCCGCCACCGCAGCCGCCCCTCAAGGCGCCGCTGGTGCCGCCGCGCATCATCGACCCCAGGGAATTCAAGATTTAATGTGCGGCCAGATTCAGCAAGTTGTTTCAAAAGCCTATACGTAAGTCATGGAAGTCACCGCGCCGGCTTTGCGCGATAATGCGGGTACGTGTCAGTTGCAGAGGAGCCAAGCATGACTGGCAGGACGAAAGAAAAAGAGGAAGTGATCGACGAGGACGTTCCCGAACCCATCGACGAAGAAGTCCGGGCGGAACTGTCCCTTATCTACACCAAGGCCAATGACGCCCTTCTGTTCGTCAAGGCGCAGCAGTGGTGGACCGTGGGATCGACGCTCGCGGTATTCATGGGACTGTTGGTGATCGCCAAGCTGGTTGGGGCCAAGGCTGGATACGTCAGTGCGCTGACCGGCCTCATCATTCTTATGACCTGCGCCTGCGTCTTCATGCTGGTGATCTATCAGTTCTGGCAGCACAACGAGCTTGCCCGCATTCATGCCGTGGCCACACATTTCAGCGCCACGTTCCAGAAAATCCATGCGATCAAGTCGCCGACGGAAGGTAACTTCCATCGTTATACGCTGCTGGCGTTCATGATCGTCGTGGTGATCCTGGGGGCGGTCATCACCTACATGGGGCTGGACCAATTGCCGCGCTGGCCGCGCTGACGGCGGGATAGAGAAGTAGAGCGCCGCTCGGTTTCGATGCGCGCCACGGGGGCCTGCCTCAGCCCTCCGAGCGGTAGTTCGGCGCCTCGCGGGCGATGGTGATGTCGTGGACGTGGCTTTCGCGGAGCCCGGCGCCGGTGATGCGGCGCATCTGCGGCTTGGTGCGCAGTTCCTGGATGGTGGCGCAGCCCGTGTAGCCCATGGCCGCCTTCAGCCCGCCGACAAGCTGGTGCAGGATGGTGCCGAGCGACCCGCGGTAGGGTACCCGGCCCTCGACCCCTTCGGGCACCAGTTTCAGGTTGTCGGAGACCTCCTGCTGGAAGTAGCGGTCGGCGGAGCCGCGCGCCATGGCGCCCAGCGACCCCATGCCCCGGTAGGACTTGAACGACCGGCCCTGGTAGAGGAACACCTCGCCCGGGCTTTCGTCCGTGCCGGCGAACAGCGAACCTATCATTACCGCCTCGGCGCCCGCGGCGATGGCCTTGGCGATGTCGCCGGAATACTTGATGCCGCCGTCGGCGATGCAGGGCACCCCCGCCTTGCCGCATTCCTCGGCCGATTCCATGATCGCCGACAGTTGCGGCATGCCGACGCCGGCGACCATGCGGGTGGTGCAGATGGTGCCCGGCCCGATGCCGATCTTGACGCCGTCGGCGCCGGCGTCGATCAGCGCCTTCGCCCCTTCGGGCGTGGCCACGTTGCCGCCGATGATCTGGGTGCGATTGGACATCTTCTTGATCATGTTGACGGCGTCGAGCACGCCTTTCGAATGGCCATGGGCCGTGTCGACGATGATCACGTCGACCCCGGCATCGATCAGGGCCGCGGCGCGTTCCCGCCCGGCGTCGCCCACGCCCGTCGCCGCGGCGACGCGCAACCGCCCCTGGTCGTCCTTGCAGGCGTTGGGGTGGGCCTGTTCCTTCTCGATGTCCTTGACCGTGATCAGGCCGATGCAGCGGTAGTTGTCGTCGACCACGATCAGGCGTTCGATCCGGTACTTGTGGAGAAGTCTCTTGGCCTCGTCCCGGGACACGGTTTCCTTGACCGTGATGAGCGGCAGGTCGGCCCGGTTTCGGGTCATCAGTTCCGACACGGGCTGCCTCAGGTCCTCGGCGAAGCGGATATCGCGGTTGGTCAGGATGCCGACCAGCTTGCCCGTCTCGCGCTCGACCACGGGCATGCCCGAGAATCCGGTGCTTTCCTTGATGCGCAGGGCGTCGGCTAGGGTCTGGTCAGGGAACATGGTGACCGGGTTGATGACCATGCCGCTTTCGAACTTCTTGACCTTGCGGACCTCGGCGGCCTGTTCCTCGGGAGTCATGTTCTTGTGCAGGACGCCGATGCCGCCGGCCTGCGCCATGGCGATGGCCAAGGCACCTTCTGTCACCGTGTCCATGGCGGCGGAAATGATCGGAATGCCCAGGCTGATCTCGCGCGTCAGGCGGGTCGTGGTATCGGCATCGGAGGGAAGGACGCTGGACGCGGCCGGAACCAGGAGAACATCGTCAAACGTCAGCGCTTCTCTTAGGTCGGCCATGCCATCCTCGTCTAGGCGGTTCGAGATGGCGGCCCATCATACACATGCGAAGGCCCTTGCCAAGCACCTTGACGCGGGCGCGGAAGGGGGCCGTGCCCGCTCCGTTCAGGCCCCGGATTCCGGGCGGAATCCGATGGCAACGACGTAGCTTTCGGCGGAATCGGCGCGGCTCGCCGGCGGCTTGGCGTGCTTGACCTGGGCGAAGCGCTGTTTCATGCGCGCCAGCAACTCGTTCTCTGTTCCGCCCTTGAGCACCTTGGCGACGAAGGCACCGCCGGGCGCCAGGACCTCGCAGGCGAAGTCGAAGGCCGCCTCGCACAGGCTCATGATGCGCAGGTGGTCCGTCTGGCGGTGGCCGGTGGCGGGTGCCGCCATATCCGACAGCACCAGATCGGCGGGGCCGTCGAGCGCCGCCTTGATGCGCTCGGGCGCGCCCTCCTCCATGAAGTCCTGGTGGATCAGGAGCGCCCCCGGGATCGGATCCACGGGCTGCAGGTCGATGCCGACCACCTTCCCCTTTGGGCCGACGGCGTTCATGGCGACCTGGGTCCAGCCGCCGGGCGCGGCGCCCAGGTCGACCACGCGGCCGCCCTTCTTCAGCAGGCCGAACATGACGTCCAGTTCCTTGAGCTTGAAGGCGGCGCGCGAGCGGTAGCCGCGGGCCTTGGCCTCGGCCACGTAGGGGTCGTTCAACTGCCGCTCCAGCCACATCTTGGACGACGTCTTGCGCCCCTTGGCGGTCTTCACCCGGTTGTGCAGGCCGCGCCCGGAAAACCGCGTGCCGCGCGGCTTGGAAGCCCCGGGACGCCCTGAGCCCGAACGGCCCGAACCTGAGCGGGAGGTCATTGCTTGGCGGCTTCCTGCATCATGCGGACCAGAAGGCCCTCGCGCACGCCGCGGTCGGCGATGCGCAGGCGCCCGGCGGGCCAGCGCTTGGTGATCGCCTTCAGGATGGCGCAGCCCATGACCATCAGGTCGGCCCGTTCCGGGCCGATGCAGGGCAGGCCTTTGCGCACTTCGCAGGACATGGCCGACACCCGGTCGGCCAGGCGCTCGATGTCGGCGAACTCCAGGATCAGGCCGTCGACCAGGGAGCGGTCGTAGCGCGCGAGGCCCAGGTGCATGGCCCCCAGCGTCGTCACCGTGCCCGAGGTGCCCAGCATCAGGGCGCCCTCGCGGGCGAAGGTCCCGGAAATCCCGAACTCGGCGTCGAACGGCGCCAGCAGCGTGTCGATCTCGGCGACCAGGATGCGGAACCGCTCTGCCGAACAGTCGGGCGAGGCGTTCTTCTCCATCAGGTTCACCACGCCGATGGGCAGCGACAGGATGCCGATGGGCCGCGGCACGCAATGTTCCAGGTCGATCCAGCTCAGTTCCGTCGAGCCGCCGCCGATGTCGAACATCAGGGCCCGGGAATGGCCGCCGGTCAGCAGCGGCAGGCAGCCCGTCAGCGTCAGGGTCGCCTCTTCCTCGGCCGGGATGGCCTCCAGCATGATGCCCGTCTCGGCATGCACCTTGCGGAAGAAGTCCTTGCAGTTGATGGCCTGGCGGCAGGCCTCCGTGGCCACGTGGCGCGAGCGCACCACGTTATGACGCCTGATCTTGCCGGCGCACACGCGGAGCGCCGAAATGGTGCGCCGGATGGCGTCCTCGCACAGGTTGCCCGAATGCGTCAGGCCCTCGCCCAGGCGGACGATGCGCGAGAATCCGTCGATCACCACGGGGCCGTCGTCGGACGGCCGTGCGATCAGCATGCGGCAATTGTGGGTGCCCAGGTCTATGGCCGCGAAACAGGGCTCGCTGCCCTTGGCGCGGCGGTGGTGCCGGTAAGGCGGAGTCGCTTGGGGCCACTTGGCCATAAACACTTCCAACGGTTCGCTGCGGGTTGCTCCCGCTTGACCGGACATTCTAGTGATCGGCAACCCCGAGGCCAACATATCTATATTGTAATTAGGGTTAAAGAATCCGGAGCCAAATCCGCGTCTCGTCAGTTGCGTTCCGCAGGGGCAATCGGTATATAACCGCGGTGGCGCGCCGGGGCCGTTCTCGAGACCCGGGCCGGCGGCGGCACTTCCCGATGGGGTGTGGTGTAATTGGTAACACGACGGACTCTGACTCCGTTATTCTAGGTTCAAGTCCTAGCACCCCAGCCAAAAAAGCGGTGGAATCTCAAATGGTTCCACCGCTCATTCTTGCGTGCCTGGAATGTCATGTTTCCGCTGGGGACACAATTAGTCTGCCGGACTCACTCATCCTCAATTTTTCATCGTCATTTTGCCATCGCTTGGAGTTTGGGAATTAGACTGTTAGCCAATTGAACACATTGGCGGAATAGGCCCAGATTTTCTCGGATCGACTCGGTCTTTTGCAGGACGCTTGCATGGTCCCATTTTCCTTGTGCGTAAGAGATCAGATCGACGGTTAGACCTTGGTGCAAGGACAGAAAACGGGCGAGTTCGCAGGTAACGTCACCGCCGAGGAGGCCGATGTCATCGAGGTTCCGGTTGATCAAAGGAAAGGTCGCGTTGGCGGTTTGAATCGGTGACAGTCGCGCGTCAACCAATCTCGGCATGACGATATCTGATCCGGCGGTCAATGTGTCCAATAGCGATTGACCGTACGCGTCATAGTCACGGGCAACGCAGATGGTATGCCATCCATCAAGTTCCGCTGCTATTGCTGCGGCCATTAGTCGGCGGCGTTCTCTTTTTTGATGATGATGAGACAACCGGCTAAAAGCGTACGCTGCTAATAGACCGAATAAGGCCGTCAAGAGAGGTGCGGCAATGGTCGGTATCAACTGATCGGGGGCGGACGTAATATGTTCAGCGATCCGAGCCAAGTTCTCAGCGATTTGACTGATTGGTTCCGTGGTCATTGACCCTTCTCCTCAAAACAGTGCGATGCTGGTCAGCGCTTGTTATGGAAAGCTGATGCTGACGAGTTTTTGGAGATAATCAAAGGGTCGAACGTTGGATTGTGGTCCGGGCGTAGGGTTCCCAGAGACATAATAAGGACATGCGGCGTAGCGGTTTTTTGTCTTGTAATCCTTACTGTTCGGAATGTGTCGGGGTACCCCAGCCAATTGAAAAGGCGCCCTCGGCGATAGGGGCGCCTTTTCTCAATGTGATGGTCGTTTCCGACTGCGTTACATGGTCGCCCAGTCCTCCACCCTTAATCCTTCCACCCGCGCAAACTCGCGCGTGTTGTTGGTCACCAGCACGCAATCGGCGGCGATGGCATGGCCTGCGATCATGGTGTCGTTGCCGCCGATGGGTGTCCCCCGCGCCGTCAGGTTCTTGTGGATGGACATGGCCTGTTCCGCCGCCGTGCGCTCCCAGGGCAGAATGGCGGAGAGGCGCGCGACGAACGCCTCGACCAGCGCCGCATGGCGGGGCGCGGCCTTTCTGCCCACGGTTCCCAACAGCATCTCGTAATAGGTGATGACGGAAATGGCGATGCCGTGTTGCCCCTCGGCGGCGGCCTGCATGCGCTCGATGACTGCGGGAGGGCGTTCGCGCATGATGAAGGAGCAGATGTTGGTGTCGAGCATGTAGACCATGCTCAGTCGCCTGAACCACTCTCATCCAGCGAGAAACGCCCTTGTTCGACCAGATCGGGCCGGTCGCGGAGGAAATCCTCGTCCGCCCGCGGCTCATCGGCGAACGACGCCCAATCCGGGCGAACCGGGCGCAGCACGATGGTGTCCCCATGCTTTTCGATGGTCAGTTCCGCCACGCCGCGAAATTCGAAATCCTTGGGAAGGCGGATGGCCTGGTTTCGATTGTTGCGAAAGATGGATACGGTACGCATGGGCTCTCTCCTGACCGGCAAAGTCAGGATAACATATGTTTGGCATATGCGCAAATGGAATTCTATGCGCCGGGTCAGAGCCCGGCAATGTTCGCTTGTCCGGGGCAATTGAAAAGGCGCCCTCGGTGACGGGGGCGCCTTTCACGTTTCAGGTTTGCGGAAACGGCGCGGGATCAGGTCCCGGCGCGCCGTTCCTCGCCGGCGATGGGCTGGTCGCCTTGGCGCCGGTCGGGGCCGGCGTAGGAGGTCGTGGAGACCTGCGGCTTGCGCCGGGTGCCGAGCGCCGAGACGATTCGGCGCAGAAGGGCGTCGGCGGTAACCGGCTTGATCAGGATCTCGTTCACGCCGGCGCTCATGGCGCGCGAGATCTTCATGCGGTCCACGGAGGCCATGGTCATGATGATCGGCAGGCTGGGCGCCGGGCTGCCTTCGGCGCGGCGCAGGAACGCCGTGAGTTCCAGGCCCGGAATGGCGGCCAGGTCCCAGTCGATGATGGCGAGATGCGGCTCCTGCGTGCGCACGAGACCAAGCGCCTCGGCCCCGTCGCCGGCCAAGTGGATGTCCCGCACACCGAGCTGGGCCAGGGTGCGGCGCGTCTGGTGCAGGAAGAAATCCTGCCCGTCGCCGACGACCACCGACAGCCGTGCGAAGCGTTCGTTTTGCGGACTCCCTGGTCGGAACCGCGTGTTCGGCATAATTCCCATGGACTCTTTCTCCCGTCCGTGTTCCGGCCCCCTTCTGGGGCCACCGCGAAAAGGATAGAGCGCCAGGAATTACCAATACGTTAAGAAAGCTTAATATTTGCCCTGAACCGCCCGGTGAGCGGGAGTTCTAAAGGACACAGTGTTTGGCGAAGTTGCCGGCCTCGTTGGCGGTCCACTCGCCCTTGGGTTTCTTCTTCAGGTCCTCGCACCACTCCTTGCTGCCCACTTCGGGGCTGCAGGCGGCAAGCGCCGCGACGGCAAGAACCGCGGCGACGGCGGCGAGGGGAAGCTTGGGCAGGATGCGGCTGACCCGGATCATGGACACACTCCTTTGACGGCAGTTTCGATCGGATACTTATCCCTTTGGCGGGGTGGGAAATCAACGCTGCGATCGACCCGGCCTGTTATAGAAGGGGCATGACCCAGGACATCTCTCATCCCGGCGCGGTTTCCCTGGAGGCGCCTCGGCTCGAATGGCGGGACGGCGCGCCGTGCTCGGCCGCGTTCGGCGACGTCTATTTTTCGGCCCGGGACGGTCTGGGCGAGACGCGCCACGTGTTTCTGGACGGCATCGGCGCGCCCGAGGCGTGGCGTGGCCGGCCGCGCTTCGTGATCGGCGAACTGGGGTTCGGCACGGGGCTCAACGTGCTGGCCGCCTGGGACGCCTGGCGGCGCGCGGCGGACCGGCGGGCCCGCCTGCATGTCGTCTCGGTCGAAGGCTTTCCCCTGGAGCCCCGGGACCTGGCGGCGGCCCACGCGGCCTTTCCCGAACTGGCGGACCTGGCGCGAGACCTGCGCGCCGCCTATCCGCGCCGGGTGCCGGGCTTTCACCGCCTGCGCCTCGACGGTGGCCGGGTCGCCCTGACCCTCCTGTTCGGGCCGGTCGCGGCGATGCTGTCGCAGGTCGAGGCCCGGGTCGACGCCTGGTTCCTCGACGGCTTCGCGCCGTCGCGCAATCCGGAGATGTGGTCCGACGCCGTGTTCCGTCAGGTCGCGCGTCTGAGCGCCCCCGGCGCCCGCGTCGCCACCTTCTCCGCCGCCGGGGCCGTCCGCCGGGGACTGGCCGACGCGGGTTTCGTCGTGGAGAAACGCCCCGGCTTCGGTGGCAAGCGGGAATGCCTGTCGGGCCGCTTCGAAGGACAATCGGCCGAATCGCGGGCCGAACCCTGGTTCGCCCCGCCCGCACCCCTGAGCCCGGGTGCTTCCGTCGCCGTGGTCGGCGGCGGCATCGCCGGACGGGCGACGGCGGGGACGCTTGCCGACGAGGGTTTCACCCCGGTTCTGTTCGACGCCGGGGAGCCGGGGGCCCAGCCGGAACGGGTGCTGGTTTCCCCGCGCCTGGCCGACCCGGCCGACGCCTACGGTCGCTTCATGGCCCAGGCCTTCGTCCACGCGGACCGGCAGGCCGGCCTGCCGCCCCCTGCCGGGGCGCTTCACCTGCCGAAGGACAGCGAAAGCGACCGCCTGCGGGACTTCCTGGCCCGACTCGGCTGGGATGCAGATTTCGGCCGGTCCGTCGACGCGGCGGAGGCATCGGATCTGGCGGGCCTTACCGTCCCCCGTGGCGGGGTCTGGTTCCCCCAAGCCCGCTTCGTGGCGTCGCCCGCGCCCACGCCGACCGCCGCCGTCGAGGTCCGGACAAACCGCGTCACGGGGCTGGCGATTGGAGAAGCGGGTTGGCGGTTGCATCTGGATGACGGAACGCATGCCTCCTTCGACGCCGTGGTCCTGGCCGCCGGGCCGCGGACGGCGGGGCTCGCGCCGGGGGGCGTGCCGGGCCTGCATGCCAGCCGGGGGCAGCTCTGCTACCTCCCGGCGACGGCGCAATCCGCGCGACTTCGCCTGCCGGTCAGCTTCGGCGGGCACCTGAGCCCGGTCACCGGAGCCGGTGGCGGGGCGATGCACGTTCTGGGCTCGTCCTACGGGCGTTGGCACCTGGACGGGCAGGGGGACGACTGGCGAGCCCTGCGGCCGGGCGACATGGCGTCGTCCCTCGACGGCCTGGCGGCGGTGCTGCCGGACCAGGCGGCGGCCTGGCGGTCGGCTCCCCTGCGGGGGTGGGCGGGGCTCAGGGCGACCACGTCGGACCACCTGCCGCTCGCGGGGCCGCTCGCCGACCGCGCGGCCTATGAGGATTCATACGGCGATCTGCACCACGGACGGCGCGGTCCCTGGCCGCCGGCGCCCTACCTGCGGAACGCCTTCGTCCTGACGGGCCTCGGTTCGCGCGGTTATCAGACCGCGTTCCTGGCGGCGGAGGCTCTGGCGTCGATGCTGGCGGGGGCGCCGATGCCGGTCGACCGCGAGGTGGCGACGGCCCTGCACCCGGCGCGCGCGTTGATCCGCCGCCTGCGCCGGCCGCCGGACCAAAGGGATCGGGACTATTGAGGTTGACCGACGGAGCCCGCGACCGAGGGCCCTAATTAATGCAAACCTTGTCGGCCAGACGTTCCATGAAGGCCTCGCCCTTGGCGATCTGATCCAGGGTGATGAATTCGTTGGGCTTGTGGGCCTCGTTGATGGAGCCGGGGCCGACGATGACGCTGGGTACGCCGGCGGAACTCTGGAACAGGCCGGCCTCGGTGCCGAAGGCGACGGCGGCATGGTCGTTGCGCCCGGCCAGCTGCTTGGCCAGGGTCACGACCTCTTCCGTGGGGTCGGTGTCGAGCGCGGGGATGCCCGACAGCGCCTCGACGCTGATGCCCGTCTCCGGGGACGCCGCCCGCATCTCGGCCTCCAGTTCCCTGACGCAGGCCATGATCTCGGCCTCCAGCGCGTCCGCGTCGTGCTTGGGCAGGTGGCGGAATTCGAAATCCATGCGGCAATGGCCGGGCACGATGTTCAATTGCTCGCCACCCCGCATGACGCCCGTATGCACGGTGGTGTAGGCGACGTCGTACAGCTCGTCGAAGGGGCCCTGTTCAGCGATGCGTTCGGCCATCCCGCGCAGGAACACGGCCAGCCGCGCCGCATAGTCGATGGCGTTGACGCCCATGGGGGTGAGGGACGAATGCGCCTCCTTGCCCTTGAACACGGCGCGGAAGCTGCGCTTGCCCTTATGGCCGACGCAGACCTGCATGCTGGTCGGCTCGCCGATGATGCCCATGACCGGGCGGATGGGCAGGTCGTTCATCATCTTGATAAGCGAGCGCACGCCGATGCAGCCCACTTCCTCGTCGTGGGAGAACGCCAGGTGGATGGGCGTCGAAAGGCCGCGCTTCAGGAACTCGGGCACGAAGGCCAGCGCAATGGCGATGAAGCTCTTCATGTCCGACGTGCCGCGGCCGTAGAGCCTGCCGTCCTTCTCGATCACCGTGAACGGGTCGGTGGCCCAGTCCTGGCCGTCCACGGGCACCACGTCCGTGTGCCCCGACAGCATGATGCCGCCCCGGTCCGTCGGACCCAGGGTGGCGTACAGGTTGGCCTTGGTCCCCGTGGCGTCGTGGACGAGTTGGCTGTCGACGCCGTGGCCCTTCAGGTAGTCCTGAACGAAGGCCATGAGTTCCAGGTTGGAATGGTGACTGGTGGTGTCGAAGCCCACGAGCTTGTCGATGAGCGGACGGCTGCGAAGGTCGGTCATGTGGGGTCTATGTCTTATTGTTTGTGGGGTTTGTGGAGCCAAAATCGGCGCTTCCGCGGCGAAGGTCAAGGACCGCCGCGGGCGTCGCCGGCGAGGCCGCCCGGCCGGAGGCCCAATCCGACGCCCGCCGCCAGCCTTGGGAACATCAGGCCCATGGTCACGCCCCGCAGGCTCATGAACAGGGTGAAGGCGGCCCACAGGCCGTGATTGCCCCAGGTTGCGGTGACGACGGGCACGGCGGCGGCGAACACGGCGAAGGAAACCGCCATGCCGTTGCGCATTTCGCGTGTCCAGGTGGCGCCGATGAAGATGCCGTCGAACTGGAAGCTCCAGACCGAGACCACCGGCAGCGCCGCCATCCAGGGCAGGTAGGCGTAGGCGGTCGCGCGCACGTCGGGCACGGTCGACAGGGTGTCGACGACGGCGGTGCCGAACAGCCAGTAGGAGAGGCCGAACAGGCAGGCGAACAGAACGCCCCAGGCTGTGGTGACCTTTACCGCCTGGCGGAACAGGCTGCGGTCATGGGCTCCCACGGCCTGGCCGGCCATCGCCTCGGCCGCGTTGGCGAAGCCGTCGAGCGCGTAGGAAGAGAACATGGTGAACTGCAGCAGAAGCGTGTTGGCGGCCAAGACCTCGTCACCCATGCGCGTGCCGGCCGAAGTGAAGATGACGAAGGCCGCCTGCAGGCACATGGAGCGAATGAAGATGTCGCGATTGACCCCCAGCATGCGGCGAACGCGCGAGGTGTCGCGGATGCGGTCCCAGCGCCAACGCCCGCCCAGCCTGCGAAGTTGCGCCGCCGCCAGTTGGAATCCCAGCGCCACGGCGGCGTATTCCGAGATGATGGTGGCCCAGGCGACGCCGTCGACGCCCCAGCCGAGGCCCAGCACGAACCAGATGTCGAGCACGATGTTGAGGCCGTTGAGGAATACCTGGGCGATCAACGCGGCGCGCATGTTCTGCACGCCGAAGAACCAGCCGAGGAGGGCGAAGTTCAGCAGCGCCGCCGGCGCGCCCCAGATACGGATCTGGAAATAGCTCTCGGTCAGCGGCCAGACGGCGGCGCTGGGGCCCATCAGCCAGTGCGAGACGCCGAGGATCGGCATCTGCAGGGCGATCAGGCCGAGGCCCAGCAAGGCCGACAGCAGGCAGGCGCGGGCCAGCCAGGAGCGCATCTGGTCGGCGTCCCCGGCGCCGAACGACTGCGCCGTCAGGCCCGTCGTACCCATGCGCAGGAAGTTCAAAGACGAATAGATGACGTTCATGATCACGGCGGCGATGGCGACGGCGCCCATGAACTCGGGTCCCGGCAGGCGCCCGACCACGGCCGTGTCGACCAGGCCCAGAAGCGGCACCGTGACGTTGGTCGCCATGATGGGCAGCGCCAACGCCCAGACGCGCCGGTTGAAGGCGCGCGGGCTGGTGGGGGCATGCGTCATCGGGGGGGCGGGCTTGACGGGGCGATCGGAGGCCGCCGGTCAGCCGGTCGCCAGCGGGCCCGGGTCGGCCCGCAGGTTGGTCGCGCGCAGGCGGCGGGACAGGTGCAGGAACAGGTCCTTGTAGAAGCGGCCGGCGAAGGTGGCGTTCTCGGCCATCAGGACCTCGATGGCCGTGCGAGGGATGATCAGGACTTCCGTGTCGCCGTCGGCGATCAGGGTCGCGCTGGCGCCCCGGCCGTCGACGAAGGACATCTCGCCGACCACGTCGCCGGGGCCGAGGGGGCCGACGAACTCGCTCAAATGCCCGCCCGCGAATACATGGGTGACGCGCAGCATGCCTTGGGCGACCACCATCAGGTTCTCGACGCGGCCGCCCTGGTTGATAACCGTGTCGCCGCTGCCGAAGGAATGGCCCACGGCCACCTGCATCAGGGCGTCGCGTTCTTCGTCGGTAAGGTTCCTGAAAGACTGTTCCAGGGCCATCGTTCGGTCCTTGTTACGGGAATATGCAGTCGGGAGGACGAAAATAACAGAAGTCCTGCGGGAAGGGTAACGGTAACGCCTGCGGGTGGCCGGCCGGGCCGGATCAGCGCCGGGCGATCCGCCCGAACGCCCACATGGCGGCGGCCATGACGGCGGCGAAGCCGAACGCCTTGGCCTGGCCCGTGCCCAGCGCCGCCAGGGCGGGCCCCGGGCAGAATCCGACGAGCCCCCAGCCCAGCCCGAACAGTACGGCGCCGGCGATCAGCCGTCCGTCGACGGCGCCCGGTTTGGGCACGTGGCTTTCCGCGTTGAGGAGCGGCGCGCCGCGGCGGCCGGCCAGCCAGTAGCCGGGAATGGAGACGGCGAGCGCGCCGCCCAGGACGAAGGCGAGCGTCGGGTCCCAGGTCCCGGCCCCGATACCCGCGAAATCCAGGAAGCCCAGCACGCGGGCCGGATTGACCATGCCCGACACGACCAGGCCGGTGCCGAACAGCGCTCCCGCGATCAAGCTGACGATAAGCCGCGCCATGGCTTCAGCCGCCCATCAGGTGGCGGGTCGCGAAGACCGTCGCCGCCGCCACGGAAAAATAGACCAGCGTCGCCGTGATGGAGCGCCCGGAGCCCCGCGCCATGCCGCATACGCCGTGGCCGCTGGTGCAGCCGCTGCCGAGGCGCGAGCCGGCGCCGACCAGGAGTCCGCCCGCGACGATCAGGGGCCAGCCGGCGGCGATCTCTACGGTCGCCGCCGTCAGGTTCAGGCTCAGCAGGGCGGCGGCGGCCAGTCCGATGACGAAAGCGGCACGCCACGCCAGGTTCGCGCGCTCGCCGTCCAGGAGACCGCCAAGGATGCCGCTGACGCCGGCGACCCGGCCGTTGAACACGACCAGAAGCGCGGCGCCCAGGCCGATGAGGGCGCCGCCGATCAGGGCCGAGAGGGGATCGAAGGTCTGCATGGCTCTGTTTCTAACATGACCGATGGCCGGAAAACATATTCAAATTTATGAATATCATTTGACGGTGTGAATCCGTGTCTCGCGGTGCCAGATGTAAAGCCCGGTGACGATGACGATGCCCGCCCCCAGGACCGTCATCAGGTCGGGCAGGACGTCCCAGATCAATAGGTCGAACAGCACGGCCCAGCAGATCGCGGTGTATTCGAAGGGCGTGACCACGGCGGCCGGCGCGAACTTCATGGCGAAAGTCATGAGGATCTGGCCCAGGCCGCCGACCAACCCGGCGCAGATGTAATAGACCAGGTGTTCGGGCGTCGGCGTGACCCAGACGAAGGGCAGGATCAGCAGCGACACGGCGACGCCCGTGATCATGTAGTAGAACACGATCAGGTAGGGGGTTTCCGTCTCCGACAGCTTCTTGATGAAGATCAGCGAGACCGCCCAGCATAGCGTGCCGAGAAGCGCGAACAGCGAGCCCGTCTGGAAGTCGCCCGCGGGGTCGAGCGCCACCATCACCCCGACGAAGCCGATGGCGATCGCGGTCCAGCGGCGCAGGCCGACCCTTTCCCCCAGGAAGGGGATGGCCAGCAGGGTGGTGAAGATCGGCACAGACATGGCGATGGACATGCCGTCGCTCATGGGGATCTGGGAATAGGCGTAGTAGAAGCTGGCGTTGCCCAGCACGCCCGACAGCGAACGCAGGATGTGGCCGACCGGCCTGTTGGTGCGGAACGACGTCACGCCGCTGGCATAGACCATCAGCGGCACCACCATCGCCGTGGCGATGGCGTTGCGAAAGAACACGGCCTGGAACGGCGAATATTCGGGGCCCGCCAGCTTGACGAACATCTGCATCGCGGCCAGCGCCCCGACCGACCCCGCCATGCACAGGATGCCCAGCGCCAACGAGTGCCGGGGCAGGTCGGCCGGTGACGATTGGGCGTGGTTAGTCAGACAGGGCGGCCTTCAGTTCCGGGACGGCGGTGAACAGGTCCGCCACCAGGCCGTAATCGGCGACCTGGAAGATGGGCGCTTCCTCGTCCTTGTTGATGGCGACGATGACCTTGGAGTCCTTCATCCCCGCCAAGTGCTGGATGGCGCCCGAGATGCCGACCGCGATGTACAGTTCCGGCGCGACGACCTTGCCGGTCTGGCCGACCTGGTAGTCGTTGGGCACGAAGCCCGCGTCGACGGCGGCGCGCGATGCCCCCACGGCCGCGCCCAGCAGGTCGGCGATCTCTTCCAGCATCGCGAAGTTGTCGCCCGACTGCATGCCGCGGCCGCCCGAGATGATGACGCGCGCACTGGTCAGTTCCGGGCGTTCGGACTTGGTCAGTTCCTGGCCCGCGAAGGCGGCAAGGTCACTCGCCCCCTCGCCGGCGACGTCCTCGATGACGGCGCTGCCGCCCTCGGCCGCGGCCGGGTCAAAGGCCGTGGCGCGCACGGTCAGGACCTTCTTGGCGTCCGACGTCTTGACGGTCGCCAGCGCGTTGCCGGCATAGATCGGGCGCACGAAGGTGTCCGGGCCCTCGACGGCCGAGACATCGGAAATCTGCTGCACGTCGAGCAGCGCGGCGACGCGTGGCATGACGTTCTTGCCGCTGGTGGTGGCGGCGGCGACGATGTGGTCGAAGCCGGCCGCCAGCCTGGCCATAAGGGGCGCCGCGTTCTCGGCAAGCTCGTTGGCGTAGGCCGCGTCGTCGGCGAGCAGCACCTTGGCGACGCCGTCGATCTTGGCGGCCGCCTCGGCCACGGCGCGGCAGCCGGAGCCCGCGACCAGGACCGTCACGTCGCCCAACTGCTTGGCGGCGGCGACGGCGTTCAAGGTCGCCGGCTTCAGGGCCGCGTTGTCGTGTTCGGCGTAAACCAGGACAGCCATGATCAGATCACCTTCGCTTCGTTCTTCAGTTTCTGGACCAGTTCGGCGGCGCTTTCGACCTTCACGCCGGCCTGGCGGGCGGGGGGCTCGGTGACCTTCAGGATTTCGACCCGCGGGGACACGTCGACGCCCAGTTCGTCCGGTGTCAGCTTGGCGATCTCTTTCTTCTTGGCCTTCATGATGTTGGGCAGGCTGGCGTAACGCGGCTCGTTCAGGCGCAGGTCCGTGGTGATGACGGCCGGCAACTTGAGGTCGAGCGTTTCCAGGCCGCCGTCGATCTCGCGCGTCACCTTGGCACGGCCGTTGGCGAATTCGATCTTCGAGGCGAAGGTGCCCTGTGACCAGCCCAGCAGCGCGGCCAGCATCTGGCCGACCTGGTTGTTGTCGTCGTCGATCGCCTGCTTGCCCAGGATCACGACGTCCGGGTTCTCGCGGGTGACGATTTCCTTGAACAGCTTGGCGACGGCCAGCGATTCGACGCGCTGATCGGCGACCACGTGGATGCCGCGGTCGGCCCCCATGGCGAGCGCCGTGCGGATGGTTTCCTGGGCCTGGTCGGGGCCGATGGAGACGGCGATCAGTTCGTCCGCCGTGCCGGCTTCGCGCAACCGCACGCCCTCCTCGACGGCGATTTCGTCGAACGGGTTCATGGACATCTTCACGTTCTGGGTTTCGACACCCGTGTGGTCCGATTTGACCCGGACCTTCACGTAGGCGTCGATCACGCGTTTGACGCCGACCAGGATTTTCATGGCTTAACCTTCTTAATCAGGCGTTCTCGGGGACCCGGCGGATCCCCCGGCCTTGCTTGCTGCACTGCGAGAAATGACCCGCCCGATTTAGCGGACGGGTGCATTTCCGTCAAGAAACGCCATTTCATTCCGCGTTGCCGGCGATGCCTTGGGGGAAGCGGCGGAAATTCTGGGTCGCTGCAATTTTAGACAAATTCGAATAAAAACTACTTTAAATAAAAAATATTGCCAATCATTACTCTTAATAAGATCATCCATCATGAGACAAGTCTAAAAATTCGGGGACCGGACTGCGGCGATTTGGGAGAGGTGACAGTCACGATGGCCCAGAATTATTCCGACCTGCCCTATGGCGCGAGCCGCCCCATGGTTCCGCGATACGGGCCACAACCGAAGCCGACCCTGAAGGGGCTGCTGCTGGCACCGCTGGCACCGGTCCTGTGGCTGCTGCGTGGCGCCCGACGCCGCCGCGACAAGCAGAAATCCAAGCTGCAGATGGAGATTCTGCAGTTGAGGCGCGAGGTCGCCGGCCTGCGCCGCGTCAACCTTGAACTGCTGAAGGGCAAGGAACGGGCGGAAATCAACGACCTGCGCAAGACCGAGTTCCTCGCCCGCGTGACGCACGAACTGCGAACGCCGCTGAACGCCGTGGTCGGGTTCGCCGACCTGGTGCGTCAGGAACCCTTCGGCGAATTGGGAAGTCCAAAGTACGCCGAGTATCTGACCGACATCCGCGCCACCAGCGCGCACATGCTGGGAATCGTCAACGACCTTCTGGACGTCGCGAAGATCGAGGCGGGGAGAATCGAGATGAGAGAATCCTGGAGCGCCGTCCCGGTGATCCTGGATGATTGCCGGCGGCTGGTGGTGGGCCAGGCCGAGGCGGGCGGCATCGACCTGGTGGTCGAGACGCCGCCGGACCTGCCGGGTCTGTACTGCGACCCCGGCCGTGTACGCCAGATCCTGGTCAACCTGCTGTCCAATGCCGTCAAGTTCACGCCCAAGCGCGGACGCATCACGCTGGCGGCGCGCACGGACCGGGTCGGCGGCATCGTCATCCGCGTCGCCGACACGGGCATCGGCATTCCGCAGGACGCGCTTGAAGACGTGTTCGAGCCCTACACCCAGGTCCGCGCCAACCACCTGGTCAAGGGTCAGCAGGGATCGGGCCTGGGCCTGTCGCTGGTGCGCATCCTGGCCGACATGCATCAGGCGACGCTGGGCATCGAAAGCGTCGAAAACCGGGGCACGACGGTGACCGTTCGCTTCCCGCCGACGCGGGTAGGCACGATTTCGTGAACGCCGCCGCCGCGCGGTGTTGCTCGTCTCGGATTGCAGGCGGGGGGCACGCGTATTATGGTGCGGCCATCATCGTTTTGGGACGTTGAGGGCCCTCAATCTTGCGGATGTCGGCATCCATCCTGGCGTTTTGCGTGTTGATCCTGGCTGGGTCTGCCTCGGCGGAGACGCCCAAGGTCTTGACCTGGGAAAACCTGATCCCGGCCGGCCCGCCCATCGAGAATCCCTACGAGCACCTGACGCTGGATCAGCAGGTCGAGCTTGAGATGCTGGCCGCCATTCGCTCGCAATTCGCCGCGGGTCTGATCAACGAGGTCCATCCCATGTACGAGGACGGCCGCGAGATCGAGCACAAGTTGCGCAATGAAGGCATCGACGTAGACCGCATGGTCGGGCTGGTTCAGAAGATGCAGGCCAAGATCGCCGAGCGCAACGGCCAACTGGCGTACGATCTGGACGGCCAGACGGTGCGACTGCCGGGCTATGTCCTGCCGCTGGAGTTCGAGGGTACGTCGGTGAAGGAGTTCCTGCTGGTTCCCTACGTGGGCGCCTGCATCCACGTGCCGCCGCCACCCATCAACCAGACCGTGGTCGTTCACCTGAACCAGTCCTACGCGGCGAAGGAACTTTACGAGCCCGTCTGGGTCACCGGGCGGATGACGGTCAAGCAGACCAAGCGGGCGCTCAGCCTGGTCGACGGATCCGCCGACGTGAACGCCGGCTACACGATCCAGGGCATGCGGATCGATCCCTACACGGAGAAATAGGCCGGCGCCGTCGGATGCGCCGCACCGCTTTGGGCGACGCGATTACGGATTGCCTCGCATATTTGTTATAATATAACATTACAATTCATGACCGCCCTCGTCACCGCGTCGGAGAAGCCTTGATGTCCCTGACCGCGCCTATCCTCCTCGTTGCCCCGCGTTACCGCGTTCTTGCGGTCGCCGCGCTGATCGCCGCCGTTGCGCTGCCGGCACCGGCCGCCGAACGTGGGCAAGGTGCTCACGAACACGGTGTCGGACAATTGAACCTGGCCGTGGAGGGCGCGACCGTGGAGATCGAAATCACGGCGCCGGGCGCCGATATCGCCGGGTTCGAACACGCGCCCGAGACAGCGGCCGACCGCCAGGCGGTCGCCGCCGCCGTGGCCAGGCTCAAGGACGCGGCGGCCCTGTTCCGGTTCCCGGCCAAGGCCGGCTGCACGGCGGAAGACGTGGAAGTCGAATCGCCTCTGATGGAGGGCAGGCGCGGCCATGAGAAGGAGCACGGGCACGACAATGCGCATGGCGCCGAGACCCATGCCGAGTTCCGCGCCCATTACCATTTCAGTTGCAGCGATCCGGCGGCGCTGACCCATATCGACCTGGGATATTTTCAGGCCTTCCCCGCCGCCCGGGAACTTGAGGCGCGCACCATCACGGCGCGCGGCCAGGGGGCGCGGGAGTTGACAGCGGAGCGTTCCCGCCTGACCTTCTAGGTCACATCCGACATCGAACAGGGAGAGACATGAGCGACAGCGCGATCCGCCTTTCCGGCGTCACGTTCCGCTGGCGGCCGGACGCCCCCCTGGTCCTGGACATTCCGGAGTTCGCGGTCCGGCCGGGCGAGCGCGTGTTCGTCACCGGGCCCAGCGGCAGCGGCAAGTCGACCCTGTTGAACCTGTTGGCGGGCATCGTCCTGCCGCAGGCGGGCGCGGTCGAGATCGGCGGCTCGGACATGACGCGCCTGCCCGGGGCCCGCCGCGATGCGCTGCGCGCCGATCGCGTCGGCTACATCTTCCAGATGTTCAACCTGCTGCCGTTCCTGTCGCTGACCGAGAACGTCCTGCTGCCGTGCCGCTTCTCGGCGGCGCGCCGCGCCCGCGCCGCCGCCGCTTCGGGCGGGATCGAGGGCGAGGCCCGGCGCCTGCTCGCCCACATGGGGCTGGCCGGCGCCGCCGCCGAGGGACGCGCGGTCGCCGAACTCAGCACCGGCCAGCAGCAGCGGGTCGCGGTCGCCCGCGCCCTGATCGGCGCACCGCCCGTGATCATCGCCGACGAGCCCACGTCGGCGCTCGACGCCGACGCCCAGGCGGCGTTCCTCGGCCTGTTGTTCGACGAGGCGGCGCGCAGCGGCGCCGCGGTCCTGTTCGTCAGTCACGACCGGCGGCTGGAATCCGGGTTCGACCGGATCGTGCCTTTGGCCGACTTGAACCGGGCGGCGGACGGCGGGGCGCGGGCCGCGTGACCGTGCCACCGATCCTTCAACTCGCGGTCAAGAGTCTGCTCAACCGGCGGGCCACGGCGGGGCTGACCCTGCTGGCGCTGGCGGTCAGCGTCATGCTGGTCCTAGGCGTCGAGAAACTGAGGACCGAAGCCAAGGCGAGTTTCGCCGCGACGATTTCAGGTACGGACCTGGTGGTAGGTGCGCGCAGCGGCGCCGTTCAGTTGCTGCTCTATTCCGTGTTCCGCATCGGCAACGCGACCAACAATATTTCCTGGCAAAGCTACCGCGAGATCGCGGCGCGACCCGAGGTCGCCTGGACCGTGCCGCTGTCGCTCGGCGACTCGCACCGGGGTTTCCGCGTGCTGGGGACCACCGGGGACTATTTCCGCCACTATCGTTACGGCCGCAAACATACGCCGGAATTCCGGGCCGGAGGGCCGTTCACGGACCTGTTCGACGCCGTCCTGGGCGCCGAGGCGGCGCGCGCGCTGGGCTACAAGCTGGGGGATCCCCTGGTCGTCGCCCACGGCCTGGGCCGCGAGGGCTTTTCCGGCCACAAAGACAAGCCGTTCCGCGTCGCCGGTATCCTGGCCAAGACGGGCACGCCCGTGGACCGCACGGTGCACGTGAGCCTGCAGGCCATCGAGGCGATCCACGTCGACTGGAAAAGCGGCGCGCCCACCCCCGGCATACGCGTGACCGCCGATCAGGTTCGGCGCATGGACCTGACGCCCCGCGCGATCACCGCCTTTCTGGTCGGCACGAAGTCGCGCTTCGCCGCGTTCGCCCTGCAGCGCACGATCAACGAATACCGGCCGGAGCCGCTGTTGGCCGTGCTGCCGGGGGTCGCGCTCCAGGAACTGTGGGATCTCATGGGTACGGCCGAGGCCGCGCTGGCCGCCATTTCCGTGGCGGTCGTCGCGGCGGGGCTTTTGGGCATGATGATCATGCTGCTGGCCGGACTGAACGAGCGGCGGCGGGAAATGGCGATCCTGCGCTCCGTCGGCGCCAGGCCCGTGCACCTGTTCGCGCTCCTGGTGTCCGAGGCGACCGTTCTGACCGTCCTGGGTGCCGCGATGGGACTGGCGCTGTTCTATGCCGCCCTCGCCGTCCTGCGCCCGGTCATGGACAGCCGGTTCGGATTGTATCTGGAATTCTCGGCGCCCACGGGCCACGATCTGGCGATCCTGGGGGCGGTGGTCTTGGCCGGCGTGATCGCCGGAGCCGTGCCTGCGTTGCGCGCCTACCGGCAGTCGCTGGCCGACGGGATGACGATCAGGATATGAAGGGACGGTGGAACATTGGAGGACGCACGGACCTATGACATCGACGGCGTGACCGTGCCGCGACTGTTCTACGGCACGGCGTGGAAGGAGGACGCCACGGAACGCCTGGTGACCCTGGCGCTGGACCAGGGGTTCCGCGGCTTCGACACGGCCAACCAGCGCAAGCACTATTTCGAGGCCGGCACGGGCAGCGCCCTGGCGAAGGCCGTCAAGGCCGGACGGGTGCGGCGCGAGGACCTGTTCCTACAGACCAAGTTCACCTTCCGCCGCGGCCAGGACCACCGCCTGCCCTATGACGAGGACGCCCCTGCCGCCACGCAGGTCGCCCAGTCCTTCGACAAATCGCTGGAACACCTGCAGACCGATTACGTCGACGGTCTGGTCCTGCACGGGCCCTGGACCGGCGAGCGCCTGCATCCCGTCGACTGGCAGGTGTGGCGGGCGATGGAGGCGATCCACAAGCAGGGCCGGGTGCGCTTGCTGGGGGTCAGCAATTTCAATCTTGAGCAGGTCCGCCTGCTGTGCGCACGCGCGGCGGTGAAGCCCCGGTTCGTACAAAATCGCTGCTATGCGTCGCGCGCCTGGGACCGCGACATCCGTGCCTTCTGCGCGACGGAGGGCATTCGCTATCAGGGGTTCTCGCTGCTGACCGCCAACCGGGCGCTGGTGGGCCATGCCGGTTTCAAGGACCTCGCCGCGCGCCACGGCAAGACCCCGGCGCAGACCGTATTCCGCTTCGCCCTCGACGTCGGCATGATCGCGCTGACCGGGACGAGGGACGCGGCCCACATGGCCCAGGACCTGGATATCTTCGACTTCGCCCTGACGCCCGAGGAGATCGCCGCCGTCGAAACGGTCGCCACGCTCCGCTGATTTATCGGATTTCAGCCCAGCCAAGCCGGGCAATTTCTTTGGCCGGCTTCGCGACACGCGGAATTTCAAAAAATTAGGGGTCTGCCTTAGGGATCGCGAAGGGGGGCTGGAGCGATCCGAAAAGCAGACCCCAAGGTGGGAAGTTGAGGCCCGGTAAAGGCACCGGGTAGGGAGATAAAATAGGCGGCCTTCGTCAGAGAGTGGTGTGTAAGCGTGTTCTCAGGCAGTCAGGTTCGATACGTGCGCCGGTGCTAGTGGAACAACCGGCCGATAGCGCGCCGGACCTTGCGGACGTCGCGTTCCCAGGCCTGATGGCGCAACGCGCTCATCTCTTCCGGGGTGGGCAACGCGCCGGACGGCAGGGGCGCCGTATGTCCGATGTAGCGGTTGTAGGCCATGTGAATTCTCCTTAATCGTCCAAAGGGGTTCCGAACTTTTTACCGTTGGCTTGGAACGTTGTTCCCTTTGCGTATTCTTTCACTAGGACGGTAAAACTCGTTTGGTACTGCGAGGTCCCGTCTCCTGTTGACCAAAACCTACGTGTGAATGTGTCGCTTCGCAAACGACCATTTCTCACTGTTGACTTTAGAAAATCTATAATCTAAACCTAACCTCATGAGACCTCTGCCGCCCCTCAACGCGCTGCGCGCCTTCGAATCCGCCGCCAGGCACCTGTCCATGTCGCGCGCCGCGGATGAACTGCATGTAACGCCGGCGGCCATCAGCCATCAGGTAAAGGGGCTCGAAGAATACCTGGGTGTGCAGCTTTTCCATCGCCAGCAGCGCGGCCTCGCCCTGACCGAGGCGGGTGCGGCCTACCTTCCCGGGCTGCGCGAAGGCTTCGAAAAACTGCAGGCGGCAACCCAGGCGTTGTTCGAATCGGAAACCACGGGGCCGCTTACCGTCTCCGTCACGCCGACCTTCGCCGCCAAGTGGCTGGTCCACCGGCTGGAGAAGTTCACAAACCTGCATCCCGAAATCCAGGTCATGCTGGTGGCGACGTCATTGAAGGTCCGGTTCGAAATGGGCGAGGCCGACGTGGCCGTGCGCTACGGCCCCGGCAACTATCCCGGCTGTCGCGTCGACAAGATGTTCGAGGAAGAGGTCTATGCCGTCTGCGCGCCGGAATTGATGAGCGGCAAGAACCCCATCCGCGAGCCCAAGGACTTGCTGAATCACACGCTTCTTCATCCCGTGCAGCACGAGATCGACGACAGCTTCCCGACCTGGGAGATGTGGCTGCGCGGCCACGGCGTGCGCACGGAAGGCCCGATCCCCGGCCCCAACATCTCGCCCCACTGGATGCTGGTCGAAGCCGCCGTGAACGGCCAGGGGGTGGCCCTGGTCAAGGCCTCGGTCGCCGAGCGTGACCTGGAGGTCGGACGCCTGGTGCGACCGTTCGCCGAGACCTTCCCGGTGGCCCATGCCTATTGGCTGGTATCGGCCGAGGAGACCGCCGACAAGCCGAAGGTCAAGGCGTTCCGCGACTGGATCATGGCCGAGGCCAGGGAGCACGCCGAACACCACGCCGAGTTGGAGGCCAAGCAGCAGGCGGAGTGGGCGGCGGCGCGCAAGCTCGAGAAGGTGGCGGGCGGCGCCTGAGCGGTTCCGCGGCCGCCGCCACAACAACCAGAAGGCCGACCATCTATGAAGATCGCCATCCTCGACGACTATTTCGACGTCGTCCGCACCCTGCCCAGTTTCCGCAAGATCGCCCGTCACGATGTCGCCGTCTGGAGGGACCACCTGCAGGACACGGATGGCCTGGCCGAGCGCCTGAAGGACACCGAGGTCTTGGTCCTGATCCGTGAGCGGACCAAGATCCGAACGCCGCTTCTGGAGCGCCTGCCCAGGCTGAAACTGATCAGCCAACGCAGTGTATGGCCCCACATCGACGTCGACACCTGCACGGCCAGGAGCGTCGTCGTCTGCTCGGCCCAGCACGAGGGCACGCCGTCCTGGGCCACGTCGGAACTGACCTGGGCCCTGATCCTCGCCGCCATGCGCCAGATCCCGCAGCAAATGGCCTCACTCCAGGCCGGCACCTGGCAGATGGGCATGGGGCGTTCACTGCGCGGAAAGACGCTCGGCATCTACGGTTATGGGCGAATTTCCCGGGCCGTCGCCGAGGTGGGAAAGGCCTTCGGCATGCGCATCCTGGTATGGGCGCGGGAAGCGTCGCGGGCGGCGGCAAAGGCCGAAGGCCACGACGTGGCCGACAGCAAGGGGGCCTTCTTCCGCGAAAGCGACGTGCTGACGCTGCACATGCGCCTGAAGGACGCGACCCGGTGCATCGTCAGCCGGGCGGACCTGGAACTCATGAAGCCAACGGCGCTCCTGGTCAACACCTCGCGCTCGGGCCTGATCCAGCCGGGGGCGTTGGCGGCGGCGCTGAAGACCGGACGGCCCGGCATGGCGGCGGTCGACGTCTACGACCACGAGCCCGTGACCGAGGGCTCCGAACCCCTGATCGAGATGCCCAACGTCATCTGTACGCCGCACATCGGCTACGTCACCGCAGAGGAATGGGAGATCCATTTTTCCGACATCTTCGACCAGATCGTCGCGTTCGAGAACGGCGCGCCGATCAACGTGGTGAATCCGGAGGTTCTGGACCGGTGACCCGCCACTTTCGTGGCGGGCCGCCAGGTCCTGCCATTTTTATCGGCGGCCCCGATTTCAGTCCGGCTGTCTGGAACCCGCGTCGATGGCCGTCCGCAGGAAGCCTTTCCGCAAGGCCGCGAAATAGATCGGCGTCTCGTGCATCGGCGGACGGGCTACGCCGGAAATGAGGGGCGTCTTGCCGCCGATCACCGATATCGGCATGGCTGCCGGCTCATGGCGGGAAAGCGGAAGAGTCACCGCACTTTCCCTGTTTCTGTTTGAGGCCGGGTCAATTGCGGCCGGCCATGACTCCGCCGTCCGTGTCCCAGATCGCGCCGGTGATCCAGGTCGCCTGATCCGACAGCAGGAAGTCGATGGTCCGGGCGACATCCTCGGGACGACCCACCCGGCCGATGGGATGGAAGGCATCGAACCCGCCGGTGAGGGTCGCCTCGATCTCATCCGGTTTGATAAACGCGCCATAGATGGGCGTGACGACAACGGCGGGCGACACGGCATTGACGCGGATTCCCGCGTCTGCGAGTTCCATGGCGAGGTGTTGCGTCAGCGCATGGAGGCCTGCCTTGGCCATGGAATAGGCGGATGACGGCGTGGCCTTCACCGCCTGCCGGGCCCACATGGAACCGACGTTGACGATGGCGCCGCCGCCGTTTGCCGTCATGTTGCGGGCGACGGACTGAGTCAGGCGGAAAAAGGCGCGGTTCAACGCGTGATAGGTGTCGAAGTCTTCCAGGCTGTGGTCGAGGAACGATTTCGGCTGGAAGACGCCGGCCGCATTGACCAGATAGCGAATGGGCCCCGTGTCTTTCTCCAGCCGGGAGGCCAGTTCCTCCGCTGCTGCGGGCTCCGCCAGGTTGATGGCGAAGGTTTCGACCTGCGTGCCGCGACGGTTCTCGATGTCCTTTTTCGCCTCCGCGAGTTTCGCGAAACTGCGGCCGATGATGATCGGGCGAATGCCGCGCGCGGCAAGAAGGTCGGCCGTGGCCAGACCGATGCCCGACGAGCCGCCGACGATGACGGCCTGTTGGGGTGATGGTGTGTTCATGACGGATGTCCTTTCTATCTCATGGCGTATTTATCTATCAGTAGATAGATAACATGAATGCGGGATTACATTTGATTTTCGTCGCCGTCAAGAATTATCTATTAGTAGATAGATATAACAGGAGGGCCGGATGTCCCGTTCCGAAAGCGATGTCGCCGGAAAAATTCTGGACCATGCGGAAGCCTTGGTGCGGACCCAGGGTTACAATGCCTTCAGCTTTCGCGAAGTGGCCAAGGCGGTCGGCGTGAAAAGCGCCACGGTTCACTACTATCATCCGACCAAGGCCGACCTTGGAGCGGCGGTGGCGCGCCGGTATACGGATCGCTTTCTGAAGGCTCTCGGCGACCCGGCGGCGGGGCCGGCGGAGGCGGTCGCTCCTTTGAGGCGCCTTCACGCCCTTGCCAGCGACGCTTTGACGCGAGACGGGATGATGTGCCTGTGCGGCATGTTGGGCGCCGAAATCGCGGGCCTTCCGCCCGCGGTGGCGGACGAGGCGGCTGCCTTCTTCCGCCGGACCATCGATTGGACGATGGCCGCCCTGGCGGCGCGGCCCTGGGGACGAGGACGGCCGGAAGCCGAGCTGCGCCGCGTTGCGGTGAAGACCATCGCAACCCTGGAAGGCGGAATGATCATTGCTCGAACAATGGGCGATCTGAGCTTGTTCGAGGATTTGGCCGCCGATAACCCGGCGACCGAAGCTGGTGCGGGCCCGTGAATATGGGGTGTGCTCGGCCATCCGACCCTTCGTTGTCATGACCTGGTACGCATGACGCGCATCGTCGTCGAGGGCTACCTGTGTGGATTGCCCTCACGGAGATGGGCCCTGTCTCGGTCGACGGCGAGTCGATCGCGTGGCGTGTTATATCCGGGACCGGGCCGGCCGATCAGCCCGATAGCGGCCAGAACATGAGGATCGCCGGTACGGCGACGATCAATACCAGGACCTGCAACGGCAGGCCGAGCCGCCAGTAGTCGCCGAACGCATAGCCGCCCGGGCCCATGACCAGGGCGTTGTTTTGGTGTCCGATGGGGGTGACGAAGGCGCAGCTTGCCGCCACCGCGACGCCCATCAGCATGGGATCGGGATTGACGGCGAGGCGTTCCGAAAGCGTGATGGCGACGGGACCCATGATCACCGCCGTGGCGGCGTTGTTGAGCACCGCCGACATTGCCATGGTCACGATCATCAGGAATATCAGCACGCTCACAGGACCGAGCGGCAGGGGACTGTCCAGGATGCCCTGTGCGATCAGGTCGGTGGTGCCCGTGGAATCGAAGGCGGCGCCCACCGGGATCAGGGCGCCGATCAGCACCACGACCGGCCAGTCGATGCCGTCGTAGATCTCCCGCACGGGCAACAGGCCCAATACGATCATCGCCACGGCCGCAATGCCGAGGGCGACAGCGATCGGCATGAGGTTGAGGGTGGCGAGCGCCACGGCGGCGGCGAACACGGCGATGGACAGGTGCGCCTGGCGGTCGTTGGTTTCGCCGAACGGCGTCCGGTGCTGCAAGGTCAGACAGCCCATGCGCGCCATCAGGTCGGGCATATGGTCGCGCGGACCGTAGAACAGTACCAGATCGCCGGGACGGAACTTGAACCGCCCCATGCGCCCGCGGAATGCGCGGCCCTGGCGCGACACGGCGAGGATGTCCGTGTCGTAACGCGAGCGCAGGCGCAACGACATCAGCTCGCGGCCGATCATCCGCGATCCGGGCCGCACCACGGCCTCGACCAGGTCCATGTCCTCGTCGATCATGTTCTCGGACTTGGCTCCCTTCATGGTGCCGACCTTCAGGTCCATGGCCGTGGTCAGGCGGTCCAGGCCGTCCGACGTGGATTCCAGCAGCAGCCTGTCGCCGGCCTTCAGACCGTCGCGGCGCGGCAGCCTGTTCATGCGCCGCCCGCGGCGGATAACGTTGATGATGAGGACGTCGCAGTCCGTCGCCAGCATGCGCAGTTCGCCCCGCGTCATGCCTTCGGCGTCGGTCCCTTTGACCACGGTCGCCTCGGTCACGAACTTGTCGATGTTCATGTGGTCGCGTGTCGCGTCCTGGACCTGGCGTCGGCGCGGGATCAGGTAGCGCGCCGACACGGCCAGGAACGCGACCCCGGCCGCCGCCACCAGAAGGCCCACGGGCGTGAAGTCGAACATGGCGAAGGGCTCGCCGACGATGCTTCCGCGGAACGCGGCGATGATGATGTTGGGCGGCGTGCCCAAGAGCGTGATCAGGCCGCCGAGGATGGTCGCGAAGGACAGCGGCATCAGCACCGCCCCGGCGTGGTACCGGGTCTTCGCCGTCGTCTGTATCGCCGCCGGCATCAGCAGGCCCAGGGCCGCCACGTTGTTCATGACCGACGACATCAGAGCCCCCAGGCCCGACAACACGGCGATGTGCCGGGCCATGCCGGTGGCCGAGCGTTCGATCAGGCGGGCGAGGATTTCCGATGCCCCCGTGCGCGCCAGGGTGTGGCTGAGGATCAGGATCGCCGCCACGGTCACCGTTGCCGGATGGCCGAACCCGGAAAAGGCACCATGCGACGGAACCAGTCCCAGGACGACCGCCGCCAAAAGTGTCGAGAAGGCGACCACGTCGTAACGCCAGCGGTCCCACACGAATAACGCCAGCGCGGCCGCGATCAGTCCGACGATGGCCATCTGGTCAAAGGTCATGAAGTCCGCCTGTTTGCCGCCGAAATCAATCCATGGCGAGTGTGCGGTCCCGCCGATCAAATTGAAAGGGGCAAGGGCGGACAAAAAAGGAGCGACCCGGCAGGGGCCGCCCGTCAGTTTGCCTATCTGCCGTTCGGCAGGGAGAGGGCGCCGTTTCGCCCCGCGTCGCCGGTCAGGGGGAGGATCGGCGCGATGGAACTCGGTGGACGCCGCCGACGGCCGGGCGGCATCTCAAGGCGTCAGCAGGCGGCGGGCGCGCGGCCCTGGGGCGCACGGTCGCGGCCGTTGCTGGCAGCGGAATGGTGGAAGATTCGGTCCATCAGGTCACGGACAGCTTCGGCCCGCAATCGGCGGCCCCGGCGCACGCCGGCTTCGATTTCCGTGTGGGAGATGGCATTCCGCAGGTCAAGCGGTGTCATCGGCATGGTCGGTCTCCTTCATCTCGTCCGGCGGGGGCGCCGTTTGTTGAGGGAAATCTAACAATCTCGGTTTTTATTGATAATCTGGAAAGGTGGATTATGATTTATGAAATTAATTCACTAAAAACTCGATGCGAGAGGCCCTATGGACCGGGACAGTGAAATGGCGGTATTCGTGCGCGCGGTGGAGGGCGGCGGGTTTTCCGCCGCCGCGCGGGACCTTGGGATCACGCCGTCGGCGGTCAGCAAGCTGGTCGGCCGGTTGGAGGACCGCCTGGGGGCCCGGCTGCTGAACCGCACGACGCGGTCCATCAGCCTGACCGAGGAGGGGCGGACCTATTACGAGCGGGCGGTGACCATTCTGGAGGAGATCGAGGCCGCCGAGCTGGCCGTGCGCGAACTGCATGCGGAGCCGCGCGGCGTGCTGAAGGTCAACTCGTCCACGGCCTTCGGCCGCTATGCGGTGATCCCCCACCTGCACGAATTCATCGAGGCCTATCCGGAATTGCAGGTTCATTTCACCCTGTCCGACAGCGTGGTCGACCTTGTCGGCGAGGGGGTCGATGTCGGCCTTCGCATCGGCACGCTGACCGATTCCTCGCTGATCGCCCGGCGCCTGACGTCGGTGAAGCGCGTCGTCGCGGGCGCCCCCGCCTATTTCGAACGCCACGGGGTTCCCAAGACGCCCGACGACCTGGTCCATCACAACTGCCTGCGCGTCAGCTTCGAGACCACCATCAACCGGTGGGAATTCAAGGGTACCGACGGTCCGCGCATCCTCGACGTCAAGGGCTCGCTGGTGGTCAACGACGCCTCGCTGCTGTACGACGCAGCGCTCGCCGGGGTCGGCCTGATCCGCGCGGCTCAGTTCCTGACCTGGGAGGCGCTGCGCGACGGGCGGCTGATTCCCGTGCTGCAGGAATTCGAGACCGAGGAAGGGCGCAGCGTGTTCGCAGTCTATCCGCCTGGCCGCCACCAGGCGCCCAAGGTGCGGGCGTTCATCGACTGGCTGGTGGAACGCTTCGTCAAGAACCCGCCCTGGGCGGAAGACGTCCGCTAACGATCAGGGACGGCCGGATCGCCCGGCGAGGGTAGCGGAGCGTTACTCAAGCCTGGAATTTGAATGGATGTCGTAGATTTCGTCGTCGATGAGGGCATTGAAGGAAAATGATCGCCGTTCGCCGGACCCGCTGAATGGATTGACCGAGTGATTCAGGTAGTGGGGAAACAGGAATATGTGCCCAACTTTGGGAAGCATTGATATGTGCCCGCCGCTGAGGAACTGGTCGGTCCCGTGAACGAAGTTGATCATGCCGGCGGTTCGCGCGCGCTTTCGCGATCCCTCGGATGATCCGATCTGGTCCGGAATCATCAGATAGCCGGCGCCGGAAACGTGGCCTCGATGATTGTGTGGCGGATTGAAATCCCCCTCGAAGGAGCGAACGATCCAGCAGCCCAGCACCTTGAACTTTGAAATCTTGCGGCCCGTGGTGACTTCTATGTAGGTCGCGGTGATGTCCATCAGGTATCTGCCGAGTTCACCTTCGACCACAGCCGGGTCAACCTTGAACTCCTGCGTCACCTCGCCGGCGAGATAGCTGGAAAGGTCCAGGTTCTGCGCCTTGGCTCCGTCCGCCACGACTTCGTCAGTATACCTGTTCAGCGTGTCGACGATGCGGCGCGGGATGGTGAAATCGCCGACAAAGGGGCCGAACGGTTTGAAAAGCTCGTAGCTGATTTCGTCTGACTCGGACATGGCGGAATTTCTAGCGGTGAGGCCCGTATCGGTCTACCGATTTTTTCTCAGGCGTGGCGGGCCGGCGGCGGGTGGCGGGGTCCGGCGGATAGGGTGACTATTTCGGGCTCGGATCCGATACGGGCGGGTTGGTCGAGCGCTTCTTGTGCCAGAGGTACGAGCGCACCGAAAGCGGGAAGCTGACGATGTAGAGGACGAGGATCACGGTCAGCGCCAGCCAGGGGTCCGAAACCACGAAGGCGGCCAGCACGGCGACCGCGATCATCAGCGGCAGGCGCCAGGCCCGCGCCATCTTCATGTTCTTGAACGAGAAGGTGGGCAGGGTCGAGACGAACAGTCCGCCGCACAGGATCAGCACCACCGACACCAGGTAGGGGTTCTGCAGGTAGGGGACGTAGCGCTCGGGCACCTGGAACGACAGGATCAGCGGCAACAGAACCAGCCCCGCCCCCGCCGGCGCCGGCACGCCGGTGAAGAAACGGCCTGCCCACACGGGCTTCCTGTCGTCTTCCAGCATGGTGTTGAAGCGCGCCAGGCGCATGGCGCAGCACATCGCGAACAGGACCACCAGGAACCAGCCGAAGCGGCCCGCGTCCTCCAGCGCCCAGAGGTAGAGGATCATCGCGGGCGCCACGCCGAAGCAGATGAAGTCCGACAGCGAATCCAGTTCCGCGCCGAACTTCGACGCGCCTTTCAACAGGCGCGCGACGCGGCCGTCGAGCGTGTCCAGGATCGCCGCGATCAGAATGGCGAAGGCGGCCGCCTCCCACCTCTCGTTGAGGGCGAAGCGCATCCCCGTCATGCCGGCGGCCAACGCCCCCAGGGTCAGCATGTTGGGGATCATCTTGTGGATCGGCATCACGCGCAGTCCGCGGCGCCGGCGGGGCGGCGGGGCGGCGGGATCGGGGGTATGGTCGAGGCTGGCGTCGCTCATGGATTTCGGCTTTTCGTTCCGTTAGCGGCGTTGCGCCTTGCGCGGGGCCTCGGCGCCGATCTCGGCGATCACCGTCTCGCCGGCGATCGAAGTCTGGCCCACGGCAACCAGCGGCTCGCAGCCTTCGGGCAGGTAGACGTCGACGCGCGAGCCGAAGCGGATCAGGCCGAAGCGTTCGCCCGCGCTGACGGCGTCGCCCTCGCGCAGCTCGCACAGGATACGGCGCGCCACCAAGCCGGCGATCTGCACCACGGCGATCTCGTTCTTCCTGGGCGAGCGGCTTTTCACGCCGGCGATCTTGATGCGCACGCTCTGGCGCTCGTTCTCGGCGCTGGCCTTGTCCAGCGATGCGTCGAGAAAGGCGCCCGGGCGGTAGGCCAGCTTGGTCACCGTGCCCGACACGGGGGCGCGGTTCACGTGCACGTCGAACACGTTCATGAAGATGGCGACACGGGTGCGTTCCTCGTCGCCCATTTCCAGTTCGGGCGGCGGGGCGGCACGGTCGATCATCTGCACGGCACCGTCGGCGGGCGAGATCACCAGCATATCGCCGAGCGGCGTCATGCGGTCCGGGTCGCGAAAGAAATAGACGCACCAAGTCGTCAGAACGACGCCCAGCCAGCCCAGTTCCTCGGCGATGAAGAACAGGATGATCGTCACCGCGGCGAACAGGGCGATGAACGGCCACCCCGCCCGGTGGATCGGCGTCATGACGGTGTCCAGGATGATGTTCGGTTTCATGTGCCGTCGTCGGTTTCCGTTGTCCCCCCGCGCCCGGTCGGGCCGGGCGGGCGCCCTACATAGCATATTTTACCCGGAATGCCCGGCCGAAATGCCGTGTTCGCGTATCGCGGGTTCTTGCCACGCGCCGGGCCAATGACGATAATCCGGAGAGCCGAAAGGAGACACCGCGTGGCCGCCCCAACCTCCGCCGAGAAGACCAAAGCCCTGTTGACCGCCGCCGGCGATCCCAGCAAGACCATGCCGCTGGGGGCCATGGGCCTCGACCAACAGGGGCAACTCGTCCGCAAAAATGACGATGGCCTGGTCGAGTTCACTTTCCGCTACATGGGCTATCAGTTCGCGGTGCGCGCCGAGGTTCACCCCGGCCACACCCGCATGCGTATCCATGCCGTCCTGGGGCACCTGCCCTATACGGCCGAGGCGCGGGAACTGCGCACCAACATGCGGGCCGTGGTGCACGAAGCGGGCCGGGCGCTGGGCGGGCGCATCCACATCAACCCGGAACAGCGCATCCTGTTCCTGGACGAGTTCAACTTCGACGAAACACTGACGCCCGGCTCGCTTCTGACCAAGACCGTGGCGTTCCTTCTGTCGGCCAAGCCCTATCTGGAACTGCTGTCGCTGATCGCAGGCGCCAGCAAGGCGGTCTATGCCATGCTTCCCGCGCCGCAGGCCAAGGCCCCGGCCGAATAGGGCCGTGCGCCGCGTCAATTCGTCGGCTTGGGAACCTGGAACACCTGGCCCGGATAGATCAGGTCCGGATCGTCGATCTGCTTTCTGTTGGCGCGATAGATGATCGTATACTGCACGCCTTCGCCATAGACCCGGCGCGCGATCCGCCACAGCGAATTTCCCGGCTGCACCACGACGGCCTGCCCGGCCGCCAGGCGGGGCATGACCTCGTCCTGATCCTGTCGGAACGGGATGGAAACCCGGCCCAGGACCTTGCCGGCGGGGTTCAGGTGCTCCGCCGTCAGTTTGTGCACCCCCGGCGCCAGCTTGTCCTTCAGTGTCAGGGACCAGCCGTTCCCAGCGTCCGCCCGGGTCGTGCCGAGCGGCGCGTCGTCCATGTAAAGCGCCACGCCATCGCCGGCGGGCGCGCGGCCGCTGATGATGACCCGCCCGGCGGGGGTGTAATCCACTGCGCTGATGTCGAAATCGATCTTCTGCGGACCGTCGCCCTGGATCAGGCGGCTCGGCCCTTCGCCGGCGCGCGGCATCCGGATGGCGAGCGGTTCCGTCGTGCGTTCCTCGGCGACCATCGGTCCCGTGTCGGAGCGTTCCGGCACCGCCAGCACGACCACGTCCGGCGACGTCAGCACTTTGCCGTCGGCGCCGATGGTCTCGAGCGACAGATAGCGGTTGCCGGGCGGCAGCGGGTCGCCGGGCAGGTAGACCCACTCGCCCTTTTCGTCCGCGGTGATGCGCCCGATCTCGGTCTGGCCGTCCTTGATGATCACCGTGGCGCCGGGGGCGGCGCGGCCGGCGATCACGGTGTCGCCGGAGGGGCTGACACGAACCACGTCGAACACGGGAAGGTCGGTATCGGCGGCGCGGGCGGCCTTGTGCGGCGCCGTCTTCGACACCGGCATTTCGGGCGCGGTCTTGGCGGTTTGCGGTGGCCGGGCGGGGGCGTTCCTGTCGTCGTCTTCGGGCGACGTCAGGTTGACGACGATGGCGAAGGCCACCACCACCACTCCAAGGCCGACAATAAACAGCGGATTACGCCACATAGCGCTCACAGATGCCGTTGGGCCGCGGCATTTTCCGTTCTTCCCCCTAATTCCGATCCTCCACATCTAATCGTACAAGGCGATCAGCGCAATCCGCATCTGGCGGGACCTTGCCAGCGTCGCCGCAAGCGTTCATTTTTCCGCAAACGGAAAAGGAGGCGTTTCCTTGGCGCCAGACGACGACAAGCCGGAGGTTCCCGGCCGGACGGTGGGGGTCCGCGTGTGGGACCTGCCCGTGCGCCTGTTCCATTGGATCCTGCTGGTTTGCGTGGTCACCTCCGTCGCGACGGGGCTGACCGGCGGCCTGTGGCAGATGGACCTGCACATGGTCTCAGGCTGCACGATCCTGGGCCTGGTCCTGTTCCGCGCGATATGGGGCCTGATCGGCGGGCGGCACGCGCGCTTCGCGGCCTTCGTCAAGGGACCCGCCGCCGTCGCCCGCTACGCTGCCGAATTCGTCCGCGGCCGCGCCCGCCGTACGGTGGGGCACAATCCCCTGGGCGGCTGGTCCGTGGTACTGATCCTGCTGGCCCTTGCCGTGCAGGCGGGCACGGGTCTGTTCGCCAACGACGACATCTTCCTGGAGGGCCCGCTGTACAAATACGCGGGCAAGGAACTGAGCGACCGCTTGACCGGCATTCATAATCTCATGAGCCGCGTAATCTACGTGCTGGTGGCGGCCCACGTCGGCGCCGTGGCGGCGCACCGGTTCACGGGGCACGACTTGGTGAAACCCATGATCACGGGAATCAAGCCCGACGCCGACCCGGCGGCGGGCGACGGCCCCACACGCTGGGGCCGCGCGACGGCGGCGGCGGTCGTGGCCGCACTCCCCGTCGCCTGGATCCTGTCGCAGTGGTAGCGGGCCGGGCGCCGGGACGCGGTGCGCCCGGCGCCCGGCCCCTCAGCCCTTATTTCTTCTTTTTTCTGTAGTCGTCGTGGCAGGCCTTGCAGGCGTTCTTGCCGAGCGCGCCGACGGCGGCCCCGAGCGCCTTGGTGTCGCCCGATTCTGCGGCCGTTACCACGTTTCGGGCATGATCGACGAAGGCCATTCTGACCTTGGCGAACTTGTCCGGTTCGTCCCAGATCTTCGACAGGGCGTCCGTCTCGCCGCCCATGGCGTCGGAGCCCTTGGGGAACACATGCTGAGCGATCTTGGCGAGCGTCAGCATTCCCTTGGCGAGGTCCGCCATGTCGCCCTTGTTTGCGGTTTCGCCCTTGACGATGGCGACCAGCGCGTTCATGTGCCCGCCGACGGCCTTCATTACGCCTTTGCGGTACTTGATTTCGCCCGCGTCGCTGGCGTGCGCCACACCGGCCGCGGTCACAGCGACCACAGCCCCGGCAGCCAGGATGCCCCGGGTCATTGCCTTGAAATTCTGCATGGTATCCGATCCTTCTGAAACAAAAGAGTATCACCAATCGGACCTGGTCTGGCATATACTGCCCCGGGCCAGCCTGGACCTTGAGCGAACTCTAATCGTTCGGATCTCGCCTGTGAACGGTCTCGTTCTCCGGTTACGCGAATTTCAACGGATGCACCGCCACCTTATGCCCCAAATCTCCGCCATTTGCGTTTTCTGCGGCTCGCGCACGGGCGTCGATCCTGCCTACGAGGAAGCGGCCCGTGGTTTGGGCCGGATGATGGCCGAGCGGGGCATCCGCCTGGTCTACGGCGGCGGGCATATCGGCCTGATGGGCGTGCTCGCCGACGCGGTTCTGGAATCGGGCGGCGAGGTCACGGGCGTGATCCCCGATTTCCTGCGTCGCCGCGAAGTCGGGCGCGACGACCTGACGGAACTGGTCGTCACCGACAGCATGCATGCCCGGAAGCAGCGCATGTTCGAACAGGCAGACGCCTTCGTGACCCTGCCGGGCGGGCTCGGCACCCTGGACGAGACCATCGAGGTCGCCACCTGGAAGCAGCTGGGCATGCATGCCAAGCCCATCGTGATACTGGACGCGGGCGGCTACTGGCGGGCGCTGTCGGACCTCCTGGCCGCCGTCGTCAAGGGCGGCTTCGCCTACGGCGACATCCAGACCCTGTGGTCCGTGGTCGAAACGCCGGACCAGGTATTCGAGGCCATCGACGCCGCCGTCCGCCCCGGGCCGAAGGCCGCCTCCGCCCGCCTCTGACCCCGCCCGCACGCCACAGGTGTCGCCCTGCCTTCGTCTTGCGGGGCCAGCCTTCGTCTTGCGGCGAAAGAGGGCAGGCTATATTGTGCGCCGCGATTTCCATCCCAGGGACAACCGGAGCACTTACACCGATGGCGAAAATTCAGGTCAAGAACCCGATCGTGGAACTGGACGGCGACGAGATGACGCGGATCATCTGGGCCTTCATCAAGGACAAGCTGATCCTCCCCTACCTCGACGTCGACCTTAAGTACTACGACCTGTCGGTCGAGAAGCGCGACGAGACCGACGACCAGATCACGGTCGATTCCGCGTACGCCATCAAGCAGTACGGCGTCGGCGTCAAATGCGCCACCATCACCCCGGACGAAGCCCGGGTCGAGGAATTCGGCCTGAAACAGATGTGGCGTTCGCCCAACGGCACCATCCGCAACATCCTGGGCGGCACCATCTTCCGCCAGCCCATCGTGTGCAAGAACGTGCCGCGCCTGGTGCCCGGCTGGACCAAGCCCATCGTGATCGGCCGTCATGCCTACGGCGACCAGTACCGCGCCACGGACTTCCTGTTCCCCGGCGCCGGCACCCTGACCATCAAGTTCACGCCCGACGGCGGCGGCGAGGTGATCGAGAAGGAAGTCTTCAAGGCGCCGGAAGCGGGCATCGCCATGGCCATGTACAACCTGGATGAAAGCATCCGCGGTTTCGCCCGCGCCTCCATGAACTACGCGCTCGGCCTCGGCTGGCCGTGCTATCTGTCGACCAAGAACACGATCCTGAAAAAGTACGACGGCCGCTTCATGGACCTGTTCCAGGAGATCTACGACGCCGAGTTCAAGGACAAGTTCAAGGCCAAGGGCATCACCTACGAGCACCGCCTGATCGACGACATGGTCGCCTGCGCCATGAAGTGGGAAGGCGGTTTCGTCTGGGCCTGCAAGAACTACGACGGCGACGTGCAGTCCGATACGGTGGCCCAGGGCTTCGGCTCGCTGGGTCTCATGACGAGCGTCCTTATGACGCCGGACGGAAAGACCGTGGAGGCCGAGGCCGCCCACGGCACCGTCACCCGCCACTACCGCCTGCACCAGCAGGGCAAGGAGACCTCGACCAATCCCATTGCCTCCATCTTCGCCTGGACCCAGGGCCTGAAGTACCGCGGCGAATTCGACGGCACGCCGGACGTGGCGAAGTTCGCCGAAACATTGGAAAAGGTCTGCGTCGCGACGGTCGAAAGCGGCTCCATGACCAAGGACCTGGCCATCCTCATCGGTCCCGACCAGGGCTGGCTGACGACCCAGAAGTTCCTGGAAGTGCTGGACGGCAACCTGAAGACCGAAATGGCGAAGTGGTAGACGGGCGGCTTCGCCGCGACCCGTCATTCCCGCGAAAGCGGGAATCCGGATCGCAATGAGTGGAAAACCCGGGCTTCGGCCCGGGTTTTTTCATAATACGTACGATGTTATAACATCTGTTATTATATTTACGGCCTTGATAGGATGAGCGCTGCAAGGATTGTCGGAAAAGGATGCGATCCATGACCGCCGTCGTGAAACTGACCAAGATCGGAAACTCCACTGGGCTCGTCCTGCCCAAAGCGGAATTGGACCGGCTCGGCGTCAAGGCCGGCGATCAGATGTTCGTCGTCCGCACGCCGGGCGGCGTCCGGCTGACGCCCTATGATCCCGACTTCGCCGACGCGGTCGAGGCTGCCCGCGACTACATGCGCGAGCATCGTGACGCCATGGCCGAACTGGCCAAGGGATGAGCGAGCCCCGGTGGCCGACCCGGGATCTGGTGGTCGCCCTTCACGATGAGCAACTGGCCCTGTTCGGCGGTGGCGACGGCGTTCGTGACGAGGGCCTGCTGGAAAGTGCGCTCGCCCGGCCTTTGAACCGGTTCCACTATGAACCCGACGCGCCCCTGTTCGACTTGGCCGCCGCCTATTGCGCGGGGATTGTCTGCAATCATCCATTCATCGACGGCAACAAGCGGACAGGCCTTTTGGCGGCGGTCGTGTTCCTCCACCGGAACGGATATCGTCTCAATCCGGATCAACGCAATGAGGTCGCGGTCATCCTGGCGCTGGCCTCTGGCCAAATGGAGGATGCCGAGCTTGCGGCTTGGCTGAAAGCCAACAGTACCCCCCGTTAAGGGCGAAGAAGGTCCGTCGCCTCGCCACCCCGCCCCACGATCTCCACCGCCCCCGCCAGGTGACGCTTCAGGACTTCCGCCGTCTCCTCCGGCGGCACGGGGCTGTCTTCGGATTCCGAGATCGCGATGGCGCGGATGGGGATGTGCTTGGAGCGCAGCGCCATGGCCGCCGTAAGCGTGTGGGAGATGGTGCCGAGGTAGCTGCCGACGACCAGCATGACCGGCAGGCCCAGGGCCGCCACCCAATCGAGCACCGTCTTGTCCTTGGTCAGCGGCACCATGACGCCGCCTACGCCTTCGATGAACAACGTCGTCCCTTTGGGCGTGTTTTCAACCTCTTGGCGGCAGAATCCGACCAGCCGGTCGAAATCGATCTCCGTGCCCTCGCGGGCCGCCGCCATGTCGGGCGACAGGGGGGCGATGAAGCGGAAGGGGGAGCAGGCGTCGACCGCCTCTGCCGTCATGTCGATACCCTGAGCGGAGAGAAGCAGCCCCGTGTCCGACGCCGCGACGGCTTCGGGATCGGCCTCGTCCCAGCCGGAGATAACCGGTTTCAGCGCCCGCACGGGCTCGCCGCGGGCGCGCAGCGCACGGCACAGCGACGCCGTCACGTAGGTCTTGCCGACGCCGGTGCCGCTTGCCGTTACGAAGATGCCCTGAATGGTTTCTCTCCCGTCAGGATGGTGCCGGCGATCAGGTCGGCCAGACGGTCGATGTCCGCGTCCTCGTGCCGTGCCGTGAAGGTCAGGCGCAGGCGCGCCGTGCCTTCCGGCACCGTCGGCGGGCGGATGCCGACCACCAGGTAGCCCGCGCTTTCCAGCCTCGACTGCGCCGCCATGGTGCGCGCCGTATCGCCCAGAAGGATCGGCACGATGGGGCTTTCCGCCGGAGGCAGGCCCAGGCGGGTCGTGAAGCGTCGCGCCTTCTTCAAGGGGCGCGCCGCGTATTCGGGATCGCCCTCGATGATGTCCAAGGCCGCGATGGCCGCGGCCACGGTGGCGGGCGGCAGGCCCGTCGAATAGATCAGCGTGCGGCAGCGGGTCTTCATCAAGTCGATGACGGCCTTGGAGGCGCAGAGGTAGCCGCCATAGCCGCCCACGGCCTTGGACAGCGTCCCCATCTGCAGGTCGACCTCGGCCTTGGTGCCGCCGGCGAAGGTGGAGCCGCGCCCGCCGGCGCCCACCACGCCGATGCCGTGGGCGTCGTCGGTCAACAGCCAGGCGTCGAACTCGGCGGCCAGCGCCGCCATGTCGTGTACGGGGGCGAGGTCGCCGTCCATGGAGAACACGCCGTCGGTGGCGATCAGGCAGCGCGGATGATCTGCCCGGTTCTCCGCGAGAAGGTCGCGCAGGTGCCCGAGGTCGTTGTGGCGGAACAGGCGCTGTGTGCCCTTCGACAGCCGTCCCCCCGCTATGATGCAGGCGTGGCTCAACTCGTCGGCCAGGACCAGATCGTCCTCCGCGATGAGCGCCGGGATCACGCCCGTATTGGTCAGGAAGCCCGAGCCCATGACGCAGCAGTCCTCGGTCCCCTTGAGACGCGCCAGGCGGGCCTCCAGTTCCGGCAACAAGGGATGGTCGCCCGTGACCAGGCGCGACGCGCCCGAACCGACGCCGAGCCGGTCGACGGCGTCCTTGGCGGCCTGTTTGAGGGCCGGGTGCTGGCTCAGGTTCAGATAGTCGTTGCAGGAGAAGGAAATCAGCCGCCGGCCGCCGCGCAGGATCTCGATGGGGCCGGTGCGCTCCGTCACCGTCAGATGCCGGCGCAGACCCCTGGCCTCCAGGCCGTCGAGCTTTTCCGTGGCGAAGGCGTCGAGGGAGCGGGACATGAACCTACTTCTTCTTTTCAAACCGCGCGGCCCATTCGGGCACGATGGTCACTATAGCATCGCATAGGCGGGCCACGTCATCCCTGGGGATGTTATAGGCCGGTGTCAGGTAGACGATGCGGCCGAAGGGTCGGATGAACACGCCGTCCTCGATGAAACGCTGGCGCAGCCAGGTCAGTTCCTCGAAGGAGCCTATGTCCAGTTCGACCACGCCGACGGCCCCTCGGCCGCGCACGTCCTTGACGCCGGGCATGTCCCGGCAGGGTTCGAGCGCGGGCACCAGGGTTTCCTCCAGGGCCCGCACCTGGGAAAGCCGGTCTTCGGTGGCGAACAGGTCCAGGGATGCGTTGGCGGCGGCGCAGGCGAGCGCGTTGCCCGTGAAGGTCGGTCCGTGCATCAGGCAGTGTTCCAGCTTGTCCGACTGGAATGCCTCGAAAACGGCTTCGGACGCAAGGGTGGCGGAAAGCGGCAGGGTGCCGCCCGTGAGCGTCTTGGAGAGCGTGAAAATGTCCGGCCGCACCCCCGCCGACTCGGCCGCCAGCAAGGTTCCCAGGCGCCCCAGGCCCGAGAAGATCTCGTCGAATATCAAGAGCACGCCGTGGGCGTCGCACAGGCGCCGGATGCGCGCCAGCACCTCGCGGTCGTGGAACAGCATGCCGCCCGCGCCTTGGACCAGGGGCTCGACGATGACGGCGGCGAGCGAGGGGGTTTCGCGCTCCAGAATGGCGTCGAGGGCGGCTTCCGTCTCGTCGTCGCGCGGCAGGTCGGCGATGAACTGGCCCGGCGCCACGCCCCGGAAGGCGGTGTGAAAACCGTCCACGGGGTCGCACAGCGCCATGGTCGCGAAGGTGTCGCCGTGATAGCCGCCGCGGAAACTCAGGAATTTCTTGCGCCCGGTCTCGCCCTTGTTGTGCCAGTACTGGGCGGCCATCTTCAACGCGACCTCGACCGCGACGGAGCCCGATTCGGAAAAGAACACCCGGTTCCCGTCGCCCGGCGTCAGTTCCGCCAGCCGTTCCGCGAGCCGGAACGCCGGCTCGTTGGCCAGGCCCGCCAGCATGACGTGGGGCATCTTGGCGGCCTGGTCGCGGATCGCCTCGACGATATGGGGGTGGTTGTAGCCGTGGCAGGCGGCCCACCAGCTCGCCACGCCGTCGACCAGCTCGCGACCGTCGGCAAGCCGGATGCGCGAGCCCTCGGTTGCCACCGCGGCCTGGGGCAGGGGGGCCGTCTGCATCTGGGTATAAGGCAGCCAGATGTGCTCGTAGCCCGAGGTAAGCCAGTCCGGCGCCTTGGGGCCTCCGGTCATAGGGTGTCGGTGGATACCGGGCCGATGTCCTCGCCCTGAATGCCGAGGCGGCGGAACAGGGCCACGTCCCGGTCCTGTCCCGGATTGGCCGTGGTCAGCAGCTTGGGCCCGACGAAGATGGACCCGGCGCCGGCCAGGAAGCAGAGCGCCTGCAGTTCGTCCGACATGTCCTCGCGGCCCGCCGACAGGCGCACGGTCGAGGCCGGCATCATGATCTTGGCGACGGCGATGGTGCGCACGAAGTCCAGCGGGTCGAGCGCGTCCCGGCCTTCGAGGGGAGTGCCCTCCACCTGTACCAGCATGTTGATGGGCACGCTTTCCGGATGGGGTCGAAGAGTGGCGAGGGTCGTTAGCATCTCGGCTCGGTCTCGAAGGCCTTCGCCCATGCCCAGGATGCCGCCGCAGCACATCTTGATCCCTGCGTCGCGCACGGCCTGCAAGGTGTCTAGGCGGTCGGCGTAGGTGCGGGTCGAGATGATTTCCGGATAAAAGCTTTCCGAGGTGTCCAGGTTGTGGTTGTAGAAGTCGAGCCCGGCGTTGGCCAGGCGTTCCGCCTGCTCCGGCGTCACCATGCCGAGTGTCACGCAGGCCTCCATGCCCATTTCCCGCACGCCCTCGATCATGCGGCAGACGGCGTCCAGGTCCTTGTCCTTGGGCGACCGCCAGGCGGCCCCCATGCAATAGCGCGTGGCCCCCGCGTCCCTGGCCAGCCTGGCCTCGGCCAGGACCGTGTCGACATCCATGAGTTTGGTGGCCTCGACGCCCGTGTCGTGCTCGGAGGACTGCGGGCAATAGGCGCAGTCCTCGGGGCAGCCGCCGGTCTTGACCGACAGCAGGGACGCCATCTGCACCCGGTTGGGGTCGAAATACTGCCGATGCAGGGTCTGGGCCCGGTGGATCAGGTCTGCGAAGGGCAGGGCGAACAGGCTGAGCGCTTCTTCCGCCGTCCAGTCATGGCGGACCGCCGGATCGTTCTGCAGGGGGGCGTTGATTTCGTTCATGACGGATTTCGGGGCCTTCCTGGGCGAATGGGATGGTTAATATGGAGTTTGGGCCGGGATATGCCGCCCTAAAGGCCCGGTCAAGGAATTTAGAACAATCTATCCGGCTTTGGTTGACGGCGGGGGGCTATTGCCTTAAAAAGCCGCCTCCGACGCGGGATTCGCCCCGCATCCACCGGTTTATTTACCAGCGAAAGCTGATCATAGGAACGTAGAAGTCATGTCCAGAGTTTGCGATCTGACGGGCAAGCGCGTTGCGACGGGGAACAACGTTTCCCACGCCCACAACAAGACCCGCCGCCGGTTCGTACCGAACCTGCAGGAAACCAGCCTGTGGAGCGATGCGCTCGGTCGCATGGTGCGCATGCGGGTGTCGGCCGCCGCCATCCGTACCGTCGAGCACAGGGGTGGTCTGGACGCCTTCCTTCTGGCCGCTGCCGAAGCGGACCTGGCCCCTGCCATGGTCAAGGTCAAGAAGCAGGTCAAGAAAGCCCAGGAGAAAGCGGCGTAGCCTAGCCATACGAATTTGCCCAACGGCAAAGGCCCGCGCCCCAACCCGGCGCGGGCCTTTTTCTTTCCGCATTTCCCATATTTAAGTCCGGTCAAGGTAGAGGAGACCCGAAGATGACCGACATGTCCGCGACCCAGATACTGTTCCGCGACGCCGAAAAGACCGATGCCCGCGATGTCGCAGCACTCTACCGCCTGGCCGCCGGCGGGGTCGCCGATGTCATCTGGGACGCCCTGCGCGCGCCGGGAGACGACATCCTGGACGCCGGCGAACGGCGCTTCGCCTGCGACGACGCGGACATGTCCTATCAGAACTGCGCCGTCGCCGAATGCCGGGGCCGCCTCGTGGGCCTGCTGCACGCCTATCCCGTGCATGCGGACCCGGATTTCGATCCGGCGACGGTGGACCCGGTGCTGCGTCCTTACGCGGAGCTGGAGGAGGACGCCAGCTACTACATCTCCGGCATCGCCCTGCTGCCCGAATTCCGCGGCCGCGGCATGGGCACCAAGATGCTGCGCCTGGCCGAACTGCGCGCCATCACGCGGGGGCTCGCCAAGATGTCGCTCATCGCCTTCGCGGCGAACACCGCTTCGGTCCGGCTGTACGAACGCCTGGGCTATCGCGTGACGGACACCCGCGACATCGTTGCGCATCCGTCCATTCGCTACGACGGGCGGGCGCTGCTGATGGTCAAGGCCCTCGGCTGAATCGCGGCAACGGGCATTTCCCGGCCTCGAAAATGGGTCGCGTTTCTGCAACAATGCGGGCCTGTTCATCGCAGCGCCCTCGCAGGGGGCGCAAAGAGGCCGGAATGCCCCGAAGATCGCCAATCCGCCCGGTCGCCCTGGCCCTTGCCGCCGGTCTGATCCTGGCGCCGCTGGGCCTTGCCGCCCAGACCGCGCAGGACCGGTGGCAGGCCCAGATGGATCCGGCCGGGCATGCCCATATGCTGGGCAACTTCGCCGATGCCGAGGACCATTACCTGGAAGCCATCAAGCTGGCCGAAAAATTCGACCGTTTGGGAGAATACCTGGAACGGTCCATGGCCGGGCTGGGCGGCCTGTACTATTCCGCGGGCCGCTATGCCGACGCCGTTCCCCTGTACCGGCGGGCGTTGACCATCGCCGAGGCCGTCTACGACCCCGGTAATGCCCGCCACGGGGTGATCGCCATCTATCGCGAGACCCTGGCCGCGGCCGAGGCCGCGCGCGACCGGATGGAGGCCGCTGGACGCGAAGCCCTGGCGGCGGCTGAACGTGATCGCGCGGCGGTGCGCGCCCGGCCGCGGAACACGGTCCCGGCCGGTCAACTGCGGGCGCCGGCCGTGGCGGCACCCTCGCCGCCGGCCGAGCGCCGGTCGCTGCCGGTCGCCCCGCCCGCTCCCGCCGCCCCCCTGGCGGCATCCCCCGCAGCGGATCTTCCGCCCCCGCCGACGGTGCCGTCGCTGCCGGTGCTGTCCCATTACCGGCTTGCCGGCGCCGTCATTCCGCCTCCGCCCCCGGCCGAGGTTTTGCCCGCGGTCAGTCCCCCGGCGCCTGCCCCGGTACCGGCTTCGGCATCCGTCCAGGTGCCCGCCTCGCCGTCCGCTTCACCGCATCCCGTGAAGGTCCCGGCGCGGGGGACACCGGTCCGGCCGACCACGTTGCCGCCCGCCGTCGAGGCGGCGGAGGTTTCCGCTCCCGAGGCCGTCGCATCGCCCGCCGCGCCATCGGCGCCATCCGAGCATGTTCCGTTGCGGGAGACGCCGGTCCCGGCACCGCCGCGGCCGTCCGCGCCGCCCGCCTTGCCTCCCGCCGTGGAAGCGATCGACGCGGCGGTTCCCGACGCCTCCACCTTGCGCGCGACGCCGTCCGTCTCGCCGTCCGCCGTCGACGCTGCCGTGGTGACGGCCGCAGGGCCTGCGCCGTCCGCGTTGCCGCCTGCTGTCGACACTACCGTGGTGACGGTCGCAGGGCCTGTGCGGTCCGCCTTGCCGCCCGCCGTCGACGCTGTCGAGGTGACGGCCGCCGGCGCGGCGACCGAGGTCCCGCCCGCCGAGGCCGAGGCCCGCCTCGCCGGTACCGAAGCGCTGCCGCTGCGTGGGTCGGTTCCGCGGCTCACCCAGCCGTCCGTCGTCGCCCCGGCGGAGGCCGCGCCGGTTTCCCAGATACAGACGGCTGAGACGGGCGCGCCGCCGGCGGAGGTCAGGTCTTGGGCGCCCCGCTCGGCCGAAGTGGCGGGCCGGCCGGTCGACGCCGCGGCGGTCCGCGCGATTGCCGCCGACCCTGCCGCCCCCCCGGACGTCTTGGTGCGGGCGATAGCCGTGGAAACGCCTCAGGAGATCGCCCAGCGCAAGGCGCTGGAGGAGCGCCATCCCGTGCTCGGCATCAAGCTGGGACCGGCCAAACGCAACACGGGACCGATCTTCCCGGACACGCCGCGCCTGGCCGACACCGAGGATGCCTATGTGGCGCAGCTCGAGGCCCTGGAACGCTCCCTGGGCCCCAACCATCCGGACGTCGCCAAGGTCCACTACAAGCTGGCCCGCCTGTACCAGCGCCAAGGCCGGTATGAACTGGCGGGCAAGATGTACGAGCGGTGCCTTGCCGTGCGGGAAAAGGTCCTGCCGGACGGTCATCCCGACACGGTGGAGACCCTCGACAGCTATGCGCGGCTGCTCCGGGCCAGCGGGTTCTCGGAACTGGCGGCGGAGGTCCGCGAGCGCGCCCGGGTGGCCCGGGCTCAGGGAAAATGAAGCTTCCGTTTTTAGGGCAACGTTTTCCGACAATTGTCCGGTGACAATACTTCCGTTGCACACGCCCGGGGGCGGTCGTTAGCCTTTGCCGTCGTCCAAGTTCAATCGGAGGCCGGGACCGTGACCGGAGCCGACACCTTCATCGACCGCCTGGACCGCCAGGTCAGCGCCATCGCCGAAGCCTGCACCGCCTGCGGAGCCTGTGTGTTGGCCTGTCCGACGCCGGGGATTCTGGGGCTCACGGCCGGCGACGGTACGGCCGTCGCGGCAGGGGTCAGGGACATCCTGCGCGGCGGGCAGGGCGGCGAGACCTCGGCCGCCTGGGCGCGCGCCTGTTGCGGCAGCGGCCATTGTCTCTCCGTCTGCGAGGAAGGCATAAACCCGCGCCTCATGCTGGCCATGGCGCGCCGCGCGCTGTCGGAAACCGTGCCCGAAGGCGAACGCAAGGACGCCGGCAAGCAGGCGTTCAAGACCATGAGCCGCGGCGTGCGCGTGCTGTCGCGCCTGCAGCTTCCGCCGGATCTCATGGATCGGCTGAGCCCCGCGTCGCATCCGGAGCGGGCGGTCCCGCCGGACATCGTGTTCTACACCGGCTGCAACATGCTGCGCACGCCCCACATCGGGCTGCTGTGCCTGGACGTGCTGGACCGCCTGGGCGTCAGCTACGAGGTCTACGGCGGGCCCGCCAACTGCTGCGGCATCCTGCAGTTCCGCCCGGGCGACACGGCCAATTCCGGCCGCCAGCTCGCCAGCACCATGGATCGCTTCGCCGGCGCCGGTGCGGGGCGCGTCGTCTCGTGGTGCCCGACCTGCCAGATGCAGATGGCGGAAATCATGACCGCCGTCCCGGCCGCTTCCCGGCCGTTCGACAACGTCATGCTGCCGGTGTTCCTGGCTGAGCGGCTGGACGACCTACGCCCGTTGATGACCCGGCGTGTGGAGAAGCGCGTGGCGCTTCACGAATATCCGGGTTCGCCCGGCGTGGTAGACGCGGTGAAGACGCTTTTGACGGCGGTCCCGGGGCTGGACCTCGTCGACCTGGATCATCCCGGCGTCGGCTACCAGATGACGTCGCTCGACGGCCTGCCCGAGGTCCAGCAGCGCCACATCGCCGGCACCCTTCGCCAGGCCGAGGCCCAAGGCGTCCATGTCCTGGCCGGCGTGTTCCACGCCGACCATCGGGAACTGGTCAGCCACCAGGACGACTGGCCGTTCGCGATCGTCAACTACATGGAACTGATCGGCGAGAGCCTTGGCCTGCACCGCCCCGACCTGTTCAAGCGCATGAAGCTGATGCGGGACGCCGACGCGATCCTGGCCGAGGCCAAGGACATGATCGCGCTGCACGGCCTAGATGCGGAAGAGGTCCGCGAGGTGATCCTTTCGGACATCCTGGGCGAACAGAAGCTGCCGCGCGACCGCTCTGCGCATCCGGCGGGCTGATCCCGCCTACTTCACCCGCTTCAGCAGCAGGATGCGGTCGTTGTAGGTGTCGGATATCCAGATCAGGTCGCCCTTCACCTCGACCCCTTCGGGCCAGTTCAACTGGCCGGGGCCGTCGCCCTTCTTTCCGGTGCCGATGACCTGTTTGATGTTCATGAAGCCGTCCAGGTGCAGGATGCGGCTGTTGTATTCGTCGGCGAGCCACAGGCCGCCCGCGGCATCGAAGGCCATGTACTTGGGGTCGTCGAAATCCCACGGGCTGCCCTTGTACTTGCGAAGGAACACCAGTTCCCGGTTCAGGACCACCATGCGGTCGTCGCCGCTGTCGGCGACGAACACCCGTCCGTCCGCGTGCACCGCCACGTCGTGGGGCCGGGTAAAGCTGATCATGTCGCGGGGGTGATAGCCGCCGACGCCGTTGACCAAGTTGCCCTTCCGATCGAGACGAACGAGGGAATTGTGCCCGACGTTGGTGACGTAGATAAAGTCGCCGCCCGGCGCCACGGCGACGCCTTCCGGATTCAGGATATGCGCCCGCCACGATGCCGTCAGGACGGCTTTGGCCTTGCCGTCGGGGGCGACGCCCTGGAAATCGTAGACGGCGATGCGGTCGTTGGAGGTGTCGGCGACCAGGACCGTCGTGGCGTCCAGGAAGGCCACGTCGTGGGGGGCGGCCAGTTCGCCCTTGCCGAGGGAGGAGACGACCTTGAGCGTGGTGGGATCGACGATCTTAACCTCGTCATGACCCAGGTCGGAAACCAGCAGGAACCTGCCGTCCGGCGACAGCACGAGGTCGTGCGGCCGGGCGAATACCCGTTCCGACCGGGCCGCCAGTTCGAATCCCGGCTGGAACAGGGTCGCGGCGGCGGCGGGCAGCGCCAGGAGGGCGGTCGTTGCGGCGGTGAACAGCAGGGGCAGGAAGCGCATGGCGGTGCTCGGTCAGTCGTTCAGTCCGTCAGTTCGAACATCATCAGCAGGGTCTTCTGCGGTCCCCGGCGTTTGAAGTTGTCGTCCGAAATCAGGAAGATCAGGGTCTCGCCCTTGGGGCCCTTGATCGCTTCGATGCCCTCGAAATTGTCGACCGTCAAGGGATCACGCAGTTCGGCCAGCAGGTCGCCGCTTATCTCGGCCGCGGGCCGGATGCCTGCCGCCTTGATGCGGCGCACGCGGGCGCGCACGCCCTCGCGGGGGCTGAAGTAGCGTTCGACCAGCACTACGTCGCCGCCGGGCAGGGTGGCCGCCCCCGTGGGGCGATAGTTGTCCTCGTTGCGGTAGATCAGCACGCTCCACCCTTTCCGGTCGCTGATCCAGGCCAGGTTGGCGCCGTCGCGGCCCAGGCCCTCGGAAACGGCGAACAGGCTGCCGTCGCCCAGCAGGGCCAGGGCCTCGATCCCGTTGTTGGCGGGCGCCTTCCTCATCTCGTTGGGCAGCGGCAGGGGGCGCGGACCCGTCTTGTTGGGCGGATAGGCCCAGAGACGGTGGCTTCGCTCGAAGGCGACGATGATCTCGCCTTCCACGCCCGGAGCCATGGCTTCGGCATCGGCCATGGACTTGTCCATCAGCGGCACCCCGCCGGGTCCGGTCAGGATGAATATCTCCGTATTCGTCACGCCGGTCAGGTTGCCGTCGGGGCCGTAGACCAGGTGCGCGTCGAACCGCGCGCCTTCGTCGGACAGGGCGACCATGCGTTTTCCGTCGGCGCTGAGCCCCAACGCGGAGAAACCGCCGAAGCGGTCGGACGGGCTGAGGAGTTCGACGCCCCCCCGGTACTTGAGCCTGCCGATCGTGGTCAGGTCCGGCTTCCCGGCATGCAGGGCAACGGGCACGCTGCGTACGTCGATCTGGTCGGCGGGAGCGGACGCGATCGCTGTGAGCAGGAAGATGACGGCGCCGCTTAGGACGCGGGCGGCGGTGCGGGCGATGGTGCGGTGCATGGCGGGCGGGGCCCTCTCCCTCGGACGGTGGCTGTCCCCAAGATGGCGGGAGGGGACGGGCTTGTCCAGAGCCGGGCCGGGTCCGCAGGGGACGCGGCGGCTCAGAACTCGGCGTGGCGAGGCTGACCTGGATGGGCGGCGGGACCGTTACCGATTGTGCCCCGTTTTCCGCGTGTGGCGCGCCGCCGCGTAATAATCCTGAAACAGGTCCAGAAGGCCCGCCATGTCCGGGCGGCCCGTGTCCCAGGCCCGCATCATGCCGGGGCGCGCTTTGGCCACGAAGCGCCGGAAATCGTGACAGACCCGGCGGTCGGTCGTGGTTCGGAATTCGACCATCTCGCGGGTGTCCTGGGGCATGGCCGCGTCGACGTAATAAAGCTGCTGCCACAGTCTGGCCTCGCATTCGAGGTCGATGGGCCGGTCGTGGCCGAAGCGGTTCATGAGGCGCTGGACGCCGTGGCCGATCAGTTCATGGACCAGCACCGCCGCTAGGTCCTCGACGGGCCAGTTGGCGCCGAAACGGCCGACGACGACGGTGAAGTCGCGCTTGCCATCCTGGGGCTGGAATTCGCCCACCAGGAAGGCGGCGACGATGACGCGGGACAGGGAACGCTCGGGAAAGGCGGCGTCGTAGACGATGCGGATGCGCCCCTGTTCGGCCAGGCGGGCCAGGCCGCGGGCCGAAACCTTGGACAGCACGATCACCCGGTCCACCGCCGCCTTGATCTTGGCCACCGTGGCGGCGGGGTCGGCGAGCGGGATGTCGTAGTCCGCCGCCGGTGGCAGCCGCATGCCGACGATGTCGACGCCGCGATGCTCGACGCGTAATTGCGCCTGGGTCATGGGGCGCAGGCGCCAGGTGGTGT
>Ga0066644_10000107_pt1 | contig 49423 bp, 45 predicted proteins | sample CryGeyCG2114_020_FD_62735 | JGI IMG/M metagenome (GOLD analysis project Ga0066644, IMG submission 62735) | Groundwater microbial communities from aquifer - Crystal Geyser CG15_big_fil_post_rev_8/21/14_0.20 | ecosystem: Environmental > Aquatic > Deep subsurface > Groundwater | place: USA: Utah...
AGGAACTGGAAGGCATAGGCGAGGCCGATCAGCGAGAAGATACCCATCGTCTCGAGATCCACCTCGGCCTCGGTCAGCCAGGCGAACAGCGTGCCCAGAAAAAGCGCGAAGGGCAGCCCGCTGGCGAAGCCGAACAGCAGCATGAATCCGGTTTTGCGGTTGCCCAGTGCCATGCCGAGCGCACGCCAGGCAGATATCTTTCGTGTCTCTTGCGCGACCTCGGCCATGCCCTAGCGTCCTTCCGTTTGCGCCATTTTTTTGCGACACTAGCGACGAGAGAGAGCGAGAGGAACAGCGCAAATGAGCGATGTCGACACCAAACTCACAGCAGGTCGACCAAGCGAGGGTATGCTCGCGCTGGCCCGTGACATCGCCGAAGGACGCAAGCGCGACACGAGCGCCATGACCAAGGTCCCGGCAAGCGTCTATATCGATCCCGAATATTGGGCGCGCGAGAAGGCGGCGATCTACGACCGCCTGCCGCAGATCCTCTGCCCATCGGCGCTGTTGCCCGATCCCGGCATGGCGGTTCCGCACGATGCGACCGGGCGCCCGTTGCTGATCACGCGCGACGCGGAAGGGCAGGCGCATGTTTTCCTTAACGTCTGCCGTCATCGCGGGACTCGGCTGGTCGAAGGTGACGGGGTGCACTGCACCAAAAAACTCGTCTGCCCCTATCATGCCTGGACCTATGCGGTGGACGGGCGACTGCTGGCACTGCCGCGCCCCGACACTTTCCCCGGCCTCGACAAGGAGGACCACGGCCTTGTCGAGCTGCCGAGCCGCGAGACCGGGGGGCTGATCTGGTTCTGCCCGCAAGCGGAAACGGCGGATTTCTCGATGGCCGACCAGCTCGGCGAGGATTTCGACGCGCTCGGCATGGGCGACCAGGTGCTCTTCCGCCGCAAGACGCACGAGGTCGCGGGCAATTGGAAGCTGATCATGGATGCCTTCCTCGAAAGCTACCATGTCACCCGGCTGCATGCGAAGACGATCGGCCCCTTCTTCAAGGACGGCGTCACCAGCGGCGACATGATCGGTCCGCATTCGCGTGCCGCGGTCGGGCGTCTGGAAGAGATGGTGGGTGTCGACCTCGAAGACATGGCCGCACTGCGCCGCGTTGTAACCTTCGCCTATCAGCTGCTGCCCGGCGCACTGATCATCCCCAGCCCCGACTACATCAACGTCATGGTGATGATGCCGCAGGCGCACGACCGCACGCTGGTCGAGGACTTCATGCTCATCCCCGAACATCCTGCGACCGACAAGGCGCGCGATCACTGGGAACGCAGCTGGGCGCTGCTCGACGGCGGGGTCTTCGCGAGCGAAGATTTCCGTGCGGCCGAGCTCGGCCAGCAGGGCCTGGCGACGGGCGCGGTGCCGCATCTCACGCTCGGCACGATGGAAGGCGGCATCCGTCGCTACCACGAGACCGTCGAAGAAGCCTTGCGGGCGGCCGATTGAAGGCCTAGCTGCGCGGCCATGGCCGACAATCGACTACCCGAGGAAGGCGACCGGATCGCCAAGCTGCTCGCACGCGCGGGCGTCGCCAGCCGCCGCGAAATCGAACGCATGATCGCCGACGGGCGCGTGGCGATCAACGGCAAGGTGCTCGACACGCCGGCGGTCAAGCTCACCGACCTGCGCGGCGTGACGGTCGACGGAAAGCCCGTCGGTACGTTGGAAGAAACCCGCCTGTTCGCCTTTCACAAGCCGGCCGGAATGCTGACGACCGAGCACGACCCCAAGGGTCGGACGACGATCTACGCCGCGCTGCGCAACGCCCTGCCCAAGGATGCCGGGCGTGTCATGCCGGTGGGCCGCCTCGACTACAACACAGAAGGCCTGCTGCTGCTCACCAATGACGGCGAGATGAAGCGCGCGATGGAACTGCCGTCGAGCGGCGTCCCCCGGACTTATCGCGCGCGCGCCTTCGGCGATGTCACCCAGGCCGATCTCGACAAGCTGATCGAAGGGATCGAAGTCGACGGCGTGCGCTACGGCAGGATCGAGGCCGATCTCGAGCGCGGATCGGGCAGGAATCGCTGGATCGAGCTGACCCTGCGGGAAGGCAAGAACCGCGAAGTCCGCAGGGTGCTCGAACATCTCGGGCTCGAAGTGAACCGCCTGCTGCGCATCGGCTACGGCCCGTTCCACATCGGCGACCTCCCGCGCGGACAGGCGCTGGAGATCAAGCGCGGCGATGTCATGGCGTTCAAGCGCGAACTCGCCCGCGGTGGCCGCAAATGAGGATCATCGCGGGCGAATGGCGCGGGCGAAAGCTGGTCGCGCCCAAGGGCGAGCTGACCCGCCCGACCGCCGATCGTACGCGCGAGACCCTTTTCAGCATGCTCGCCAGTCGATTGGGCAGTTTCGAAGGACTGAGCGTCGCCGACCTTTTCGCCGGCTCGGGAGCACTCGGTCTCGAAGCGCTGTCGCGCGGAGCCGGCTCGTGCCTGTTCGTCGAGCAGGACAGCGCGGCGATCAAGGCGATCCGTAGCAATATCGATGCGTTCGAGGCGCGGACACGGTCGACTATACAGCAGGCCTCTGTCATGTCGCTGGGCCCTGCAAAACAGCCGCATGATCTCATCCTGCTCGACCCGCCCTATGACACCGGCGCCGGACAGGTCGCGCTCGACCGCATGCTGCGGCTCGGATGGATCGGGCAGGCAACCTTGATGGCGCTGGAGACCGGAGCGAAGGAAACGGTTTCGGTGAAGGGCCTCGCCATCGACGCCGATCGCAAGGTCGGCAAGGCCAAGCTTACGCTGCTCCGGCTCGAGAGCTAGATGCGCGAAAGGGGCGAGGCCGCCATGGCAGCCCCGCCCCCTCCAAGCGTCGCGCCCGGGGCTCCAAGGGAGCCAAGCGCGCGCGGAAAGACCTGACTATGTGCCGGGCTTCTTCGCCGGCAGCTTGCCCGGGATTTCGCTGGCCGGCTTGCCGGGCCAGTATTCGAGCGGGCGGTTGCCGGTCTTATTCTTGGCCCAGCTGTTGATGCAGCCGTCCTGCTGGTCGCCCTTGCACACCGGCAAGTCGTCACCCGAAGCCGCCATATAACCGGCCGGGGTCGTCTGGGTCACTTCCTTGCTGACAAAACGCGGGGTCATGGTGCTGGCCGAGGCCGCAGCGCTCGTGGCAGCGGTTGCGGTCGCGTTCGGCACCTGCGCCTGGACCTGCATCCAGGCTTGCGCACGCGCTTCGGGGGTCATCTCGTAAATCCGGATGCGCTGGTCGTCGGTCAGCAGCCACCAGCCCTTCACCTGCACGGGCGTCAGCGTCCAGTAATACTCCTGAACATCTGCGGGCCATGCGTCATAAGCAGCCTGGCGATCGGCGGGCCATGCGTCATACATGGCTTCCTGCTCGGCGCTCCAGGTGAAGCCCTCGTCATCCATATGATGGTCGGCGAAAGCCGGGGTCGCGGTGAAAGCCAAGGCGGCAGCGCCGGCGAGAATGATGGTACGCATTGGAGAACACTCCATTTGTCGTTGTCATTGCCCGTCCTACGCAGGAAATGCCGCGTCGGTTCCGACGGGGGGCAGGCTATGGGGCTTGTGTTGCGGGCAAGCGTTCCCTAGCTGTTCCATACCGCATGACCGAGCTTCCCACCCCGTCCGACGCGCCAGAAAAAGCGCAGATTCCTGCCTATGCTGCACGCCTGAATGCACCCCAGCGTGAGGCCGTCCTGACGACCGAGGGCGCCGTGCTGATGCTGGCCGGAGCGGGCACCGGCAAGACTGCGGCGCTTACCGCACGGCTGGCACATCTCATCGCAACGCGCCGGGCATGGCCGAGCGAGATCCTCTGCGTCACCTTCACCAACAAGGCGGCGCGCGAGATGCGCGAGCGCGTGGGCCGGCATATCGGCGATGCAGTCGAAGGCATGCCTTGGCTCGGTACCTTCCATGCGATCGGTGCGCGCATGCTGCGCCGGCATGCCGAACTGGTCGGACTGCAGTCCAACTACACGATCATCGATCCCGACGACCAATTGCGCCTGCTCAAGCAGCTGATCCAGGAAAACGATCTCGACGAGAAGCGCTGGCCCGCGCGCCAGCTGGCAGGGTTGATCGACCGCTGGAAGAACCGCGGGCTCAATCCCGGCGATCTCGATGCGGTGGAGAACGAGGCATACGCCAATGGCCGCGGGGCGCAGTTCTATACGCTCTACCAGGAGCGGCTCAAATCGCTGAACGCCTGCGACTTCGGCGATCTTCTGCTGCACATGCTCAATATCTTTCGCCAGCATCGCGACGTGCTCGAGCAGTATCAGCAGCGCTTCAAATATATCCTGGTCGACGAATATCAGGATACCAACCAGGTCCAGTACCTATGGCTGCGTCTGCTCGCCCAGACGCGCAAGAACATCTGCGTGGTGGGCGACGACGACCAGTCGATCTATTCATGGCGCGGCGCAGAAGTCGCCAATATCCTCAAGTTCGAAAAGGATTTTCCCGGCGCCGCGGTGATCAAGCTCGAGCAGAACTATCGCTCAACACCGCAGATCCTCGCGGCCGCATCGGGCCTGATCGACGCTAATAGCGAGCGGCTCGGCAAGACGCTGTGGACCGAGCTTCCGGCGGGCGACAAGGTCCGCGTGATCGGCGTGTGGGACGCGCCAGAGGAAGCGCGCCGCGTGGGCGAGGAGATCGAACGGCTCGAGGCCGAAGGCGCTCCGCTCGACCAGGTCGCGATCCTCGTGCGCGCGCAATACCAGACGCGCGAATTCGAGGACCGATTCGTCCAGATCGGGCTCAACTATCGCATCGTCGGGGGCTTCCGCTTCTACGAACGTGCCGAGATCCGCGACGCGCTCGCCTATCTGCGCACCATCGCCCAGCCTGCAGACGACCTTGCCTTCGAGCGCATCTACAACCAGCCCAAACGCGGACTTGGCGCCAAGACGCTCGAAGCCATGCGACGCCATGCGCGCCGGACGCAGGCCCCGCTCGCTGCTGCCAGCCTCGACCTTTGCGACAGCGACGAGCTGCCCGCACGGGCGAAGAACAGCCTCGTCGGACTGCTCGGCCAGTTCGTTCACTGGCGCGAGTTGGCGGAAAAGGTGACGCCTTCCGAATTGCTGCGCACGGTGCTCGCCGAGAGCGGCTACGAGGACATGCTGCAGAAGGATCGCAGCCCCGAAAGCGCCGGGCGGCTGGAAAACCTCACCGAGCTTGCCCGCGCAATGGAGGAATACGAGACGCTCGGCGATTTCCTCGAACATGTCAGCCTGGTGATGGACAACGACCGCGCCGACGATGGCGAGAAGGTCACCATCATGACCATGCACGCCGCCAAGGGGCTCGAGTTCGATCATGTCTTCCTGCCCGGATGGGAGGAAGGGGTCTTCCCCAGCCAGCGCGCAATCGACGAAGGCGGGCTCGCAAGCCTCGAGGAGGAACGCCGGCTCGCCTATGTCGCGATCACCCGCGCGCGGCGCCGGTGCACGATCCTTCATGCTGCAAACCGGCGCATCTACGGCCAGTGGACCAGCTCGATCCCCAGCCGTTTCATCGAGGATTTGCCAGAAGAGCATATCAAGAGTGAAACCACCATGACCGGCGGTGCTTCGCTGTGGCGCGCCAATTGGAGCGAGACCGAGGATCCCTTCGCGCATGTCTCCTCCAGCCGTCCCGAGCGGTCGGGCTCCCGCGGCCCCGGCTGGCAGCGCGCGCTGTCGAGCGGCTACGACGCAACGCCCAAGCGACTTGCCGAGCCGGGCCGGAGCGCCGCCAGCTTCGCCGCCAAGCCGCGCGGCGACATCGCGGTCGGCGCACGCGTGTTCCACGACAAGTTCGGTTACGGCTGCGTCACCGATCAGGAAGGCAACAAGCTGACTATAGAGTTCGAGAAGGCGGGCGAGAAGCGCGTGCTCGACAGTTTCGTGAAGCTCGCCGACTAGCTTGCCAGCCTGCCCTGCCGCGTGCATTCCTTCGGCAAATCAGGGGGTATGAGATGACCGGACTCACGCGCTTTCCAACCGACCGCCGTACGCTGCTGCGATCGTCCATGCTGCTCGGCGCGGGAGCAGCATTGCTGCCGCGGACCGGTTTCGCGCAATCCGACGCCCGCGCGGCGATCCGCGCGGCGGCAGCGGCGAACAAGGCAACCGACATCAAGCGCATCCAGGAGTGGATCGCCCTGCCGACCATCGCCGCGGAGAACCGCAACGTCCCGGAAGGCGCGGCCTATATGGAAGACCTGGCCCGCGCTGCGGGCTTTACCGGTGTCCGGCAGATTCCCACCGACGGGATTCCCGGGGTCGTCGGTTTCATGGACAATGGCGCACCGCAGACCCTGGGCATCTATTTCATGTACGATGTGAAGCAGTTCGATCCCGCCGAGTGGTCCTCGCCCCCGCTCGCGGCACAAATCGTCGACAAGCCCGACTGGGGAAAGGCGATCATGGGCCGTGGTGCGGTCAACCAGAAGGGGCCCGAGGCCACCTTCCTCGCCGCGCTCCACGCGATGAAGGCGGCGGGCGTTACCCCTCCGGTCAACATCGCGCTCATCTGCGAGGGCGAGGAGGAGATCGGCAGCCCCCACTTCCGCCAGATCGCCGAGACGCCCGACGTGCTCGCCGCACTCCGGAAATGCGCAGGTATCTTCATTCCGGCCAGCTGGCAGGGACCGACCGGGGCAGTGAACGTCAATCTGGGCTCGAAAGGCATCGTCGAGCTCGAACTGGTGGCGAGCGGTGAAAAATGGGGTCGCGGCCCCAAGGGCGACATCCATTCGAGCCAGAAGGCCGCGGTCGATTCGCCCGTCTGGCGACTTGTCCATGCGCTCAACACGCTCGTCACGCCCGACGGCAACACGGTGGCGATCGATGGCTGGTTCGAGAACGTGCGCCCGCTGACCGAGCGCGAGAAGGAACTGGTCCGTCAGGCCGCCGCCGCCGGAAACGAGGAACTGACCAAGGCAAGCCTCGGCATCACCCACTGGATCGACGATTTGTCGTTCGAAGACGCGATGATCCGCCTGGCAGGGCAGCCAACGGTCAATATCGAAGGGCTCGTCGCGGGCTACACCGGTCCGGGCGGCAAGACCATCCTGCCCGGTCGCGGCGTAGCGAAACTCGACCTACGGCTGGTGCCCAACCAGACCCGCGAAGAGGCAGTGCGCAAGCTGCGCGTGCATCTCGATGCGCAGGGTTTTCCCGATGTCGAAGTCAATGTTTCGGGCGGCTACGACCCGACCGAGACGGCCGAAGACAGTGCGCTCATTCGCGCCGAGCTGGCCGCTTACGAGGCGCTGGGGGTCGAGGCGAGGCTCAATCCACGCCTTGCCGGCTCGTGGCCAGGCGCGACATTCACAGCACCGCCGGTGAGCATCCCTGCCGGACACTTCGGCCTCGGTCATGGCTCGGGCGCGCATGCGCCGGACGAGTATTACCTAGTGGAATCGAGCAATCCCAAGGTGGCCGGGATTACCGACGCGACGATGGGTTACGTCGAGATCATGTACCAGCTGGCGGCGCTGGCCTAGGCTCTACCGCACTCGCACCCGCCCCGATGCGGTAGCGCCGCTCGAACGGTCGGCCGAGTTCGCCGAGGAAGCCGCGCGTGCCCTCGGCAATGCCGGTCTCGCAATCGAGATACGGCGCCGGATCGACATAGGTGCCGAACAGCCTGTCCCATAGAGTCACGGTGTTGCCGAAATTGTTTCCCATCAGCGCCTCGTCGCGGATGTGGTGCAGGCGGTGTGCAGCGGGCGATATCAGTATCTTACCGAAGATTCCGAGAGTCCATGGAACATCGGCATGGATGAAAAATCCCCACCAGCTGCGGAGGAAGGCCGCGCCGGCAATCGCCCATTCGGGGAACCCAAGGAGGAACAAAAGCCAGATGTCCACAAGCACACTGAGCAATTTGCTGAGCGGGTGCTTGCGATGGACCGAAAGCCAGTGCAGCGCCGTGTCTGCGTGGTGAGTGGCGTGGATCGGCCACAGCAACCTGTGGTGTTCGGCGCGGTGCCGCCAGTAGACAACAAAATCGTAGACCAGGATGGCACAGAAAAGCACCGCCAATTCGTTGACCCCGCTCCAGAATGCGCCCAGCGCGGGGAGAGCCACCAATTGGTCGCGGATCAGGCCCTCGGGCACCGCGAACAGCGGGCCCAGCAGCACGAGGTTGAAGAGCAGGAGGCCGAGATTGGTAGCGAATTCGCCGTGCACCCGCGCCAGCGCCGCACCGATCGCTCGCCGCTTAACGAGCAACGCCAGCAGGCCGAACACGCCGGCCGTAATGGCCAGCATCGTCAGCGTCACCTGCGCATGATGGGCGAAGATTTCCATTGCGCCAAGCTATGGCGCGAACGTGGTTAGGAAGGCGTTAAATCAGGTCGCCGAAACGTCGAGGAAGCCAGGGCGCGGACCGTTCCATTCGCCCGCCGCAACCGGCGCATCATCCGAGTCGCGCTTGCGCCGCGGCTCGCTCTTCGTTCTCGGCTTGCGCGCTGGCTGTTCGTCCCGGGGCTCGTCGTTCCCGCGCTTTTTCCGCGCGCGCTTGGGCTTTTCCTCTGGCTCGGTCGTCTTCTCGACCAGATCGACGCGAACGTCTTCCTTGCCGAAGACCTTGACCTTCGACCCGGTCAGCTTTTCGACATTGGCGATCGCTTCAGCGTCTTCTTCCGCAACGAAGGTGAAGGCGCGGCCCTTGGCCCCTGCCCGCCCCGTGCGGCCGATCCGGTGGACGTAATCGTCGGGATGCCAGGGCGTGTCGAAATTGAACACGTGGCTGACGCCCTTGATGTCTAGCCCCCGCGCAGCGACGTCGGAGGCGACGAGGATATTGATCTCGCCCTTCTTGAAGCGGTCGAGCTCCTTCAGGCGATTCGACTGGTCCATGTCGCCATGGATCTCGCCGCTGCGGAAGCCGTGGCTCTGCAGGCTCTTGTTGAGTTCGCGCACGGTGGTCTTGCGGTTGGCGAAGACGATTGCGGTCTCGACATGATCATGGTCGAGCAGCCAGCGCAGCGTCTCGCGCTTCTGGCGGCTCTTTACCGGAATCTTGAAAGCGGTGATGTCCTTGTTGGTGGTCGCGGCACGGCTGACCTCGATCCGCTTGGGATTGTTGAGAAATTTCTTGGCCAGCTTCTCGATCGGCGGCGGCATGGTGGCCGAAAACAGCATGGTCTGGCGCGCTTCGGGAAGCTTGGAGCAGATGAACTCGATATCGGGGATGAAGCCCATGTCGAGCATACGGTCGGCTTCGTCGATGACCAGCAGTTCGCAACCGTTGAGCAGGATCTTGCCGCGCTCGAACAGATCCATCAGGCGACCGGGCGTGGCAATCAGCACGTCGACGCCCTCGTTCAGCGCCTTGACCTGGTCGCCCATCTGCACGCCGCCGATGAGCAGTGCGAGCTTAAGATCGTGGTTCTTGCCGTATTTCTCGAAGTTTTCCGCCACCTGCGCTGCGAGTTCGCGCGTCGGCGCGAGGATCAGCGAACGCGGCATCAGCGCGCGACGACGTCCAGCAGCGAGGATATCGATCATGGGCAGCACGAAACTGGCGGTTTTGCCCGTGCCGGTCTGCGCGATTCCGATGATGTCCTTCATCATCAGGACCGGCGGAATCGCCTCGCGCTGGATGTCTGTCGGCTCGGTATAGCCGGCTTCGCTTACTGCCTTGAGCAAGTCTTCGGAAAGGCCGAGATCGGCGAAAGTCATGCGGTTCGAAACTGTCCCTGGAACAAAGGCCGAGAAAAAGCCGCGCATGCGCGGCATCGGCTAGGCGCGCCCTTTGCCGGAATTGGCGGAAAAGTCAAGAAATCGGCGCGAGCGCGGCCTCAGTCCTCCTCGCTGACCGCAACCAACCGGCTGAAATTGGAAATGCGGCACTTGGCCCCGGCCCGCGACAGCAGCCGGTCACGCCCGACGCACAGCTTCCCGTCGGAGGTCCGCTCGACGTAGAAACCGAGATAGAAATCGCGCGGGCTGCAGGCATTGTCGAGCTCGGCCGAGATGATCTGCCTATTGCGCATATACATCAGCAGGCGCGTGCCGCGATCGGCCACGCCGACAATGTCGCCCACGCTGAGACACTTGCCAAAGGGGCGCTCGACCAGCCGTGTGGGAAACGACTGCCGCGGTAGATCCGCAAGAAAATCTTGGCGCAACCGGCCGGGGTGCGGGCTGATTCGCAGGATCACGCGCTGTTCGATCCGCACCTGGTTGGCGACCGGCTCGCCGCGATCATCAAGCGTGCCGGGCCAGATCGGGTCATGTTCGCCGAGAGCGGCCGAACCGGGCGTCGCGCCTCCGGCAGCAGTTAATCGTTCGATGTCGGCGCCCGTCGCTGCGCTACCTGGAGCGCCCAATGCCATCAGCATGGCGATCAGGGGAGAAAGCAGGGACATCGGCTGTCTACGAACGCTCCTTCGTCGCGGATCGCGGGTGCAAGCGGAAAAACGACGGAGTTGGCCCTTGCCTTCCAACGCTTGAATGCGGGCTTAATTATTCTGGATGCGATGGCAAGTGGTGGCAATCGCCGGCCGGGCTGTGGCAAGATGGCGGCCATGACCGACCTCGAATCCTTCCGGCACGCCGCCACCGAACTGCTCGGCCAGCGCGGCTTCACCAGCGACCCTGAACTGGTCGAGCCCTGGCTGACCGACTGGCGCGGCCGCTATACCGGCAAGGCGGTGGGCATGGCCTCCCCGGCCTCGACCCGCGAAGTGGCCATGTTCGTGCGGCTCTGTGCCGAGCACCAAGTCCCGATCGTCCCCCAGGGCGGCAATAGCGGAATGTCGGGGGGTGCCACGCCCGACGAAAGCGGTGCCAGCGTGGTCCTCTCGCTCCGCCGGATGGATGCGATCCGCGATTTCGATCGCGCCGCGCGCCAGATCACCTGTGATGCGGGCGTCATCCTGCAGACCCTGCACGAGAAGGTCGAGGCGGAAGGGCTGCGCTTTCCGTTGACGCTGGGTGGCAAGGGCTCGGCAACGATCGGGGGGCTCATCTCGACCAACGCCGGCGGTACGCAGGTCCTTCGCCATGGCACGATGCGCGCCCAGGTGCTCGGGATCGAGGCGGTGCTCGCCGATGGCGCGATCTTCTCGAGCCTCGTTCCGCTCAAGAAGGACAATCGCGGTTTCGACCTCAAACAGCTGCTGATCGGTTCGGAGGGCACGCTGGGCATTGTCACCGCCGCCACGCTGCGCCTTCTGCCCGCGATCGGCGAGCGCCGCGTCGCCTGGATCGGGCTCCCCAGCATTTCCGCTGCGCGCCAACTTCTGCTTCACTGCGAAGAAACCGCGGGCGAGGCACTCGAGGGGTTCGAAGTGCTTCCTGCGCATTGCCTGCAGTCGGTCCTCGCCCACCTACCCGATGCGCGCAGTCCGCTTTCGGGCGAGCATGCCTGGCATGCGCTGGTTGAACTCGTCGAAACGGCCGAGGGGGCAGACAAGCTCGACGGCCTGGTCGAAACGGTCTTCGCCGGCGCGATGGAGCGCGGGCTCGTGGAAGATGCCGTAATCGCCACCAGCGAAACCCAGGCCGAAGCCTTCTGGCAACTGCGCGACAGCATCGCCCCGGCCGAGCGCGCCATCGGGCCGGCAATGCAGCATGATATTTCGGTACCGGTAGCGCGGATGGCCGAATTCGTCGAAACCGTCTCGCCTCAGGTTGAGGACCGTTTCCCCGGCACGCGGGCGATCGGATTCGGCCATCTCGGCGACGGCAACATCCATTTCCACGTGCTCGCCCCGAGGGGCGCGACGCGCGGGAAATGGGAGGCGAGCGAGGGCAAGGCGATCAGCGCCTATGTCTATGACCGCGTCACCGAATTCGGTGGGTCGATCAGCGCCGAGCACGGCATCGGTCAGGTGAAACGCGAGGAGCTCGCCCGCCTTGGCGATCCCGTATCGCTCGCTCTGATGCGCTCCATCAAGCGGACGCTCGACCCGCTGGGGATACTTAATCCGGGCAAACTCGTCCCGCTTGCACCCCAGCCCGCAACGCCGTAAAGCCCGCGCTTCGCGCGTATGCCTCCTGGGCATGTCGCCCAATCCAATCGAATTTCGGAGAGATCCATGGCCAGCGCGCCGCAGCCCAACTTGCCCCTGTTCTTCAACGACCTCATGCCGCTCAACCGCAAGGACCACGCGAACCTTCGTTCGCGTCCGGTGAGCAAGGCCCCCTGGCTTGCCAAGCAGCACGCCGTGCCGCTGACGGTCGACGAATTCGTCCAGGCACAGCGCGACCTGCCGATCGTCTTCTCGACCGGACCCGATGCCGTTCCGCTGGCGCTGATGGGCCTCAATGACGGCGTGAACACCTTCGTCGACGAGGAAGGCACCGTTACCGAGCAGGTCTACATTCCGGCCTATGTTCGCCGCTATCCCTTCATGCTCGCGCGCCTCAAGCCCGACGGCGACGAGCTTTCGCTGTGCTTCGACCCCACCGCCGACAACATCGGCGAGTTCGAGGACGGCCAGCCGCTGTTCGACGGTGACGAGCCGAGCGAAGGTACCAGGCAGATCCTCGAATTCTGCGAGCAGTTCGAGCAGGCAGGCCAGCGCACGCAGGCCTTCATGAAGGAACTGAAGGATCACGACCTGCTGATGGAAGGCGAAATCTCGATCACGCAGGAAGGCAATGACAAGCCCTTCGTCTATCGCGGCTTCCAGATGATCAATCAGGATAAGCTGCGCGAGCTGCGGGGCGACCAGCTGCGCAAGTGGAGCGAAAATGGCCTGCTGCCGCTGATCTGGGCGCAGATCTTCTCGATGGACATGATGCGTACCATCTTCGGCCGCCAGCTCCAGCAGGGCAAGGTTCCCCTGCCCGATGCCGCGACCGCCGGTGTCCCGACTGCCTAAGCCGGCAAGCATGCGCGCGCGGTTCAAAACGATCCGCGCGCGCCTGTTCCTCTTGCGGTTGCTGCTGCCGACGCTTTTGTCGGCGGCGCTGGCCGGCCCTGCCTTTGCCGAAAAGACCGTCAATACGGCGGACCGCACGCCGCCACCTCTCGAATTATTCCAGCAAAGCGAAACGCGGCTGTTCCAGCTTGGCTATCGCCTGGCGACGGCCAATGCTCCATTCTGCGACCGGGCGATCAAGGTTTCCGGCCTGCTGATTCACGACGCCGACAGTTACGGCGACCCCGCAGCCGTGCGCAGGCTGTTCCATCTGAGCGACGACATCGGCGTCCAGGCAGTCGCGCCGCAATCGCCCGCCGCACTGGCCGGCATCCGCCAGAACGACACTATTCTGGCCATTGACGGCAAGTTGATCGCAGACCACTGGCCCAGAACCGATCCGCGCTGGCAGCGATCCTTCGCCTTGCGTGACGCGATCGACGCGGCATTGGCGCGCGGCCCGGTCGAAATTACTTGGCAAACTCAGGCTGAGCCGCCCAGGACGGCCATGATCGACGGAGTCCCAGCCTGCCCGACGCGCTTCGAATTGGTGGATTCGAAGGCCAACGCCGCGGCCGACGGCAAACGCGTGCTCGTTGGCGAGAAATTTCCCGGCCTCGCCTATGACGAAGCCGCCTTCGCCGCAGCGATCGCCCACGAAATGGCGCACAACATCCTGCGGCACCCGCAAACCTTCCGCGAGATCGGCTGGAAGCGGAGGCTGGTGCGCCTTTCCGAGCGCGATGCCGATCGCCTGATGCCGTGGCTACTCGAGAATGCCGGATACGACCCAAGCGCGGCTGTGCGGTTCATGCGCACCTGGGGGCCCAGGCATGGCGGGTGGATATTCCGATCGCGCGACCACGACGGCTGGGACGAACGCGTCGAGTTCATCGCGGCCGAACTGCCGAAAATCGAGGCTGCGATCGATACCGGCGGCAAGGCCGACTGGTCCCGAAATTTCGAAAGCGAGTTGTCGGCGAAACTTGCGGATAAGTAGGCCAATGGACACCTGAATCCGATCCCTGGCAATTCTGACTTACCATAGCTTGTATGATCTGGCAGGACCCCGCCGAAAGTCGGATGGAGCAAGCCTTGATAAATATCGTACCGGTAATACTTTGCGGCGGCAGTGGAACCCGCCTTTGGCCGCGGAGCCGATCGACCAAACCGAAACCTTTCATCCCTCTGCTTGGCGACCAAACACTGTTTCAGGCGACCATTGCTCGCTGTTCGGATAGGACCCAGTTTTCGCCCCCCATCGTGGTGGTCGGCGAAAAGCATCTCGAATTTGCGAAGCCGCAAACTTCTGAGACCGCCCCTGACGCTCGGTTCGTCGTGGAACCCATGGGCCGCAATACGGCTCCTGCCATCGCGCTCGCGGCCCTGGCGCTCGATCCGAACGAAGTCATGCTTGTTTGCCCGAGCGACCACCATATCATCGATACACAGGCCTTCCGTGCCGCAGCGCAATCGGCAGCGGAGATCGCGAGCGAGGACTGGCTCGTTGCATTCGGCATTGCGGCCACCGCACCCGAAACGGGCTATGGCTATATTCGAAGAGGCGAACCGCTTGGTGGTGGTTACCGGGTACACAGCTTTGTCGAAAAGCCCGACCTCGAAACCGCTCTGCAATTCCTCGCGGAGGGAAATTATGCTTGGAATGGCGGCATATTTGCCTTCCGAGCGGGTTTCTTCCTGGCAGAACTTGAACGCCACCGTCCCGACATGGCCGAAAAAGTGCGCGCTGCATACGCGCGGCGCGACGCGAATAGCGAGGACATCCGCCCCGATGCGGAGAGCTTCGCCAAGGTTGAGAAGGAGTCAGTCGACTACGCGATCATGGAAAACACCGACCGCGCCGCGATGGTTGATGTTTCCATGGGCTGGTCGGACATCGGCAATTGGGACGCTCTCTACGCTGAGCGCAAGGCTGGCGCCGACAGCAATGTCATCATCGGGCCCGGAGAGATCATCGGGGCTCAAGGATCGATGATCGATAGTGATGGTCCCCATGTCACGCTTATTGGAGCCGACGACGTCGTGATCGTTGTGGATGGTGACGATGTGCTCGTCACTGCGCGGAGCGCAGTACAGCGAGTAGGTGAGGCAAGCCGATGCAAGAACCCGTAATCCGCAAATTGTCGAGCACCTTTGTCGAGAAGGTATGGGGTGTAGAGAGCCTGCCGCCTCCCTTCCCCCCCCAACCGGCGGGCAAACGGATCGGCGAAGTCTGGTTCGATCCCCCCGCCGAATTCGATACGCTACTGGTCAAACATATTTTCGCCAGTGAGCGCCTTTCGGTTCAGGCCCATCCGGATGACACCCAGGCGCGATCCATGAACGTTGGGCGCAATGGCAAGAGCGAGTGTTGGGTGATCCTTGACTCGGAGCCGGGAGCGACGATCGCGGCCGGCTTCCGGAATAAGATTACTCCGTCTGAAATGCGTGAAGCGGCCCTCGACGGAAGCATCGTCGATCAGCTCGTTTGGCACGAAGTACGCTCTGGAGACGCATTCTTTATCCCCGCCGGCACGGTGCACGCAATTGGCGGTGGTGTCAGCCTGATCGAAGTCCAGCAAAACAGCGACATCACATTCCGCCTCTTCGACTATGGTCGACCACGCGAGTTACATCTCGAACAGGCCATGAAAGTGGCCGACACGGGCCCATATCCATCGAAGTTTCGTAGCCAAATGGATTGCGAAAGCGGTGTACTGGTCGACGGCCCCCATTTTCGCCTGACCTACTGTCGCATAGCCGCCTCTGGTCCACAGCCGTCGCTGGAAGATGGCCCCGCCCTGCTCATCCCTTTCTCCGGCCAAATTTCGATCGATGGCCAGACCTTGGCATTGGGCGAATGTGCGCTGGCGTCAAACCTCGGTCAGCAACGCATGGAGGGCGATTGCCTGCTGCTGATCGCCCAACCGCCTTCCCCCTGTGACCTCGCCACCTAGAAACGCGCATATTTCACGTTGAACCGTGCCAAGGTTGCGGCTGCCACAGACTTGAAATCGAAAGACGTCAGCCCCATTTCAATCGTGCCGGACGGGCTTCCCCTCATGGCCCTTCCCGGCAGATGCACGTGAGTGCATTTCCTCCCTGAACCTTGGCCACCTCGCGCAGATTGCGCGGGGTGGTTTTTTGTACCCGGCTATTCGGCGGCTTGGGCGATGGGGCCGCGGCGCGCCATAGTCGCGGCTTCCGCACCCAGCGTACGCACAAGGCCTGCCAGAAGCTTCACGATCGCGGGCAGGCGCGCGCTGGGCCGGTCGAGCCGTGCATCGAGATAGGTGCTGCGGCACACTTCGATCTGCAGCGCATGGATTCCCCGCACCGTCTGGCCATAGCGGTCGAGCACATATCCCCCCGAATAGGGCCGGTTATGTGCCACGCGCCGGCCGTGATTTGCGAGATAGCGCAGCGCCAGATCGACCAGGCCGGGATCGCAGGACGCGCCGAAACGATCGCCGATGACGAATTCTGCCGGCCGGTCCTGCGGGTGGTGAGGCTTGAGCGGAGGCATCGAATGGAGATCGATTAGCAGGGCGACGCCCGAGCGATCGCGAAGGCGCTCAAGCTCGCCGCCCAGCGCGGTATGGTAAGGCTGGTAGATCCCGGCGATCCAGGCGTCGAGCTCGGTCCTTGCCAAAGGCCGGCGCCAGAGTTCCCCCATTCCGGGAATGCGTCGGGGGACAAGGCCGAGCCCGCTGCGCGAGCGGCGATTCGCCAGCGAATGCCGCACGGGCTTCGGCTTGGAGCCCTTGATCATGCCCCAATCTACGTCATCGACCGATCGGTTGAGGTCGATCATCGCGCGCGGCGCCTGCGCCAGCAGGAGACCGGCGGCGTTGGCAGCAGCCACCGGGTAGGCAACCGCATCGATGTAACGGTCTTCCAGGCGCAGACGCGCTTCGTCTGGTGCACGCAACGATGCGAGCGTGCTTTCGGGATAGGCACGCCCGCTGTGCGGGACTGCAAGTAGAACCGGTGTCGTATTGCCGCCGAATCGCCAGAGCCGGTACGATGGCCCCGGCCCTCCGGGGATGTCTCCGCCGGACAGATGCAGGGCACTCGCCATCGATTCCGTCGGCGTTTCGGTCATGGCCGCATCGTCGGGGGCGTGCCCGCATTAATCAAGTCCGGAGTGGCTCGCTCCGCCCAATCTTCGCGCCCACTCCACCCCACATCGGGGCCGCCACCGCCGGCCCCAGGGGACCGTCCCGCCCCCGCACCTGCCTCCACGTTAACAATGATCGTTTTGGATACATGCTTTTTTAAAGCCCCCGCGCTAGACATGCGCGATGACGCAAAACCAGCCCCCCCGAATTCTTCTGGCCGAGGATGACGACGCCATGCGCGTTTACCTGGCACGCGCACTCGGCAATGCCGGTTACGTCGTCGATTCGGTCGATCGGGGTACCGATGCCGTCCCGCTTCTCGAAGACGGCAGCTACGACCTTCTGCTGTCGGATATCGTAATGCCCGAGATGGACGGGATCGAACTGGCCCAGCGCTGCAACGAGGTTAGTCCCGACACCAAGGTCATGTTCATCACGGGCTTTGCCGCGGTGACGCTCAAGGCAAGCCGCGAGCAGCCGCACGCCAAAGTGCTATCGAAACCGTTTCATTTGCGCGACCTCGTGCTTGAGGTCGAACGCGTGTTGGAGGACCCTGTCGGCGCGCGCCTGTATTAAGTGCGATTAGGGCCTTGCGCGGTTTTCCAAGCCTCGCTAAAGGGCCCGCCTACCCCGCGAGGGGCGGACGATGGTGCGGGCGTATAGCTCAGTGGTAGAGCACTATGTTGACATCGTAGGGGTCCCAAGTTCGAACCTTGGTACGCCCACCATCGAAGCCTCTCGAGGCAAGAAAAAGCCCGCCGGATCGGCGGGCTTTTTTGTTCGATTTTCTAAAAGGGCCGATCACCTGTTGAAAGCTCCGGTATTAGGAAAACCGGAGGCAACAGTCCTCCCATTGAAGAGAAAATCACCTGTAGCGCAGGCCATCCCCTCTCGCACGGTGGATTACATCGGGCCGCGACGGACAGGGACCGAGCGAATCGCCACATAAGCCGAGACATACGGAGGATCACAGCGTTTGACTGCAAAACCATAGAGGTCTGCAGCCTTACAAGGTCGCTGTGATTGGTTCTCAATTGAAGTTAGCCGCTGGCTAGGGTTTCCGAAAACCGATCGAGTCGATCGTCACATTGAGCGCTTGACGTCCCGACCAAGCCCTTGCCTCTATACTCAATTCGACAAACGAACAGGATTTCGGAAGATTGTCGATCTCAACTCCGCTACCTACGCTGTCCAGACTTCGCTTCAGAATTTGCGAAGTCCCTGCATTGCGACAATAAAGCTGTATGGTGATGTCCTTCATAGCATGAGACGACTTGATATCGTGCTCTACTTCCAAAATGAAGGGAACCTCAGGAGTTCTAATGAGGCGTCGCGCCACGACTCCGCCCTCACCCGGTCTCACGGATATCTCCAGCTGGGACGAAGTTTGGCTTGGCTGCGCTCGAATGCCGGCCTCGTCCTTCAAGTCCCAGTCAAAAGGCGCGTAAGTTGAATTCCAGCCGACTGCCACTGCGCTTTCACCGGGTAGTACCTCGTCTTCCAGTTGCTTGTAAAATTCGTAAGCGACCTCGAGCTCGCCTTCGCGGACGAGGTTCTTGAGAAGTATTTTGTCCAACTCTTCGCTATGAAACGAGACGCGCTTGCGAAGAGCGACAAGGTTCAAAAGCGCAGTGGGCTGCCTAACCGCATAGCGGAAGAATTTCTCGTGCCACGGCGATGTTCCGTTCAGAATACGAGCGAATTCATCGACTGCACCCTCTCTTACGAACACAGGAAGCAACGTCGGAAACATGTCAGGCGATTGGGATGGGCGCACTCGAAGGATGCGATCGAGGGTCGCGATTGCTCCTGAATAGTCTTGCTCAGTCGCCTGTCCCTGAAGGACGACCGCTTGGAGCCTCGGGTTCCTCCGGTTCAGTTCGGAGGCAAGGTCCACGATTTCCGATCTTGTCGCCACACCCTGTTCGGACAGGGCGAGGATGGCATGCGCTTCCGGAGTGAGTGGCTCGCTTTGGTATGCTGCCAACGCCCACTGACTGGCCAGGGAAGATGCCCCATCGCCCTCCCCGATGCCTCCCGCGATAAAAACTGCTGACGCCAGTTCTTCCTTAGCCAAGCCGTTCAGCGGGAACAAAGAAAGCGCTGTTGGAGGAGCCCTGCCCGTCAGCGCGATCCCAGCCGATTGTACTCCAAGGCCTGTCGCAAGCGCTACACCGACTATCGCCGTTACAGCAAGACGGAGTGGGTGGACCACCTTCATACGTCAGGATACCCCAATTCAGGCCTGTGCCTCGCGCTTGTCCTCTCCATAGCCATAGCCATAGCCATACCCGTAGCCGTATCCGTAGCCATATGCGGAATTCTTCTGGCTGACCTTCGTCACAATGGCGCCGAAGACCTGTGCACCCGAGCGCTGAAGACGACCAATCGCATTCTCGATGCCCCTCAGCTTGATCCGTTCCGCCTCGATCACGAAGATAACGCCATCAACCGCCTTAGACATTTCGACCGCGTCGGCCAAGGCGAGCATGGGCGCACCGTCGACCAGTACCTGATCGTAAGAATCTCTGGCGGTTTCTATGATCTCCGCAAATTTTTCACCCGCCAAGAGCTCGACCGGATTCGGTGGTGTCCGGCCCATCGGCAGGAAGTCGAAGCCAAACTGGTCAAGTGTCACAATCTGAGACGCCATATCCGTTTCTTGGCTCGCCAGAAGGGGAACGAGTCCACCTCCCTCATAGTCTTGCACATTGAGCGTGTCGCGGAGCTTCGAATTACGCAGGTCCGCATCGATTAGCAGGGTGCGCTTACCAAGTTGCGCAAAACTCGTGGCAATGCCCGCTGACGAGATGCTCTTTCCTTCCGCCGGCACCGAAGAGGTGAACATGATTACCTTGGGGGCCCCCTTCGGTGTCAGGAAGTTCATATTCGTGCGGACCGTCGTGTACGCCTCGTTGATTTCGGAAGAGCGCTCGGTCAAACACTCAACCACATCGGCGTTCATCTCGCGAGGAATGGCGCCCAGCAGTGGCAGACCGAGACGCCTGCGCACATCTTCAGGATCCTGCAGGGTCTGGCTAAGGGCAACCTTCAGATAAACCAGCGCCAGCGCCAAAACTACGCTTCCGATGATCGCAATCAAAAGATTGAGCAGTAAGGAGGGTGCATATGGCGAACTCGGTACATCAGCCAAATCAATGATTTGAATGTTATTCTCGCCTGCGCCGGATGCCTCGAGCTCCTTGAAGCGCTGAAGCAAGGCATCGTAGATCTGGCGGTTAGTTTCGACCTCCCGCTTGAGGATTCCGTAACGAATCCCCTGACCCTGCTGCCCGAGAAATCGTTGCTTGGCCTGTTCAACCTGTTCGCGCAACTCCGCTTCTCTGACTCGAGCTGATCGAAGGAGATCTCGCGATCCGCCTGCGATGGCCTCGCGCAATGAATTGACTTCGGCCCGCTTCTCCTGAACCTCAGGATAGTCCGGCCCAAAATTCGCCCGGAGAACGGCGAGTTCGGCCTCGGCTGTACTCAAACTTGCAAGCAATTGATTACGCGGATCCGAGCTGGGGAAATTCCCGCCTATGACTGCAGCTTGTGCATTGATGCGATCCGCGACGGCTGCAGCCAACGCGGTGTTCAATGCCTGGAGATCAGCGCCAATCAGGGTCTGGCCTGCCGATTCCGAACCAGATTCGTCCCCTGAGGTTAGAACTAGGATACCATTCGCATTTGCATACTCCACCAGTTCCTGTTCGGACCGAGCCAGACGCTCACGCAACTCAGCGATTTGCTTTTGGAGAAAGTCTCGAGCCTCGATATTTGCACCAAATCGCTTTTCATAATTCGCAGCCACGAATTCCTTGACCCATAGATTTGCGAGCCGGGCCGATACAGTGGGGTCGGGACTAGAGAAATTTACATCAACCAAGCTCGACTGCGTAATTGGGCTGATACTCACGTTGTCAAAGAGGACACCCTCGATCTTCGCTTCGAGATTGCCACCGTCTTCTATCGCGAAAGCATCACGAAATGCCTGATCGCGAGAAAGATTTCCCGCCTCCATGACGCGCTTCGCCATAAATTTCGAAGTGAGCAATTCATATTGAGTGTTCAGGTATTGGAGTTCCGACACCTTGCTATCGATTTCGAGTGAATCGAGATTCGTCACATCCGCCGTGACTTGCGACACCTCAAGGCGCGCGCTTGCCTGGTAGAGAGGTGTCGCTAGCAACGTAGCGAGGACACCGAGCAGAATTCCAATTGCAACGATGCCTGCAAGCCAAAACTTCAGGCTGACAATTTCATGCCAATACCGTTCCAAATCAAGGGCGAACGATCCGCGGCCGCCGGGATCTTCCGCTAGCACATACCCATCATCACTTGCCGCAAGACCGGGCGAACCAAAATCGATATTGTTCAACGTCCGATCCGATCGATTAGAATAGCAGAGGTCGAGAGCAGCGGAGCAAATCGAAGGAAGCTGTCCAACCGCCTTCGACTGGGCGAGTCTCCTACGATGACAACGTCATTAGGGTACACGGTGGGGTCTCCATAATTTCCCCGCTGGATCGCTTGGATGTTATACGCGCCGATATATCGTTGCCCTTCGACTGTCCGCAAAACGAGGACATCGTCAAGCTTGGCATATTCAGCAAGCCCTCCAGCTTGGTTAACCACCCGCAAAAGCGACTGACGGCCCAAAACTGGATACTCTCCAGGCTTGTTCACCTGCCCGCCGACCGAGACCGTGGGAGGTGGCATATCCGATGGAATAATCCGCACTTGAGGATCGAGCACGAAGCGCCCTTTAAGGACGGTAACGATCAACTCAGCCGCATCGCTTGGCGCCAGGCCGTTCAGATCGAGCAACCCCACAAGTGGAAATGCGATCCGGCCCTGCCCATCGGTCAGATATGTGCCGCTCAGACGCTCTGCACCAACGACTTCGATCTCCAAGCTCTGTTGTGGACCAATTAGATAGATATTTTCAGCAGTGGGCGGCGGCAACTCCTCGAGTTCCGCGATTTCGATGCCCGGCGCCTCGCCGTAACTCCGGTCAGTTGCACATCCCGCCACAACGAGAGCCAGCGCAAGGCCACTCACGGCCGATCGTAATTTCTTCACCGAATTGTTCTTCTTCATGATGAGCGCCTTAGCGCAACTCCAATACGACGACACCTATCGAGGCACACAGCTTGCCGCATTTGTTCAACCCTCATATTCGCCACGCAGGTCTCGCGAGAGCGCCACTAGAAGCCAAACCATAACCAGCTGGAAGAGCGGCGTCCTTAGGGGGTAATCCACCATCGAGGCAACCCCAACGATAGCGAATATACTGATCCAAAAAAGTGCACTCACCCTTGTCGACCTCCTGACCGCCAACTTGAACATCGCACCAGCCATCCAAATCAGAAGCGCAACGAGAATAAGCCCTCCAAGCACACCGCCTTCTATGATGAATTGCGCCCAATCGTTGTGCGCTTGATTCACGTACTGAGGCATAAGCAACTCGGACGGTTCGTAGATCGTGTAGACCTGCTCGAAAGAACCGAGGCCCGAACCGAGCACCCAATGGGTAGAAAGCATCATGATGAGGACCGGCCACAAGGACCATCGCAAATCTGCGAAACTATCTCTTGATAGCATGTCCTCAAACGCCGGGGTTCGATCGAGCATCAAGAAGGCTATTACGGTGAGGGTTATCGCGATCATCGGCACCACCAGCACCAATCCCGCATGCTTGTCGAACCAACGCCTGAGGGGATCGTTTACCGATCGGCCGCGGCTAGATCGGGGAGTCAGAAGAAGCATGACAAACGAGATGATAACTGCCCCGACTGCCGCGGCCAAGCCAGCCCGCGAAGCACCGACTAGAGCTGTCAAGAGGATGAAGAAGAAGGCGACGGGATAGATCAGTCGCTCCCACGGGGAGCGGCGCCCCTCACGCGCCCGCAACCCGAGTGACGTGATGACCAAGAGCGAACAGGCCGCAAATATGGAAGCATGGTTCTCGTTCGCGAAAAGGCCGACCGGTGCCCCTCGGTTGGTGACTTCGTAAAAATAAAGAGGGCTAAATCTTCCCGAGGCAATCTGGAGTAGCCCCAGGATGGCATTCAGAATACCGAGCCCTGCAATTACGCTCAGAAGCACTCGCACCGACACGCCTAAGGAAATAGCAAGGGCTAGGCCTGCCGCAGGCACGACGAGGCTTCCGAGAACGTTCCAGCTGCGCATCGGGGCCAGCGTTATTGGGCGCCACTTATCCTGCAGACCGAGCACCGAGTCCAATTGGACGATAGTGCTCCTGCTTGGTAGTCCCTCCCAAATTGACGGGGGAAGAGGCGCCAGTTGAGCCACGACCAGCAAAGCGTAACACGCAAAGAGAAGGAGCAGCGCGCGATGCTCCTTGATGCTCTCTAACGTCAGGTAATAGAACGCGGGAATGAGAAAAAGCGCAGAAAATGCTCGCAACGGAACGATCTGGATCGCGTCGTATCTCGACGCGCCGCCGGTAAGCGCCACCAAAGCGGCCAGAAGGCTCAGTAAGACCCAACTTTGCACCGGAGAACCGCCAGGTTTCTTTGTCCGGCGAACTGGCCCGCGACCACTATTCATGCAACGCCGCCCCTCCCGATTGACGCAGCTCGTGCGCCTTAGAGCTGGCCAACGGCTTGCAGGCGTAGCCGAACGACATTCTCATTTTTCCCTCCACAGGTTGATTGAAACCAATAGAAGACCCCAATGGCCTCAGCATTCCCACTTCTCCACCACCAGAAAAAAACTGGATTCTACCAACCTGAAACACGGCTAAAATCGGAATCGAACATCCACGCATCCAAACAAGGTCGGGGCACAGGGCATTGCCCATTGGGCTTCCCCTGACAAGGGTTGCATCGCCTCCTCAAAAAGAGCTTAGCCAACTTTGCCGCTTTCGCTGCGTGAGCTGATCATCGAATATGCCTTCTTCGGCGCTTTTGTAGGAATTGGGCATTGGGCCAGAAACTTTTTGAGCTCCGGCAGTGCGGAGATGAACTCCAAGGCCGATCCATACTAACAGTAATCAAATTCGTGGTGCCTCGCACATCGATGCAGAAGAACGCACAACTTGCTGTGCAACAAACAAGCTCAGCACCCGAACGAAGATGGGAGATCCTCTTACGCCAAATGGGGACCACATACGCATCTTCGACGGACATCGATGATTAAAGCTCTGAGCTATACACTCGACACCACAGGCGACCATTCGGGATTATCTACACCAAAAATAATAAATTATAAGATTCGCATATATGAATATACGAAACTAGGCTCGCTCCTACAGGATATGTTACAATGTATGAAAGCGAACTCCAAGCAGGCGCTTGTAATTCTTAATAACCCTAAAAAAATAATTTGGTGTAACGAGCGAGATATTTGCCAAGGCAATCATTGAGTACATCACAGTTAGCTTAATGCTCTTATTTCGATAGATTATTGCCCTGTAAAGCGCAGCGAAAAAAAACTCTTTCCTAAACTCCGGATACTTCTTCGAAACTTCATACAAGCTCCTTGCCATCGACCTTCCAACACGGAGTGCATTTTTACCGTAGGTCAGACTATTAAGTACATCCGTCCTGTAGGCACCCAAGACCTCATGCATGAGCACCCCGTACCCAACAGACAAATTTTCCACATAAATCCTCCAATCAATAACATCGGTGGATTCATATTGGAACGACCGGGTACCGTTTCGATACATAGAAGACGAATGATTTCCGAGCGGCCCGTACAGGATTAGGTCCCGCATATCGTGCTTTTCTATCGCGTCCGATAAGAACCGAAACTTCATGGCATCAGAAAATGTGTTGTCTTGGAAGCGGACAACTCCATGCCATAGAACCGAGCAACCCGGGTGAGCATCGAGAAAATCGACTTGCTTCTGCAGCTTTCCCGGCAACATTGCGTCGTCGCCATCGATGTGAGCGACGTAATCTCCTGTGGCCATTTGATGGACTTGGATCAGATTTTCCAGCGCACCGACGTTCTTTGGTCGCTCCAGTAGCGTAACTTTGACCGGCGCGTTTTTAATGGAACGACGAATGACGTCGAGAGTGCCGTCAGGAGAGTTATCGTCACCGATAATCACCTCGAATTCGAAATCCGTCTCTTGAGAGAAAATACTCTCCAGACACTGACGGATATAATCTTCATGGTTGTAGCAAACAACGCATACACTTAGCTTCGGACGCTTATACTCGCGGTGGCCTATCATTTTTCCCCCTAGATGGGCTTGGTTTGTGCCACAGAGACAATAACTTGTTTGTGCCTATTGAAGAGCCGATCAGCGCGATTGCCAACACGCCAAGCCACGCGACCGTCAGAATTCTGCTTTCTGTGTGCGGCAGGATTTCCCACATCGCCACTGCGCTAACGGCAATCGAGAGTGCAGGTGCCGCAACGTATTTTATGAGCCAGACAAGATGAATGCCAGGAGCAAATCGCCGGTGGAGCACCGGAACCCAAAACAGGAAATAGGCAAGGTTTGTCGCAAACCACGCCCAACCCGCACCTTCAGTACCGTAAGCCCGCGCGCCCATCACCAGCAACGGAAGCAATACCGACACGAAGATGGCGCTCCCAATCAAGTGAAGTTTGAGTTCCCCTCTTGCGTATTGCAAGGAATACGGAAGAGCGCTCACAGACAGTAAACCATACCCCAAGGCATAAAGTGATAGGACTGGGGCGGTTCGTGCCACCAAGTCATGATCTCCCGTCCACGCCCAAAGAACCTGACCTGGAAACATGCCCAACAATAAAGCAATCGGAAGAACAATGGAAGAGATGAGCCGTGTTACGCTGATGTAAAAGCTCATGACTTGGTCACTTTCTCCTTCAGCCATCATTCGCGCCATTTTAGGCAGCGTTGCAGTAGTCACGGGAGCAGTCATGACCATTATCCCGCCCGCCGCGACAACGGCTACAGAAAAATACCCATAGTCGGATAGAGATAGGATTTTCGATAGAATCAACTTATCGGACTGAGTGACAGTAATCCAAACAGACGAAATAAAGAAAACTGAAAATGAAAATTTCAATAGTGGCAATACTGCCTTAAGCTTCCACTCTAATTTCTCACCCGCCGGCAACGTTGGCAGTTGGCTATATGCCAGCCAAGCGATGATGCCCAGCTCAACGAAAGAAATGACAATCTGAAAACCGAAGAAGGTGAGCGGCGAAGTACTTATATAAATCAGCACGGGAACGATTAAGATGAAACGAAGTGTCGCGACGACAATATTGAAGAAGCTCAACAGCACGAGCTTTTCCGCCCCGATTATAATCCCGCGATAAAGGCCGCAAAGCCAACGCAGACCAACAACTCCCGCCATGAGCTGCAACGACGTCACGATTTCCTTACTCGTAAAGGTATCCGAGCTTATCCATTGATCGCCAAACCAGTAAGCAGCCCCAAACAGCGCGAGGCTGCCTATCAACGCCACCGTTAGGAACACACCCTCCAACGCTCTCACCAAGGTTCGATAGCTTACGGAATTAAGAGTACCGCCTTTGAAACGCGCCGTTTCGCGCGCGATCGTTGGCGTCAGCCCCATATCGAGAAGCGAGAACCAAGATTGGAGCATGGCGTAAAACCCAATTAGCCCATATCCTTCCACTCCCATCAGCTTGATGTAGACAGGCACCATCACGATACCGATCGCCGTGACGTATAGTTGGCTTGTATAGTTCGCAAGGATATTTCGGTTAAATGTCAATGGTCTTCAAGATCCGTAGAAGATAAAATTGGGCTTGCGACAAGCACCAGCTCATAACCATAGAAAACAAATTTTTCCTAGCTGTCGGAACTTGCAGGCGCGCCAATTTAACATTTAGCCGCCCGTAGCGAGATACCAATTAACTTTATAAAAAAATCGCGGCAACATGATTAGTTTGCAACTGGTCACCCTACGATACATCAAATTTTCGAGAGAATCCGTCCGGGATTCGTGGTAGCCTTTCTATCGGGGCGACATGCTTGGACAGGTCAGCACCCATTCCGACTACCGCACCCTCGCCGATCGGGCGCGGATGGGCCTTGAATTCCAACTTCAGGATCGCACCAACGCCAATGCAGGCGTGATCCCGAATGCGGATGTTGTCGAGCTAGGCGACCTTCAGCGCGAACGTCGTTTAGTCGCAGATGATCATAGGCGACATTTCTACGGACGTTCGCGTGAAAGAATCTTCCGACTTTGGAGTTCGAAGTGAGCGCAACCTTCGCGCGAACAATTTCGCCTTCACCAATGTGCGTTACATCGTGGACAGTTGCCGCTGATATAGGGATCGTGCGCGGAGTACGGTCATGCTCCATGAGATTTTCTACGACTTCCTCGCGAACGCGGGAGCGCGCGCTCGCGACATTGAAGATTTTCGTCATGTGCGCCGCAGCCCGGAATGCCTCTTTCGATAGCAGATCGTAGCCATCTACCATATGGTCCGCCGGAGTCGTTGCGGCGTAAACAAGATTGGCTTCGCCGCACATTTTCTCGGCCACAATCGGCATGGATTCAAGAGCGAAACCGCTTGCGGCCATCAGGCCGAAAAATGTGTCATTGCTCTGCGCACTCATCGTGAAGAGCCAGCAGCGTCAGGAGCCGGCCAGCGCCAGACAGACAGCGCGGATCGTTTCCAGAGCGTCGGACGGCAAGGTCGTGCCTGTTGGCAGAACGATCACCCGGTCGGCCACAGCTTGCGTGTGGGGAAGGACCAATCCTGCGTGCGGATATAGCTCTCGATAAGGTTTCATCTGGTGGCAGCCGGGCCAGAAATATCGCCGCGCGAGAATGTTCTCTGCATGCAACGCTTCGACAATGGTGTCGCGGGTCGCCGGAAAGGCCTGATCAACCTCTAGCACGACATACTGGTAGTTGCTTCTGCCCCTGTCGTCGACCGGCAAGACGTTCAATCCGTCGATCGGAGCTAGGCCGTCTCGATAGACTTCATAGTTGCCCCGGTTCGCGTCAATTACCTCATCAACCATATCGAGATTGACCAAACCCATCGCAGCGCAGATTTCAGTCAATTTGCCGTTCGTTCCTAGATGGACTACGTTGTCCAGCCCAGCAAACCCAAAGTTGCGCATCAAACGCATTGTATTTGCAAGGTCGTCATCGTTCGTGGTGACGCAACCGCCTTCGAACGTGTTGAAGAATTTTGTAGCATGAAAACTGAAAATTTCGGCATCGCCGAATCCGCCGATCATCCGGTCGCCGTAGCTACTCAAGAAGGCGTGCGCTGCATCGAAGATTAGTTTCAGACCGTGCTCGTCCGCGATTTCTTGCAGCGCAGCGATGTCGCAGGGTGTCCCCCAAAGATGGGTGGCAAGTATCCCAGTGGTGCGGGGAGTGATCATATGCCGTACCGCATCGGGATCAAGCGTATGGGTAGCCGCATCGATGTCCGCGAAAACCGGTGTGATACCCTGCCAAGAGAGAGCATGTGCCGTCGCAATAAAGGTGTATGACGGAACGATTACTTCGCCTGACAGATCCAGCGCCCTTATTGCGATTTCAAGAGCGATTGTACCGTTGCACATGGCGACGCAGTGCTTGACCCCGAGGAGGCCTTCAATTCGCGCTTCGAGTTGCTCCACCAGTGGGCCATTGTTTGATAGCCACTTACGATCAAAAATGTCGTTCACATAGGATATAAATAATTCTCGGTCACCAATATTTGGTCGCCCAACATGAATTGGTTCGTTAAATGTGGGATTGGCTCCGTTTATCGCAAGGTCAACTTTAGAACGTATCCTCTTTAGTTCTTTCATAAAATTTCCCGCGACTTCCGATTGACGATAGGCGACATTTTGACTGACCACCGCTCTTGCCCAAGCCTGATTTTACATTCGCAAATTAACGATCTTGCACTCCACAGGCCGCGAACCGACCCACTAGCGCCTCATAAACCCATATTCTGTGAGCACATTCACTACGAGTTGTATGCCCCGATGCTCTGAACAAAAGCGACAGCCTGTCGGCTCAGACCACCCAGAGCTGTTTGGGCAACCCATCCTGGCCATCTCGGGGTGATATGGGATGCTACTAACCCTAACAAGGGACAAATATGGCTACGGGAAGTTTTAGAGCACCTCTTCCCGCAATGGGTTTGCCAATCAATCGCTTGAACCCATACGGCAGGTCTGGACTTGCGATTCTTGGCCCCCTCCCTGATAATCGATATGCGCGAACAGCGCCTTGCTCATGCGCATTTAAGGGGGATTTGATAAGGTCACGATGACCTGAATGGGCTCCGAGGATTGCGCCCAAGCTTACTCGATCTTTGCAGAAGAGTTCGTCAAACGCCTCCCCTCGTACACGCAGCGCCTTCGCCCATTCCTATCGAAGCAATTGCTCGAGATACCGACCATAAGCATTCTTGCCGGACAGCCTGGCCCGCTCCATCAGTTGGTCGCCGGATATCCATCCCTCACAATAGGCAATTTCATCCGGACTGCCGGTCTGTAAACCTTGACGCTCTTCGAGCGTGCGCACGAAATTACCGGCATCAAGTAGCGATGCGTGTGTGCCGGTATCCAGCCACGCATAGCCGCGCCCCATCAACTTCACTTCAAGCGTCCCGTCTTGAAGATAACTTTCCAGGAGCGAGGTGATCTCCAGCTCGCCGCGATCCGACGGCTTTACTTCGCGTGCCCGCTGCGGCGCGGTCTCGTCGACAAAATAGAGGCCTGTCACGGCGTAATTAGATGGGGGGTTGGCGGGCTTCTCAATAATGGCGGTGACCACGCCGTCGTCGTCGAAATCGGCAACGCCGTAGCGCTCTGGATCGGCAACGTGATAGCCGAACACGGTCGCGCCCATCGCCTTTTCGTCGGCTTGCTGCATTAGCTCGGGCAGGCCATGACCATAAAAGATATTATCCCCGAGGATCATCGCCGAGGGTGCGCCATCGAGAAATTCTTCGCCGAGGATAAATGCCTGCGCAAGGCCATCCGGGCTGGGCTGTACGACATATTCCAGTTTGATGCCCCACTGACTCCCGTCACCTAGCATGCGCTGGAACTGAGATTGGTCTTCGGGTGTCGTGATCATCATAATTTCGCGTATTCCCGCAAGCATCAACGCTGTCAGCGGGTAATAGATCATCGGCTTGTCATAGACCGGCAAGAGCTGCTTCGAGATGCCGGTGGTGATAGGATACAGCCGCGTTCCGGAGCCGCCAGCGAGAATAATGCCTTTGCGTTGTTTGGTCATTGATCAATCTCCAGTTCACGCAGGATTTGCGGGATCGCCACGCGCCAGTCGGGCCGGGCGATATCGAAGGTTTCAAGAGTTGTACGGCAGTCGAGCCGCGAATTGAGCGGCCGGGTTGCAGGGGTGAAATAGTTTCTGGTTGGAATGCCGTGCACGGTCACCTTCTTGCCAGCCGCCGCAAAGATAGCGCGTGCAAAATCGGCCCACGAAACATCCGGTTTGCCGCTCAGGTGATAGATACCTGCTTTGCCCGCATCCTCCCCGAGCTGCCCTGCGATGGCCAAGCACGCTTGGGCGATCGACCCAGCGGGTGTTGCTCCCCCGACTTGGTCATCCACCACGTTGAGCTCACTGCGCGTTTCAGCGAGCCGCAACATTGTCTTGAGAAAATTGTTGCCGTGGCTAGAAAAGACCCAGCTAGTGCGTAAAATAGCGTGACGCCCGCCTGCAGCGCGCACGCCCCTCTCTCCTACCAGCTTGCTTCGTCCGTATGCGCTGATCGGGCCTGTGGCAGCATCGGATTGCCAAGGCTTTTCCCCAGTCCCGTCGAATACATAGTCGGTTGAGATATGGACGAAGGGAATGTCTAGCTCGGCGCAAACTCGGGCCATGGCTGCAGGTGAGTCACCGTTGATGACAGTAGCGAGCGCCTCTTCCTCTTCGGCGTTATCGACAGAGGTATATGCCGCAGCATTGATCACAGCGGAGGGATTGTGACTGACAATGGCGGCCGCACAGGCAGCGGGGTCGGACAAGTCGGCCGCCCCGCGTCCCAGCGCAATGACGGGCGCTCGCGTTTGCAATTCTTGCGCCACTTGGCCTCTCTGCCCAAACACCAGCGTGGTCATGGTTCTGCTACTTACCGGTCCCCAGCCTCATGCCTACCCCTTTCCGCTCCATCAGCGGGCGCCACCAGTTTTCGTTATCGAGATACCACTGGACGGTCTTCTCCAACCCTTCCTCGACTGTGACCGACGGCCTCCAGCCCAGTTCCGTGCGGATGCGGGTCGGATCGATGGCATAGCGCGCATCGTGGCCGGGACGGTCAGCAACGAAGGTAATAAGGTTGGCGTACGATGTCCCGTCCGCGCGAGGGCGCTTCGCGTCGAGGATCGCACAGATGGTCTGCACCAGCTTGAGATTGGAACACTCATTCTCGCCGCCGATATTGTAGGTTCGGCCGATTTCGCCCTTTTCGACCACAGTGAGCAGCGCATCGGCATGGTCCTCGACATAGAGCCAGTCGCGAACATTAGAACCGTCTCCGTAGATCGGTAGCGGTTTGCCATGCAGCGCATTGATGGTGACCACCGGGATAAGCTTTTCCGGGAAGTGATAGGGACCGTAGTTGTTGGAGCAATTGGTCACCAACACCGGGAGCGCATAAGTTTCGGCCCACGCTCGCACGAGATGATCCGAACTCGCCTTGGACGCCGAGTAAGGGCTGCGCGGATCGTAGGCAGTATCCTCGGTGAACTGGATTTCGGGATCGGGCGGCAGCGAACCGTAAACCTCGTCGGTGCTGATGTGGTGGAACCGGAAGCTATCAGGCTTCTTATTGCCAACCCAGAACTTTCGGGCCGCCTCAAGCATGTTGAAAGTGCCTAAAATATTGGTTTCAATGAACTCGCCCGGTCCATCAATCGAGCGATCAACATGGCTTTCAGCAGCGAGATGCATCACGACGTCGGGTCGATGGTCCGCAAAGATGCGGTTGAGCGCGTCACGATCGCGGATATCGGCGTGTACGAAGAAATAACCCGAATCGTTTGCGACTGACGCAACATTCTCTAGGCAGGCGGCGTAGGTGAGCGCATCGACGTTGACGACGGTGTGACCGCGCGCGATGGCATTGCGAACCACGGCGGAGCCGATGAAACCGGCACCGCCGGTGACGAGGATTTTCATGGCGTTTTTTTCTCGTAAATGAAGGGTGAGGTCCAGTCTTCGTAGGCCGGAGCCTTGGCGTCCTTGGCGGACAGGACGGGAGGGGTCGAGAGACCCCAGTCGATGCCGAGGCTGTCCCAGCGAACTGCGCCATCACATTCGGCATCGTAGAAATCGGTGACCTTGTACTGGACCTCGCTATACGGGATCAATGTAACAAATCCGTGGAGGAAGCCCTTGGGCACCAGTAATTGCTTGCCATTATCCGCGGTCAGTTTCTCGGCGACCCACTCGCCATAACTTGGCGATCCCGTGCGGGCATCAAATACGATATCGAGGATCGCGCCTTTGGTACAGCGAACCAGTTTGTCCTGCGCCCGCGGCGGAGCTTGGTAATGCATTCCACGCAAGGTGCCGAGATCAGTAGAGGCGGAGTGGTTGTCTTGCACGAAACTTAAATCAAGCCCGGCGTCCTTGAAACGGGACGCATTCCAGGTCTCGGTAAACCATCCACGCGCATCGCCAAACCTACGAGGTGTGATGAGGAGCACGTCTGGGATGGCTGTAGGGGTAATATCCATAGTCACGCCTCCAGCAAGCCAAAGTAGGATCGACCGATCCTTTCCCATGTATAACGCCGCCGCGCGATCTCACCCATATTCGCGCCGACCTGTTCGGCCCGTCCGGGTGTGAGCGCCTGCACGAGCTCGTGTAATTCAAGCGCGCTTTCGAAATACAGCGCCTTATTTTCGGTCGTATGCCGGTTGAAGCTGCACCCGTGCGCGGCAATGGGAATGCCGAAATGCATCATTTCGACCAGCGCGGGATTGGTTCCGCCGGCGGAATGGCCATGCAAGTATAGCGTTGCGCGATCGCGGATCGCGCGTAGGTGGCGCGGATCGTAAACTGGGTTATGAATGATAATGGTGGGATGTGCGGCATATTTGGCCTTGAGGGCGCGGCCATATGCACTCTTGTCCCAATTGCCGATGAAGACCAACGGCTGTTCCAACTCATCGAACGCTTCGAGGATCATGCCGACATTGTTCTCCGGCTCGATCCGGCACAGCCCCAACGCATAGGCTTCAGGCAGGTGAAAGGCGGCAGTAGGATCGGGATCCGCCTTAATGGCGTGATCCCCGCCGTAGGGGATGACTTCAGCGTTGCAGCCGTAGCTCTCTTTCAGGTAGTCGGCGATCGCCTGGTTGTCGGCGATTATGACATGCGACGCCTTTATCGCCAACCACTCTGCGAAGCGCAGATAGCGCTTTGCCAGCCCGCGCCATTTCTCACGTTTCCATTCGATGCCGTCAACATTGGTGATGATCCGCGCCTTGGTAACCAGGCGTAGCAATGGCAAGACCAGCGCGCCCGAAACGCCGAGTACCAGCAAACGATCGTGCCCACGCCGCACAGCGTCGCACAGTCCTACCATATCGTAAGGGATCGACTGCACACCGTTGGCATCGAAACCGACATAGACCAGCGCAGCGGAATGATAGTGGCTAGGCTTCTGCTCAAATGCCTTGGCCGAGCAATAGACGGTTAAAGCCAGCGGGTTTGCAGTCGCGTCATGAAAGGTCACAAGATTTTCCGCCAGCGTTTCGAACCCGCCGTAATTGCCGGGCACGCCGACAGTGCCGAGTATAGCCGCCGAGCGGGGGGGTGAATCAGTCACGCAAGACATCTATCAGCGCCTCGGCGGACGCCTCCCAGCTGAAGGTCTCGAGCAGGCGATCCCTTACGGCGAATTGCGTGATCTCCCCGGAGTCGGCAAATGCCTTAAGGATGCTGTCGCGGATCTGCCCCTGTTCTGAGGCCTGAAAACTTCCATGAACAAAGGGCACCAACTCTGACATCGCGGTGTTGTCGGCGCAATATGAGCGTCCGCCAGCCGCAACCGCCTCGATTATCGGCATGCCGAATCCCTCAGCTCTGGAGGGATAGAGTGACGCGGCGGCATTGCGATACAACCAGGTCAGCTGCGCATGACTGAGGTTGGAGAGCAGCCTGACTCTATTGCCTGCTTTCGACAAGGCTTCGTCCAGCTCGCGGTAGGAGAGAGCGGGCGAGCCGACCAACACCAGCTTGAGGTCCCCATCCAGCTCAGCTTCTACATCATGAAATGCCTTCACCAGAGCGTGCTGATTCTTGCGCGGCTCGAACCGGCTCACATAGACCAGGAACCGCCCAGGAATCAGATCCGCGACCGGTTCGTCAGCCGCATCCACGAACGCGCCTGGTGCAGCTGGAACGACATAAATCCGGTCCAAGGGAATTCCGAAGTGCCGGTGAATAGCGCTGCGAGAGTAATGCGAGCTAGTCAGTACCTTCTCGCTACGCATCGCGCTAATCCGGAACAGCGTGCTGTTCTTCACCCGATAGCCTAGGGGAAAATATTGCGGATAATCGAGGAACAGCAGATCGTGGATCACATTGATCCACGGTCCTGTTTTATGCAGCGGGCAAATGTAGTTGAAATGGGCAATGTCAGGCTTCAGCCTAGCCTGGAGGCGTGGCAATTCTACCCCGAGCCGCCTGACGCGGCCACTCGCCTTTATTGGCTCCCATTCGATTTCCGGTGCGTCGGGGAACCAGCGATCAATGGAGGTTACCTCATTACAACACATGATAACCCGCGCCAGTCCTCCACGCGCGACTGCCCCATACAGTCCAGCTAAATAGGCCGCGCTTCCTTGGGGGGTGCCATCGAGCACATGGCCGTCGACCAGAATTGTCGGCTTCGTCATCGCACCTATGCCTCGGGAATTGACCAGAGCAGTCCAAGTATCCGCAGATAAGATTTTATTGCCGAACTAATGCTTCAACAGGCCAGACTTCAGGAGATTGTAATCCTCGCGCACCATCAATTCGACAAGCTGCGGGAAATTGACTTTCCGGCGCCATCCAAGTTCATTTTGCGCACGGCTCGGATCGCCCAAAAGCAGGTCAACTTCAGCGGGACGAAAATAGCGCGGATTCACCTGGATCACAGTCTTCCCGGTCTTGGTATCGATGCCCTTTTCATCGACGCCTTCGCCCTCCCATTCCAATGTCATGCCCAAGCGCTCGGCTGCCAGGCTGGCAAATTCGCGTATGGTATGCGTTTCACCAGTCGCCAAGACATAGTCGTCTTGTGGATCGGCGTTAATGATACGCCACATCCCTTCGACATAGTCGCCTGCAAAACCCCAATCACGTTGCGCATCCATGTTACCCAACTCAAGTGTATCCTGTTGGCCCAACGCGATGCGGGACATTGCCAATGAGATCTTTCGCGTAACGAATTCACGTCCGCGCAAAGGCGATTCATGATTGAAGAGTATCCCCGAGCTCGCCCGCAATCCGAAGGATTCGCGATAATTCTTCGTGATCCAGTGCCCGAAAAGCTTCGACACCCCATAAGGGCTTCGCGGATAGAACGGCGTCGATTCGCGCTGAGGCGCCTCGATCGCACCGAACATTTCCGACGTCGAAGCCTGATAGAATCGTGTTTCAGGACTAAAGCTCCGAATAGCCTCTAGGATTCTCAAGACCCCATTTGCGTTGATGTCCGTGGTACTCAATGGCTGTTCCCAGGAAGTCCCGACGAAGCTTTGCGCAGCCAGATTGTAGACCTCATCGGGTTGAGCATTTTGGATCATGCGCGCAATATTGGTAAATTCGGTCAGCTCGAAATCGATCATTTCAATCTTATCCGCAATCCCCAGATAATCGAGGCGTGCGGATTGTCTCGAACTGCGCCGATCTGCACCAATGACGCGATACCCTTTCTCCAAGAGCAATTTCGCCAAATATCCCCCATCCTGGCCGGAGATACCGGTGATGATCGCTGTCTTCGTCATTGTGACACGTTCCCTGTCGTTCTAGCTTGTACTTTTTGGTGAATCGGTCTTGCGATCCGGCGCCCCAAATCGATCCCGGATTCGCCGGGCAGGATTGCCGACAATGATGCTCCCGGCCGGAAAGGATCGGGTCACCACGGCCCCCGCGCCGATAACGCAATCGTCGCCAATATCAACGCCCCCGAGAATGGTTATGTTGCTTCCCAACCAGCAACGCCTGCCGATCCGCACAGGCATTTCGGTGGTCGATTGCCGACGGATGGCTGTGGTAATGTCGTCAAAGTCGTGGTTGTCGCTGTGAATGGTCAGCCTTTCGCCGATAATTGTCTCACTCCCGATCTCAATGCCGCCGAAGGCGCCAAGGTAAAAAAAGTCGCCCATACCGACATATGGATCGATTTTGACCCCTTTCCCCAATTTTCCAAGGTTCGCGGTAGCCCGAATTCGGCCATATCGACCAAGAGTCACGCCCTCGCCTATATTCACCCCATCGCGTGACAGGCCCTCAATCAGTGTTCCCTTACCGATCTTGCTGAACTTCCCAATGCGAATGCGGTGACGATTGCGCATTGCAACGCCACTTTCGAGCGAGACTAAGGCACGTCCGCGCAAGATACCACGTGCGAAAGGCCCTACGAATCGAAGAGCAAACGCAATGAGTTCAGATGTGCCAAGGTCGGGATCGATCACGACCTCGACGCCTTTTGCGCGTTTCGAAAAGTTTTGCAGCAATCGCCGCAGAATGTCTGTCATGGTCTGTGCGATCGATCACTGCGCTGGCGGGACTGAAGGCCAATATCGGAAACTCGCATGGTCAAAAGAACCGTTTCCTAACCGCGTCAAGCAAGTTTCCGTAGCTTTTGGAGGAGTAATAGCCTGCCATAACCACTGCTAAAGGCATAGTAGCGAAAAGCCTGACCAATTCCCCAATCCGCGGCCGCGCGCCGGTGCTTGGCTGTCTCAGCGAATTGGCGAACAGTTTTTCGATCAGCCAGATTTCGGTCCCGCTTAAGGTCTCGCTCCAGCCCTGCAGACGCGAGGGATCGAAACCGATCCGGCCAGCCTCGCTGCTGTGCGACGATCCACGATCGCTCACCGCCGCCATTGCGGGATCATATTCGATTCCCAGCCGGCCCGACAATCGAGATAGCACGGTAACTGGATCCTGCACCAATTCTTCATAGACGACCGAAACTACGTCATCTTCCTGTGCGGCCGTCGCAATTGCGCGGACAGTCGAGCGCAGCAGCATGAGCTGGAGCAGGGGATGGCCTGACCACCGCACACGGGCGATATCGGCAGCCGGGATGTCGCGTTCGCCGTTCTGACCGACTTTCCAGCGGTTCTTCTGAGACGCCAAAATCGCCCTAGGGTCGCGTTGCATCAGGAAGAACACCGGCTTCTCAAAGTCTCGTCTTATCTGATCTCGATAATATAAGTTCATCGGAGTATGCTCGACTACGACCTTGGCTTGTTCTCGGCGGGCCAACCAATTCAAAAACGCCGGAAAAACCGCTTCTCCAGTTCGTGGCAAAAAATCCGGTTGGGCAATGGAAAAATGCTGCGCCGCTCCATTCTTGATCTCAAAAAAGCGGCCTTCGTCTTCAATCAAGAGCAACTGGGACGCCAAGCGAGTGTCTGCGTTTTCCACGCCTTTGGACAGCGGTGCGAGCAGGTTGTAGAAATGAAGTTCCTCGGTCGCATGAACATCCGGATGCTTGCTAAGCGATTCGGCGAGAACCGTGGTTCCCGAGCGGCTCGCCCCAATAACAAACGCAACTCTGTCCATCAGGCTTCTTCCCTGTCGATCGGATTTGACGGCGGAGGCGGGCAACGCCCGGGAATCATCATGCCTCCAGGCGACGCGCGATGTCATCGCGCCAGTCGCTCAAGTCAAGGTTCACAACAGGCATCAGGCGATCAATATCGTCCAAAAGCGCAGCCAAGCTCTCTTTCGGAGCGCTCCCAAGAAGCGCCGATTTGTCATGCTCCGCAGGCTTCTGGTTCATTTGATCAAGGGTCAGGAATATCCGCCGTTTAACGCTCCGAGGAATGGCCTTAACGATTAGTCGACGAAGTGCAGACTTCCCTTCTGGCGCATAAAGCGCATCTCGCAAGACTCCGCTCTTTGCGGTGCTGGCAATGTTCGAGCGAGCTCCAAAATCCACGCTCTTTGTTGCGGAGGGCACGCCTATGAAATGACATATGCGCTCATACCCTTCCTGATTGAGCTCATCCGATCTGAGAAACAGGAACGCGCCTTCTGGGAAGCGTTTGCGATAACGCACAATCTGCTCGGTGTAGAGGCTGCGGGAAATGTAGCTATGGTGATCAAGAGCTATGCCTTTAGGGTTGCATTGCAGCCGGACACTTTCAAGTTCGAGGGCCTCAGCGAAACTCCGTCGCTCATAACCCCGCCGTAAAGACATCAGGTACTGTGAAAGCGCGCGCTCCAGCGGATGACGTAGAAGAATGATGAATTTGTTGGCCGTAGTCTTGGCAGCAATCAGATCGGGGGCCGAGGGTGCAAAAAGGTATTCTGGATCGATTTCACCGATAAATTTTTCGTCCTTGCCCTCGGTAAATTGGCGCAAATACCAAGCAGTACCGCGGGCCGCGAACTTGGTATGGCTGAAGAAATGGGTTTCCTTGAAGGTCGGCAAAGCTATTAATGGGTGAGCAGCAAGCCAGTCGTGCAAGGTTGTCGTCCCTGCTTTTTGAGCGCCCAAAACCAGGAAATCGAGCCTGATCCGGTCATCCGAGCTCATTCTACCTTCTCCTTGATCGCCTCTTCTAGGTGATATGCGCGCCTGGCGTTGATTGGCATAAACCGACCAAGGAACCGCAGTGTCGACAGCCTTCGATGCACCATTCCTGGATCGCCGATGACCGCGGCGTACAGAACAGTACTGCGTGCTTCGTGCGCAAGCATTGCTTCTTTTGATGGCTGAGCCCCGCCGCCTTCATGCATAACCGTGATTTTGCGACATATTTTAGGCGGACCAAGGATGTCAGTAAGCCGCCGACTTAGCTCGACCTCCTCTTGATAGAGGAAGAAGCGTTCATCAAAGCCACCCACCCCACAGAAAGCCGTGCGGGGAACAACCAAAAACGAGCCACTTGGATAGGAGTATCGATGCAACGGCTTGGCAAGATGGAGCCAACGACGCACCATCGCCAGATCTGTCAGCAGATTTCGGTATTCTGGGCGCAAAGTCAGCGCACTTGTGACGGTTTTTCCTTGGCACTGCAGCGGTCCTCCCCAATTGCCCCCCGCGAAGAATTGCTCGAGCGGCGTGATTGGACAGACGAACTCAATGTCGGGGTTCACGAATGCCAACAGGTCCCCGCCGGCTAGCTCCGCTCCTTCGTTGCAGCCCGCGCCGAAACCTCGGTTCTCTGTGTACTTGATAGTCACGGAGAACCCAGCGCGTCGCAAGCGATCGGCATAATCTCGCGTTTTCTCGTCACCCGAGTTTTCGACGAAAACAAACTCGACCATGTCACGGTGCTCCGCATCGTCGTGATGTGCAATGAACGACGAGACATACCGTTCGAGTATTTTGCGGGAGTTGTGGCAGACTGTAACGATAGAAATCATGAAGCACACTCCGCATCAATGGAATGGCGTGGTCGAAAGAGTGCAGGTGTGCTGGGCAGGCCGTGTAGTACGCCCGGGCTGAACCACCGGTTCGGAAATGAAAGAATCGATGGCGAGTTGCGAGGCCGTTTGTGTCGTAAAAATGCACCCGTTGCACCGATGTGAGGTCGATCCGCATTCCGCGCAGGCGCCTGTTTTTCGGAGTGCTCCACAACTAGTGAACCTGCAGGACGCCAGCATGACAGCTTTCGAACATGGCCGACGTCAGCCGCTGCGTCATTGCGCTCAAGAAGGTGCTGAGCAAGTCCGGACCGCCGGAACTTTTCGAGAACCATCAGGATCGCGAGTTTGCAAACCTTTCCTCTAGTTACACTCTGCGCAACGACGAACGCCGCGTCCGCGCAAATAGTCGGCGGCTGAGAGTGAACGATGCAATTGCGGAACAACGCTAGTAGCCCCCGTAGTTTAACAACCTCTGCCTCCCTACCCTCACAATCGGCTTCGAACCGTGGGCTGGCCTGGGTCGACAGATCACCTTTTACAACACTCAAGGTACGCACACGCGCTCGGCCAATCCCAACCCCGGCTGGATGATCGCCAAACCTCTCAATCAAAAAATGGGAGAATGAGACGCAACTGTACCCTGCTTAGTTCGGCTTCTCCATCATCCGATACGCAAGAGCGAGCCACAGAGCGCCCGATTTCACGCTTTGCCAGCAGCCCCCTCTAATCTTCCCATCTGCGCGGGATTCCGTATGCGCGCCTCATGGACCCGCCGACGCGACTTCTGCGCTTGCAGGAGAAGCAGCCCATAGGCTGCGCTCCAGATCAATAGCAACCCATCAAGCCCACTCTTGTTGAACGGACCCGACACCAACGCCGAAGTAAACAAAAGCGCCAAAGCTCCACCTCGCACAATGCGCGAATATATTTCCATGGCGGCGTTAGAGGCTCGCGTCTTTGATGAGAATGGTCGGAACAAAAATGCTAGATACGCAACAACCCCCAAGAGGCCTGTCTTGACCAACAGACCAAAGTAGGAGTTGTGTATCGAATGGATGCTCTCAACATCATGCCCCAAAAATGTCACCATCCTTCCCAAATATATTTCGCTGCCATGCCCGAATCCAACCAGCTTTTGCCAAAGTGTAGCATCAAGCCACATCTTGTACGCTTGATATGCCTCGAAACCTCGCCAGTTGCGGTACATACTGACGCGGGTTTCTCCTGATTCGAACATGATTTCATTTATCGAGTTTTGCAGCTTCGCAAGGAAACGCTGCCCCCCGAAATCGTATTGGGGCAAGAGAGGGAAAAAGACGGTGATCGCAAAAACTAAAAAGCCAAAGACGAAAACAGCTCTGCTACTATTCTGAAGCGCGCCATAAGCGGCAAGCCATGCGACACCGAATGTCAATATCGACGCACGTGATTGACTTAATACGATCATGGCAATTACGACTAGAATTACCACGACTCTGAAAATTAGTCCAGAAACTGATCTTGACGGATAGTATTTCCAGATAAAAGGTCCTGCGAACGCAGCGATGAAAGAAGTCGGACGAGCAATTGGATCTTCCGCCTGCTCAAAAGATACGGACTCAAACATGTTGGCGATCGACACGATGATCACGACGACTGCTAAATGCGCGACCCAGCGCCTGTCAGTTTTCGACATATAAGCGATCATGATGCCCAATGATATGATCGCAATTGGCTTGGCCAAGTACCAAAGATCTTTGGCAACGGAGAGAATGGGGTTTGACGAGGCGAAAGCAAAACCCGTGATCAAGACTATTAAAAGGGGCACAACCGGATTGCTCGAAGAAAAGAAAAATTTTGGTCGTACAATTAAAATCAAAATAGCTGCCGCAACGATAACAGGCCAAGAATAGAACTCGACAGGTACAAATTCGAAAATCAATATCAGCGTAGAAAGGATCAGACTGTTCATCGTGCGTTTACTTACCTCGACAAAAAAAATCATATGCTCGCCACCGCATCGTTCCGGCATATATTTACCCGAAGATGAGGCTGCTGCGACGCACTCACAAGGCAGATTAGTGAAGTATTTGAAATCGGCATACCCCAAAGACCGGCTTGGCCATAAAAACGCAAGCGCAAACACAAGCCAAACCTGGTGAGGCCCTACCGATGCCTCCTAAGTACGCCGGTGACCGTTGCTGGGCAAAACAATACGATCATCTACCCTACAGCCGTTGACCAAAGCACAATAATTACGAGCTGCAAGGTCTATTTTGAACCAAAGCCAGAAAGAACCACTCTGATCGTTCTCAAAACGATCACAATGTCGAGCCAATACGAGAGGTTCTTGATGTAGTAAAAATCGTATTGTAGCTTTTCATCGACTTCGTCCAAGTCGGCAACGTGACCTTGATTGACCTGCGCCCATCCGGTTATACCGGGACGTACAATGTGGCGGTAGCGATAAAAGGGAATTTCTCCCTCATACCATTGGGACAGGCTCACGGCTTCCGGGCGCGGCCCGATCCAACTCATCTCACCCCGTAGAATATTGAATACCTGAGGCAGCTCATCGAGCCGTGTGCGACGTAGGAATGCTCCAACCTTCGTGATACGCTTGTCGCCGGATTTGGTAATCGATAGCGCTCGGTCCTCGCCATTACATCCCTCGCTCATTGTTCTGAGTTTCAGGACGAAGAATTCATTTCCGCGAAAGCCCATCCGCAACTGGCGGAAAAACACCGACCCCTTGCTGTCCCACTTTATTGCGAGGGCGCAAATTCCCATCAACGGGACGATGAAGGGCAACACCAGGATTGAAAGCGCTAGGTCAATTGCCCGCTTCATTTTCTGATAGGCAAAGCTGGGAACAAGCGCCCCAAAGCCGTTTTCAGACATTTGTTCTATCCGGACTTTCCCAGTCTCCGCCTCCCAGACCTGTTTGTAGTGATACACCGGGCGTCCAGAGATCGCCGCTTCGGCGAGGAATCGCTCCCACTCCGGCTCTAGATCGGCATACAAATCGGCGACAATTGCGCAGTCCGGCAGATTCTCAAGCGAGGGATTGTCCAAGACAAAGACCGGAGCCGATTGCAGCTCGCAGACCACATCAGCTGCACCCCCGGGAACGACATAGTACAACAAACCTTTCGCTCGCGTACGCATGGCCGTAACCGCGAATCGAGCCGTGAGAACACAAAAGAAGCATGTGATGATGAGCTTGTTGGAGTACTCTAGCCTCAAGGTCGCGATTGTCGCGATGAGCAGCCCGAATGAAACTCCAAGTACAGGCAAAATCGACTTGGCGACAGCGACACCCGGGTAAAATCGCAAGCGGCGCAGAATCGCGATCGATACAATCGTGCAAGCCCCAACTCCCAGCACTGAATTGGCCACAACAGGCTGGACAATCCACTCGACAACTCCAGGGTGGCCGAGAGGAATTCCAGCCTCGAAGAATGCCAACGCAAGAACGGGCACTGCTACGCCCAATAGCAGAACGAAAGTTAGTTCGAAGCGCAATGAATGGAATAATCCGCGACGCACAATCGCCGAGGGGAAATTCACGGACAAGACATTCCTCCAGAAGCCCTTCGGCCCATTGGCTCATTTCTAACTGGATTGGTTAACGGAACCAGCAGGAGCCATCGAACTGAAAGCTAATTCGCGTGGCACGCTGCATATCCATGCGATCGTTATCCAGCAAGGGTCAATAGCACCCTCAAGGCGCAGTGTGCCCAGTCGGCGCCTGGAATATTGGATGGATACGACACGACTTCGTGCGACGGCAGCAGTCGATATGCTATTTCCCCATCTCCGCGTTCCCAAACATGCTTGATTCATGAAGGCTCCAGGTCACACCCCGTAAAGGATGACCAGTTGAAGCGCAGCGGTTCCTCGAGATGCCGATAATCGCTGGCCGAGCATGCAGCACCCGCCTATTGATCGTTCCGACAGCCATTTCTCGAGCAGCCCCGCGGAACTCGGCAAACGAGTTATGGGGATGGACCTGAGGATGACGATCTCTCAGGGGCCAAACGGTGCAGAGCGCCACCTCTGTTTTCGACGGGTTCGCATGTCAAGCAAGGTCCACCCTTGGTTTGACAGGTTTCTCGACAGGGGACCGGGTGGATGAACCATCGCTCCAGGATGCTTCACGCCATGCGTCGCCGCCCTCGAGGGTCCGGCCATCTTGATTGCGGGTGGTTGGCTTGAAAGGCATCGACGCCCGCCCAATTTTCATACCGGATACGAAACGTTTGTACGCAACGAGATGGGCCTCGCCGCCACGTCCCACGCCGAACCGCTTGAAATATATCGAGTTGTCAACATTCTGGGAACTTATCCGCTCTAAGTCGGCTCCCTCCGATCACAGGCTGCATTTTTGCGACGAAGCGGGTTGCTAACTGTCTTTAAATCCAATAGATAAAGATTCGAGAACGGGCGCAATCGGCGCATTTGTCTGTGTGTCGGTCGTAAAACGGAATTAGCAATGGAGAACAAAATGATTGCGAAGAAGATCTTGATTTCGGCTTCGGCCGCCGCGATGGCCTTCGCGCCGGTGGCCGCTTCGGCTGCTCCGGCTGTCGAGCGTCAGACTGCGGTTTCGAAGGAAAATTCGGAACTCGGCGGTACCGGCCTCATCATCGCCATCCTGGCTGGCCTCGCTGTGATCGGTGGCATCATCGCCGCCGCCAGCGACGACGACGACACCCCGGTGAGCGTCTAAGCAAGCGCCTTAGCTTGATAGAAACCGGCCGCGGAGAGAGACTCCGCGGCCGGTTTTTCTTTGTCTGAAGTGGGTTGATCGCGGGCCGGAGTACCACTCCGTGCTCTTTCGCCGGGAGGCCATTCCCGACCGGTCGGTGTCTGCAGCACGATTTTGTGGTGCGTAGCGAAATATCGGCCTGCATTCCCGCAATGCATTTCGGGCGCTTCGTCGCCCACTTGGCGGGTCCAACCTTGCCCCTTCCTGCCTGTCTGCTATGGCGCGCGCAACTCACCTACGAACGAACAGGAAACCCATGGCGAAGATCAAGGTTGCGAACCCGGTCGTCGAGCTCGACGGCGACGAAATGACGAAAATCATCTGGCAGTGGATCCGCGAGCGGCTGATCCTTCCCTATCTCGACGTCGACCTCAAATACTACGATCTCTCGATTGAGAAGCGCGACGAGACCGACGACCAGATCACCGTCGATGCGGCGAATGCCATCAAGCAGTACGGCGTCGGCGTGAAATGCGCCACGATCACGCCCGACGAAGCCCGCGTCGAGGAATTCGACCTCAAGAAAATGTGGCGCTCGCCCAACGGCACGATCCGCAACATCCTCGGCGGCGTGGTCTTCCGCGAGCCGATCGTGATCGACAACGTGCCGCGCCTGGTGCCGGGCTGGACCGATCCGATCGTCGTCGGCCGTCACGCCTTCGGCGACCAGTACCGCGCCACCGACACGCTGATCCCGGGTGCCGGCAAGCTGCGCCTCGTCTTCGAGGGCGAGGATGGCGAAAAGATCGATCTCGACGTCTTCGAATTCCAGAGCCCGGGCGTCGCCATGGCGATGTACAACCTCGACGATAGCATCCGCGACTTCGCGCGCGCCAGCTTCTCCTACGGTCTCGATCGCAAGTGGCCGGTCTACCTGTCGACCAAGAACACCATCCTCAAGAAGTACGATGGCCGCTTCAAGGACCTGTTCCAGGAAGTCTTCGACAACGAATTCAAGGCAGAATTCGACAAGCACGGCCTGACCTACGAACACCGTCTGATCGACGACATGGTGGCCGCAGCCCTCAAGTGGAGCGGTAAGTTCGTCTGGGCCTGCAAGAACTACGACGGTGACGTGCAGTCGGACATCGTGGCGCAGGGCTTCGGCTCGCTCGGCCTGATGACTTCGGTTCTAATGACGCCCGACGGGAAGACCGTCGAAGCGGAAGCCGCGCACGGCACCGTCACCCGTCACTATCGCCAGCACCAGCAGGGCAAGGCGACCAGCACCAACCCGATCGCCAGCATCTTTGCCTGGACGCGCGGCCTCATCTACCGCGGCCGCTTCGACAACACGCCCGACGTGGTGAAGTTTGCCGAAACTCTCGAGCAGGTTTGCATCAAGACCGTCGAAAGCGGCAAGATGACCAAGGACCTCGCGTTGCTGATCGGTCCGGACCAGAGCTGGATGACCACCGAGCAGTTCTTCGAGGCGATCGTCGAAAATCTTGAGAAGGAAATGCAGGCTTGGGCCTGAAACCCTTCGGCTACTGGGTCATTACGCAGATAAGCCAGATCAGCGGGGTCGGCGAGAGCCGGCCCCGTTTCTGTTCGGGGTCGCAGCAAGACTAGACGGGGTTCGAATGGCCAAGCAGGCACGAAAGAAGCGCAGCATCCGCCGCAAGGGCTCGGAAAAATTCGGCCAGCGCCGTCTCGAAGTCCGCAATGCGATGATCAAGGACATCCCGGGCATCGCCCATCTGGTGCGGCGGGTCTACGAGGACATGCCCGCCTATACACACGGCGAGATCCGCGGACAGATCAACAATTTCCGCGAAGGCTGCTTTGTCGCGCTGCTCGACGACGAGGTCGTTGGATATTGCGCGACGATGCAGCTGGCAGAGGCGCTCGCCTTCCAGCCGCACGACTGGGACGAGATCACCGGAAACGGCTATGGCAGCCGCCACGATCCGACCGGCGACTGGCTTTACGGCTACGAGATGTGCGTCGACCCGCAGGTGCGCGGCGTGCGGATCGGTCGGCGCCTGTACGAGGAACGCCGCGCGCTGGCCGAGGAGAAGGACCTCACCGGCATCGTATTTGCCGGACGCATGCCCAATTACCGCCGCTTTCGCCGCCGCGTCGATGGCCCGCAGGATTATCTCGACAAGGTCGTCGAAGGAAAGCTGCACGATCCCGTGTTGCGATTCCAGCTCGCCAACGGCTTCGAGCCCGAGCGGATCATGGAAGGCTATCTGCCCGAGGATAAGGCCTCGATGGCGAATGCGGTGATGATGGTCTGGCGCAACCCCTATGTCGAACGCGACCAGCCGGTGAAGAAGCGCCTGCCGCGCGGTGTGGAATCGGTCCGTGTGGCAACCTGTCAGCTTCAGGCCCGCCAGGTCGCCGACTATGACGAGTTCCTGCGAACCGTTCAATATTTTGTCGATGTCGCAAGCGATTATGAGGCTGACTTCATCCTCTTTCCAGAACTCTTCACGCTCATGCTGCTGAGTTACGAAGAAAAGGAGTTGTCCCCCGTCGAGGCGATCGAGCGCTTGTCCGAATACACGCCGCGCCTACGCGCCGATATTTCCGAGATGGCAATGCGCTACAACATCAACGTCATTGCCGGATCGCATCCAACGCGGATGGAAGACGGCGACATCCACAACGTCGCCTATGTCTGCTTGCGCGACGGGTCGGTCCATGCCCAGGAGAAGATCCACCCTACCCCCAACGAACGCTACTGGTGGAACATCAAGGGCGGTGACAAGGTCGAGGTGATCCAGACCGACTGCGGCCCGATCGGCGTCCAGATCTGCTACGATAGCGAGTTTCCCGAACTCTCGCGCCGCCTCGCCGACGAGGGCGCGCGGATCATCTTCGTCCCCTTCTGCACCGACAGCCGCCAGGGCTATTTGCGTGTCCGCTATTGCGGTCAGGCACGCGCCATCGAGAACCAGTGCTTTGTGGTGCTCTCGGGCAATGTCGGCAATCTGCCGAATGTCGCCAACATGGATATCCAGTACGCGCAGAGCTGCATCCTGACGCCTTGCGACTTCCCTTTCGCGCGGGACGGCATCGCCGCGGAGGCGAGCGAAAATGTCGAGACGCTGACGATCAGTGACATCAACCTTGCCGACCTCAGCTGGGCGCGCGCCGAAGGGACCGTGCGCAATCTCGCCGATCGTCGCTTCGACCTCTACCGCATCGAATGGGACGAAGACGGCAAGCATCCGGGCAAACCCAGGCCGCGTCGCGAGCCATTGGGCCCCGCACACCCGGGCGGGGGGTAGCGCGCACAGGTGTCGTGACAGCGTCGCGCGGCGCGGTTACGGGTAGCCCATGGCATCCGCTGAATTCGCAAGTCCGGCAGTCTCGGACGCGCTGGTCATCCTCGGCGCGGCCGGGCTGGTCATTCCGGTCTTCACCCGCTTTCGCGTGACCCCGATCATCGGCTTCATCCTCATCGGCATCGCGGTGGGTCCCTATGGCCTCGGACGGCTCGTCTTCGAGCATCCCTGGCTCAATTACATAACCATTTCGGATCCCGAGGCGCTGGAGCCTTTCGCAGAGTTCGGGATCATCCTTTTGCTCTTCACAATCGGTCTCGAACTCAGCTTCAACCGCCTGTGGCAAATGCGAAAACTGGTCTTCGGCTTGGGCGCGATGGAGCTGCTGATGATCGGCAGCTGCCTCGCCATCGCGCTGTCGATGATGGGCCAATACTGGACCGGCGCGCTCGCGCTCGGCTTCGCTCTCGCCTTCTCCTCGACCGCGATCGTCCTGCCGATCGCCGGCACCCACTCGCCGGTCGGCCGCGCGGCCCTGTCGATGCTGCTGTTCGAAGATATCATGATCGTCCCGATCATCTTTGTCCTGGGCGCCATGGCGCCCAATGCTGCGGGCGAAGGCTGGGAGGGCATGCTGACCACGCTGTGGCAGGGTGGACTGGTGATCGCGGCGATGATGATCCTCGGGCGCTTTGCCCTCCCCCGCCTGTTCGGCCAGGCCGCGCGCACGAAAAGTCCCGAACTCTTCCTCGCGGCTTCGCTGCTGGTGGTCATCGGGGCGAGCCTCGCCACCGCGGCAGTCGGCCTCTCGCCCATCGTCGGGGCGCTGATCGCCGGCTTGCTGATCGCCGAAACCGAATACCATGCCGAGGTCGAGACGATCATGGAGCCGTTCAAGGGGCTCGCTCTCGGGGTCTTCCTGATCACCGTCGGCATGAGCATCGACCTGGCGACGATCTGGGACAATTTGGGCCTTATCGCCACGGCGGTCCTCCTGATCCTCCCGTTCAAGGCGCTCATCACGGGGTTCCTCCTGCGCCTGATGGGCGCCCGACGGAGCACCGCAGCGGAAACCGGCATCCTGATGGCCAGCCCTTCTGAAACCACGCTGATCATCCTCGCCGCGGCCAGTTCGGCGCTGCTGATCCAGCCGGGAACGGCGCAATTCTGGCAGATCGTTACCGCAATCGGCCTGACGGTGACGCCCCTGCTCGCTCGTCTCGGACGGCTGATCGCGCGCCGTGTCGAGCCGGTTCCCGAACTCCCCGAGACCAGCGGCAACGAGCCGCGTGTGATCATCGTCGGTGCCGGCCGCGTCGGCCTGCTGATCGCTCAAATGCTCGATGCGCACGCCAAACCCTATGTTGCGCTCGATTCCGATCCCGACCTGATCGAGAGCGCCAAGCGCGAGGGATTCCGCGCGGTCTTCGGCGATGCGGCCCGTGGCGATTCGATGGATCGCCTGGGCGTGGAAAATGCGCTTGCTGTGGTGCTTACGATGGACGAACCCGTCCTGGTCCAGCGCCTCGTCGCCAAACTGCGTAGGCAGTACCCCGATCTCCTCATCGTCTGCCGCGCGCGTGACGTTCAGCACGCCGCGGAACTTTACCGCGCCGGTGCCAGCCACGCCGTTCCCGAGACGCTCGAGAGTTCGCTGCAATTGTCGGAAGCGGTCCTGGTCGACATCGGTGTCGCGATGGGGCCGGTGATCGCCTCGATCCACGAAAAGCGCGACGAGTTTCGCGAACAGATCGAACAAGAGGGCGCCTTGTCCTACAAACCCAAGCTGCGGACCAGCACCGCAGAGGTCTGACCATGGCGTCCGTCCTCGAAACGCGCTCGGACTGCAGCCGGTGTGCAGCGCTGTGCTGCATTGCCTATCCGTCCGAAGAGATGCCGGGCTTT
>Ga0066644_10000111_pt1 | contig 49176 bp, 41 predicted proteins | sample CryGeyCG2114_020_FD_62735 | JGI IMG/M metagenome (GOLD analysis project Ga0066644, IMG submission 62735) | Groundwater microbial communities from aquifer - Crystal Geyser CG15_big_fil_post_rev_8/21/14_0.20 | ecosystem: Environmental > Aquatic > Deep subsurface > Groundwater | place: USA: Utah...
AACCGGAAGCCCACGCCATCGTCGAATACGCGGGCGATCAGGTCGATGCGACGGCGGGTCTTGCCCTGTTCGAGGATAGGGACGCGGATCTCATTGTAGCGATCCTCGATCAGCCTGCTTTCGCCCCAGGGCTGCTGCCAGGTTTCGGCGTGGCTGCGCCGGGTCGCGGTTCCGAACTGCAGCCCGTGTTGCCACTTGCCGGTGCCGCGTAGCATGAAGCCGAGGCGAGACGGCGCGATGACATCGGCACCGTTGCGCTCGATACGATAGGTGGCATCCCCCTCGACGGTCTCAAGAACGAAACAGAGGCGTGCGTCCGGCGAGCACAGGCGCCGCTCATCGCTCGTTTGCGCTGCGAGAGTGAAGGAACTGAGTAGCGCAAGGAGTACCAGCGTCGTCCGACATGTGGCGCGCCCCAATGCTCTGGCCAAACCCCCGGATAGCCAATTCCTCATCGCACTCTCCTCACCCGTAGCGTGAGGTAGCTATGCGTGACGCCCCAGTTTCATGCAACCGGTTACATGGCCTAAGGGAATGGCGCGCCGCAGGCGATCTGCCGGTTAGGAGCTTGAGATTGAGCGCAGAATCCTGCGCACCCGGGCGTGGAGCGGACGTGCGGTTCTACCTACTTCCGCAAGATGCTCGGTTTGCGCAGCTTCGGGAACCGATTTGCCAGAAGCACGAAGCCCGAAATGGGAATCAGGGTGCCTCCGACCCCGAACAGAAGAAGCCACCAGCTGTTGATCCGGTCGCGCTGGGTCCAGTCCATAATGTGGAGTCCCCAGATGAAGTCGAAGAACCGCCAGGTGTCGCTGCGGGCCGCCAACACCGCTCCGGTCGCCGCATCGATATAGAGGCGGGTTCCGTCCGGGTCGGCGAACTGGACCTGCCATGCGGGGAAGGGCCCGTGGTACTCGGTTCCGACGGGTTGCGCGACGGGCACGGCAGACTGGATCGCCGTAGGGGAGCCTGACCAGGCAGCCATGGCGATCGCTTCGGCGTCGGAACGCGGAAGCGGCGACAAATTCCTGCCTGTAAGCGGATCATGCAGGCTGGCCGTACCATTGCTGCGGTTCATCTCGACAACCGGCCTGTCGTTCACCGTCTTGGTGGTGACAGCAACCAGATTCCCCGAGTAGGTTGCCCAAGCGGGAAGCGGCGCGTCGGGGCCGAGTGGTGGCAGTTCGCGCGAAATTACATGCTCCGACCGAACGCGCTCGATCTTGAGGAAGGACATGAGAGTGCCCGTGGCCATCCACAGGAGCGCCTGCACGCCGATGAAGACGGCCAGCCATTTGTGCATCTTGCTGCCGAAGATGTGCAGCCGAAGCTTGCGCGAACGCGGTGAGGTCATGTCTCGGAAAACCGAACTGTCAGCTGGGGCGGGGCGCACGCGAGGAAGAATGGTATTGCGCGATCTTCCATTCGCCCTCTTCCAGGATCAGCACCGAAGTCGCGACGCCGTCACGTTCGATCACGCGGCCATCGTCGAGTGCAATGCGATAGCTGTAGGTCTCGTACCCGAAGGCCACGGGGCCGACGACACGCACCAGGATGGTCGGATCGCTGAAGGTGAATGCGACGATGGCATCGAGTTCCGGGCCGAGGTGGTGTGCGAGATATTGCGCGAAGCTGCCTTCGGCTTTGCCGTTCTCGAAAACCCTCGAATCGTCGCGGAACAGCGCCTCCATCGCTGCCGCGTCGCCACCGACAAGGGCGTCGCGATAGGCGGCAAGAACCGCCGCAACCCGCTCGGTCTCCGGATCGGTCGGGACCTCGGCGTGCGCGGCGGGCGCCACGGGAGCGGAATGATCGTGCTGCTGTGCCGCCACTGCCGATGGCGCGGCCAAGGGTACGATTGCGCCGCAGGCCAGCAAGACTACTCTATTCAAGATGATTTCCCCTCAAAACCAGAACCGGACTCCGATGACGTAGTTGGTGACGCTTGGGTCTTCGCCCGCAAGCCGGGCGAAGTCCGCGCTCTGGCCCAGTTTCCATTCCTGCTCGACCCCAATGTAGGGCGCGAATTCGCGGGCGATCTCGTAGCGGAGCCGCAGCCCCAGTTCGATCGAGTCGAACCCGGCGCCGATGCCCAGTTCGGGAATGTCCTGCGCGGCAAGGTTGAGCTCGGTGCGTGGCTGCAGGATGAGGCGTTGGGTGACGCGTTGATCGAGCTCGGCCTCGACACGGGCGGTGAGATCGCCCTTGGTCGAAAGGAACGCTGCGGCATCGATCTCGAACAGGTAAGGCGCGAGCCCCTGTACGCCTACGACCGCATAGGTGCGTTCAGGGCCGGTCAGGTCCTGCCGGATGCCCGCCTGAAGGTCCCACCACGGACCGATGGCATGGCTCCACAAGCCCTGTATCTCGGCTCCCTCCGGCTGTTCACCGAAGCTGCCTTCGCCTTCGCTCTTGAACCAGAACTTGTCGATGTCACCACCGTAGTAGCCCTGGAGGTCCCACAGGTATCCGTCCTTGCCCTCGCGCGCACGATATTCGGCGCGGTCGGCCTGAAACCAGAAGCGGCTCATCAAGCCGCCGGCCTCCACCCGCAACGCATCGCGCGATGCGCGCATGGCCTCGGCGCCCCAAATGGCATCGGCGGCATGCGACGGGCCCGAGCCGGCAGCAGCCGGAGGAGGTCCTTGGCGAATCGGGGACATCTCCATCTGGGCATCGCCGGGCGACGCGTGGTTCATTGCCGAATGGTCCGTACCCCCCAATTCGCCGTGGCCCATGGAGGCGTGATCCGTGTGCGAGCGATCGGTCGCCTCAGCCTGGCCATGATCCATTGCCGCGTGGCCCATTGCGGCGTGGTCCATCGTGGCATGGTCGTCGGCAGCCGGAGGCTCGGCGGTCCTTTCGCCAGTGGGCGCACACGACCCGTCCGGCACGGAGTGGCCCATTGCGCGGTGACGGTCGGCCTCCTGCTGGCAGGTGGTATCCGCGGCGGACGCAGCGGGCATGACATGCCCGGTATGATCCTGCGCAATTGCGGGTGTGGCGGTGCTCGCAAGGAGCATGACGGCAAACAGGCGCATCAGTCTTCCCCCACCCTCTTTACATCGGGCGCCGTTGGCGGTCTTCGCACCGTCACCACCTGAAACATGCCCGAGTGCATGTGGTAGAGAAGGTGGCAGTGGAAGGCCCAGTCTCCCTCTTCGTCGGCGGTGAGATCGAAGGTGGCGCTGCCGCCGGGTTGGACGATAACCGTGTGCTTTTGCGGCTGGCGGTTGGCGGGAGCGCCGTTCACCAGCTCGAAGAAATGGCCATGCAGGTGGATCGGGTGGGCCATCATCGTATCGTTGACCAGCTTCACCCGCACCCGCTCATTGTACGCGAAGCGGATCGGATCGTCCGAAACGGCCGCGAATTTCTTCCCGTCGAACGACCACATGTAGCGTTCCATATTGCCGGTCAGATGGATTTCCAGCTGTCGGCTCGGGCGGCGCAGGTCGTCATTGGGCTGGAGCGCGACGAGATCCTTGTAGGTCAGCACCCTGTGCCCGACGTCGTCGAGGCCGAGGCCGGGGTCGCCCATCCGGTCGACGGGGTTCATCGATACCATGTCGATGCCCGGACCGACCTTCACGTCGTCGGGCAACAACGAGGTGTCACGCATATTCATGCCGCCCATTTCCATCGCCGTGGATTCGGATTGGCCCTTGGCCGCAGGCTGCGAATGACCCATCGCCGAGTGGTCCATGCCGGCCATGTCGCCGCCACCGTGATCCATTCCGCTCATACCCATATCGGCCATGGTCAGGAGCGGCGGGTCGCGGAGCGCGGGAACGGCAGCGCGCGCGCCGGGCTTCGCTGCCAGCGTTGCCATTGCCATGCCGGAACGGTCCATGCTTTCGGCGATGATCGAATGTGCCTCGCCGGTCGGCTCGACGACGATATCGTAGGTTTCGGCCGTGCCGATCTGGAATTCCTCGACCTCGACCGGTCGAACGTTCTGCCCATCGGCGGCCACGACATGGAACTTCAGGCCGGGAATACGGATGTTGAAGAAGGTCATGGCGCTGCCGTTTATGACGCGCAGCCTTACGCGCTCGCCGACCCTGAAGAGGTATTCCATTCCTTCCTCGGGCCCCCGGCCGTTCGCGAGGTAGGTATAGGTCGATCCGGTCACGTCCAGGATGTCGGTCGCCATCATCCGCATCTTGGCCCATGCCCGGCGATCCTTGCCCGAGAGCGGATAATCGTCGGTCCAGGTGTTCTGCTGATAATTGAAATACCCCTCGCCCTTCTTGAGCTTGTCCATGATCGTATGCGGATGGAGCGGGGTGAATTCGCTTAGCAGAAGTACATAGTCGCGATCGGCTTGAACCGGGTCGCCGCCCGCCGGGTCGATGACAATAGGACCGTAATGACCCGACTGCTCCTGCAAGCCGGAATGGCTGTGCCACCAATACGTGCCATGCTGCCGGATCGGGGACATGTCGTAGACGAAGGTTTGGCCGGGTTTGATACCCGGAAAGCTCACGCCCGGAACGCCGTCGAACTGGAAGGGAACCAGCAGGCCGTGCCAGTGAATCGAGCTGTCTTCTCCAAGGTTGTTGGTAACCGCCAGGCGAACGGCTTCGCCCTCGCGCAGACGCACAAGCGGCCCCGGTATGCTGCCGTTGACCGCGACCGCGTGGCCCCGGCGACCCTGCACAACGCGCGATCCCTCGCCGATGGTAAGCGCGATTTCGCGGCCAGAAACCTCGTCGAAGCCGGGCCGGATCACGCCGCCGTGAAGGTCGGCCCCGCGTGCCCATGCCGGCAAGGCGTGGCCCAGCCCGAGAAGGCCGGCGGCTGCTCCGCTTCGGGTGAGGAATTTACGGCGATCGATCGCGAGACTGTCGCTCGGGGCTGATTTGTTCATACCCCACCTTACGCGTGGATCGCGATCACCCCTCAAACAAAATCGAGTTTTTGGCGCAGGCGCTGGCGTGCGCGATAGACGCGCGTCTCGATCGCCTTCTCGGTTACGCCGAGAAGCCGGGCAACCTCGCCCTGGCTCCGCCCTTCGATGGCGACGAGGATCAGCGCTTCGCGGAGCCGGACCGGGAGTCCGCCGATCGCCCGCGTGAGGTTCGCCAGCGCCTGCCGGTCGGCGATTTCGTTTTCGACGTCGGGCTGGTCGGCGGCGATTGGCATGTCCGGGTCGAGCGAGACCAGCCCCAGAAAACTGGAAAACTTGCGCCGCCTCAGCCTGTCACGGCATTTATTGAGGGTTATCGTGGTCAGGTAGGCCACCACCGGTCTTCGCGGATCGAGCTTGGCACGCGCGATCCACGCCGATGCCAGCGCGTTTTGCAGGGCATCCTCTGCCTCATCCCCCGACCCGAGCATTCGCCGGGCCAGGCCCAGCAAGCGCGGAAGATGCGGCTCTACCAGCTTGCCGAATGCCGCCCTGTTTCCCGCCCTGGCCCGTTCCACCAGGTCGGAATCAACGGTGTCGACGCCCCCCTGCACCGTCGGTCATTCGCCGGTTTCGCCGGTGAGCGATGAGGCAACCTGACGGTCGAAGCGCGCCTGCTGCCCGGGATCGAGGAGCGCACGCATGGCGAAGACATGTTCGACCGTGGCCTTCTGCAGATCACCCATGCGGCCATGCACGTCGTCGATTGCCTCGGCGACTTTGGGACCATATTCGTGTTCTTCGTCCATGGCGGCGGCGAGCCGGGCATTGGCCGCCCGAAGCGAAAGGTCGAGTTCCTTTCTCTCTACCGCAAAGCGAGCCTCGAGCCGGTCGAGCTGAGCGGCCTGCCGAGCATCGAGATCGAGCTCTTCATGCACGAAGTCGTGAAGCGTCTGCCGCTGTGCCGTTTCGCGCCACTCGCTGGCGGCGAACGCCCCGATGCAGCCGGCGGCAACCGCCAGCAAAACAGCCAGGACGATCTGGATTGCGCCGATCTTCACGGCTCGACGTGCAGCAGGGATGCGGGCGACATGTCGGCGCCCTCGACGAGTTGGAAGCCTGCGGGCTCGGCCTGGGCAGGGGTCTGTGCTGTACCGAACCCTGCGCCAAGTCCGATGACGGCCATTCCGGCGAACAACAGGGACCGCGTGCGCCTGGAGGTCCTTTCCTCGAGCTGGCCGGCGCGCATCCAGACGCCATCCATGAAGCCATCGGGCAGCGCAGGATCGGGCGTGGCCGCCAATTTCTCCAGAGCAAGGTTTACGTGGTCGTCTTCGTGCATTCGGTCCGGGTCCTGTCCTTTCACTTCCTATACGCTGATTGCCGCCCCTGCCCCTCAAAACTTTTTTCGAGGGGGACGCAGTCCTGCTGCGTAAGGTTGGGCATGAGCTTCTCTCGCTTGCCCCGCTCGCCTCTGGCCGCCCTGGTGGCGGTAGCCCTCGTTCTGCCGGTCATGGCCAGTGCCCATGAAGGCCACAAGAACAATATGAGCGATGCCGAGATGGCACAGATGGAGATGCGCGATGCTCATCCGGTTGCGGATGTGGCAGCAGCGACAGCGGATGGTCCTCCCATTGCCGAAGGAGAGCGGGCCGTGGAAGCTGTCAGCCAGCCTCCGACGGCAGAGCAGGCGCTCGACGCGAAAATCGCGGAGAACCGTGTGACGTCGGTGGGGGATTTCCTGGGGCGCCTGCATCCGCTCGCCGCCCATTTCCCGGTGGCGCTGCTGCTGATGGCGGCGCTAGCGGAAATCCTGTTGCTGATGCGGCCCGCCCTTGGGTTGGAGACCACCGTGCGATTTCTGGTCGCCGGTGGCGCGGTCGGTGCAGGGATCGCTGCGCTGCTGGGCTGGTTTGCCGGAGGATGGCGCCTTGATGATCGATCCGAGACGCTTGGCCTCCACCGCTGGAACGGCACGGCCATCGCGGCTGTCGCGGGTATCGCCGCCTGGCTGGCATTCCGCTCTGCCGGGCGAACGCGGCTGCGGATCGCGCTGGCGCTTCTGGCGGCCGGTATTCTATTCCAGGGCTACCTCGGGGGCGAAATGGTGTTCGGCCCCAATCATCTGGGTTTGGAGTGAAGCAATATGCGAAAATATTGGCAGAAGCATGGGGCGCTGGCCGGCATCTTGCCGCTGGCCGTGGTCTCGCTCGCAGCCTGCGGGGATGCCACCGACTCCGCGTCCCGGCAGGCCTCCGCAAGCGAAGCAGCAATCGACACGCCTGCTGAAATTCCAGCCCCGCGAAACGATGCGGGACATGCGGCGACGGTGATCGACGATCCTCTCGCGACCGTGGCGCCTGAGCCGGCAGCTGGCCGGACAGCCGCGGCTCCGTCGACAAAACCGCAAGGCAGCAAAATGCCGGGCGCCCCGGCCCAGATGGCGCCGTCGCCGACGCCGTCAGCCCCCGCTTCCACCAACCCGCATGCCGGTCACGACATGACGACCATGTCGGATGAGCACATGAAAGCCATGGGACACAATTGATGATCTTTACCGCAATTCGAGAAGGTCGAAATTTGCTGCCCCTAGTCGGTGCAATGTTGCTCGCGGCGTGCACGGGTGCGGCCCAGGCTGCGAGCTATACCATGTACCGCGACCCTCAGTGCGGTTGCTGCGAGACCTGGGCCGAGCATGTGCGCGAGGGGCTGTCCACCGAGGTTGCCGTGCAGGAGAGCGCCGACATGGCGGCCGTCAAGGATGGGCACGCCGTGCCCGATGATCTCCGGTCGTGCCACACGATGGTAGTCGATGGATACGTCATCGAGGGGCACGTCCCAGCGGCAGACATCGCACGCCTGCTGCGCGAGCGACCGGACGGCGTGCAAGGCCTGGCGGTCGCCGGCATGCCCCTCGGATCGCCCGGCATGGAGATGAACGGGCAAACCCAGCCCTACCAGGTGATCGCCTTCGGCAGGGCCGGGCGCACGGTGTTCAGCACCTACAACTGACACGAGGAGGAGTGACATGAAGAAGCTTTCCATTTTCGTAGCGGGCATGATGCTCGCCAGCCCGGCCTGGGCGCAGTCGAGCGCTGCCCCCGCCGATGAAGCTGCGAAGCACGCGGACAAGCCCGAGATGTGCGAAATGATGCACAATGGCATGAAAATGCAGGGCACGATGATGAAGGGCAAGGACGGCAAGATGGCTTGCTGCATGATGGATCATGCAAAGATGGACCATGGTATGATGGACCATGGTATGATGGACCATGGTATGATGGACCATTCGGGCATGGATCACGGGGCCAAGGACGGCCACAAGCCCAACGGCCCCAAGCCCGGTGGCGAGACTTCGCATGGCGATCACGCGAAGCACGATGGACATGGTCAGGGCTAGGCGCGCCCGACGCGCTGGCCACGACGGCCCTTCCGGCCGATGGTTCAGCGCGCCTGCTTTTCCAGCAGGGCGATAAGTTCCGCGACCTTGGCTCGCTGGTCGCCTTTCGAGCCAAGGTCGATCGCCTCTTCGAGGCAATGTCTCGCATGAATCTTGAGCACCTCCATGCGGGTCGCGCGCAAGGCTGCCTCCATCGCCGCAAACTGCTGGAGGATATCGATGCAATATCTATCCTCTTCCATCATCTTGGCGATGCCGCGCGCTTGGCCCTCGATTCTGCGCATGCGCGCGATTTCTTTTCCGAACTTGGTTGTCATGCTGCTGTCCATGCCAGCTTTGAGCGCGTGCGCCAATCGGGCCCGAAATTCCCCGCTCCTTGCAAGTGAGCGCGAAAAGTACTATACCCCCCTATAGTATAGGCAAGAGAGAGTCGAGATGTCGACGAGGCTGCCGACGCACTGCGCTTCCGGATCGATCACGAACTGGGCTGGGACGTTCGCGTACCCGAGCATCTCGAGCGGATTTCGATGGGCAATCCGCAATGAGCTGCGATGTCCATTCTATCCCGCTCGTCCCGGCGCAATACGCCTTGGTGGTTCATGCCAAGTCCGATTGCAGGAAGCTGTCGCACCAATTGGGAGCGAGCGCCAACCCGATCTCACCGCCGAGCCTCCCGAAATGACTGAAACATAGGGCGAACTGCAATGCACGAGAGCGAACACGCAGACCATCACGATCATCCCGACATGTCGCACGGGGCATGCCATCATGGTCACGATGCACGAGCAGCACTGGCGGCCGACGATGCACGCTACGACACTGTTCCGGATGGTTATTCGGGAGCCGTTTACACCTGTCCGATGCATCCGCAGGTCCGCCAGCCCGAGCCGGGCTCGTGTCCTATTTGCGGCATGGGGCTGGAGCTGGAATCGGCGACAATGGTCGGGCAGGGGCCGAATCCCGAACTGGTCGATTTCACCCGCCGGTTCTGGATCGGGGCGGCATTGACCATCCCGCTCCTGGTTCTCACGATGGGGCCCTTTCTCGGACTTGCTGGGGTCCGCGAGATACTCGGTGAGCGCGCTACGCTGTGGCTCGAGCTGGTTCTCGGTACTCCCGTAGTCCTTTGGTGCGGTTGGCCGTTTCTCGTTCGGGGATGGAACTCTTTCCGGACGCTCAATCTCAACATGTTTTCGCTCATCGGAATGGGTGTGAGTGCGGCGTGGCTGTTTAGCGTGGCGGCGGTAATCGCACCCGGGATATTCCCCGACGGCTTCCGCAGCGCCGAAGGCCATGTCGGCGTCTATTTCGAGGCTGCCGCGGTCATTGTGACCCTCGTCCTCCTCGGGCAGGTGATGGAACTGCGTGCCCGGGAAGGCACCGGCAAGGCGATCTTGGCGCTGCTCGACCTCGCTCCAAATACGGCGCGCGTTATCCGTGCCGATGGCAGCGAAGAGGAAATCCCGCTGGAAGACGTGGCGGTCGGCGACCGGTTGCGGGTGCGGCCTGGCGACAAGGTACCCGTCGACGGTATCGTCACCGACGGCAGATCTTCCGTCGACGAGAGCATGATCACCGGGGAGCCGGTCCCGCTCGAGAAGGTTGTCGGGGACCCGGTGACCGGCGCTACGATCAACGGCACCGGCAGTCTGGTTGTCGAAGCCACACGTGTTGGCGGTGACACGATGTTGTCCCAAATCGTCGAAATGGTGGCAAGCGCGCAGCGCTCGCGGGCGCCGATCCAGAAGTATGCCGACAAGGTTTCGGGCTGGTTCGTACCGATTGTCATCGGCGTTGCGATACTGGCATTCATCGGTTGGGCAATCTGGGGCCCTATGCCACCCCTTTCCTACGCATTGATCGCGGCCGTCTCGGTGCTGATCATCGCCTGTCCCTGCGCCCTGGGCCTCGCCACACCCATGTCGATCATGACGGCAACGGGTCGCGGTGCGCAAGCCGGAGTACTGATCAAGAACGCCGAGGCGCTCGAGCGGTTCGAAAAGATCGACACGCTGATCCTCGACAAGACTGGCACGCTGACCGAAGGGAAACCGCGCCTCGTGGCCGTGCTGCCCGAACCCGGCGTTGACGAAGCCGAGGTTTTGCGCCTTGCCGCGACGCTGGAGAAGGGGTCCGAACATCCGCTTGCCGACGCCATCGTGTCCGGGGCGGAGGAGCGCGGGCTCGCGCTCGGCGAGGCCAGCGATTTCGAGGCCGTCACCGGCATGGGGGTGAAAGGCGTGGTCGATGGCAAGAGCGTGGTTCTCGGCAATCTCAAGCTCGTCGAGCAGCTCGGCCTCAAGGCGGCCCAACTGAGAGTGACAGCCAATTCCCGGCGCGACCTGGGCGAAACGGTCATGTTCGTCGTGCTCGATGGCGCCCTTGCGGGGCTCGTGAGCGTGGCAGATCCGGTCAAGGAATCGACGCCCGAGGCGCTGAAGGCGCTGCACGCCTTGGGCCTGCGAATCATCATGGCGACAGGCGACAACGAGAGGACGGCGCTGGCCGTAGCCTCGCCACTCGGGATCGACGAGATCCGTGCCGACGTCCTCCCCCAGGACAAGGCCAGGATCATCCGCGAATTGCAGGAACAGGGCGCAAGGGTGGCCATGGCCGGTGACGGGGTGAACGACGCACCGGCACTGGCGCAGGCCGATGTCGGCATTGCCATGGGAACGGGCGCCGACGTGGCCATAGAGAGCGCCGGGATCACGCTTGTCCGGGGCAATCTCGACGGGATCGTGCGCGCGCGGCGGCTGGCGCGGGCCACGATGCGCAACATCCGCCAGAACCTGTTCTTCGCCCTAGTCTACAACGCCGCCGGTGTACCGGTTGCCGCCGGCGTGCTCTATCCCTTCGTCGGGATGCTCATCAGTCCGATGTTCGCTGCATTCGCGATGAGCGCATCCTCGATTTCGGTGGTGCTGAATTCGCTCCGCCTGCGGACGGTGCGCCTGTGAGCAAGAGTGGCAGCGAACATTCCGCTACGCCCCACGATCATGGCGGAGACGAGCAGAAAGGCAGCATTTCGCTGAGCGGAGCTGTTGCCATGGGAACCGGCGTGATGATCGGCGCGGGTATCTTTGCCCTGACCGGCCAGATCGCCGAACTTGCCGGCCCCCTCTTTCCGCTTTCGTTCATTGCCGGCGCGCTGGTCACGGCACTTGCCGCCTACAGCTACATCAAGATGTCGAGTGCATGGCCATCCTCGGGCGGTATCGCGATGATCCTGCAAAAGGCCTATGGCCCGGGAACCGTTGCCGCCTCGGCCTCGGTGCTCATGGCGCTGTCGATGGTCATCAACGAAAGCCTGGTGGCGCGCACCTTCGCGACCTACGCGCTGCGACCGTTCGGCGAGGAAACCAATGGGCTGCTGCTCTCGGCGCTGGCGCTGGGCGTGGATAGTCTTTGCCTATCTCGTGAATGAAGCGGGTAACCGGTCGGTGAGCACGGCGTCGCTGATCATGTCCGCCATCAAGATCGGCGGCATCGCCATCTTCGCGGTCGCGGCGATATGGGCCAGCGGTTTCAGTGGCGGAGCTTTTGCCGAACCCGCGACAGGGTTCCAGGGTATGGGATTTGTCGCCTCGGTCGCCTTTTCGATCCTTGCCTTCAAGGGCTTCACCACCATCACCAACAGCGGAGGGGAGATCGTCGATGCGCATCGCAATGTCGGGCGGACGATCATGATCGCCATCGGCATTTGCGTCGTGACCTATTTGCTCGTTCCGGTCGCGGTCGGGTCGAGCCTCAGTATCGAACGGATTATCGAGGCGCGCGATTACTCACTGGCTGCCGCCGCCGAGCCTGCGCTCGGCCCGGCAGGCTTCTGGTTCACAGTGGTGATCGCGGTCACGGCGACGGCATCGGGCGTCGTGGCCAGCGTATTCGCGGTCTCGCGCATGCTGACGATGCTGACCGAGATGAAGCTTATTCCACACCGCCATTTCGGCATGAAGGGCAGCCTACGCAGCCATCTGCTCGTTTACACCGTTGTCATGGCCGGGGCGCTGGCAGTTCTCTTCGACCTGACCCGCATCGCGGCACTCGGCGTCTTCTTCTACCTCGTGATGGACATGCTGGTGCACTGGGGCGTGTTCCGCCACCTGCGCCGCGAAGTGGGGGCGAGGGCGACAGTCCTCCTCGCAGCCATGATGGCGGATGCCGTGGTTCTGGCGGCGTTCTCATGGGTGAAGCTGAAGAACGATCCGATGGTGGTGCTCTACGCGGCGATTGGTATCATCCTGGTGTTTGCCGGCGAACATGCTTTCCTGCGCGGTAGGGAACGGCAGGACCGCGCGGAGAGTTAGGAGCAGGACCCTAAGGGTAGGAGATCGGACTATATCGCTTGCAATCGTCATAGGTATCGCACTGTTTCTCGCAGCCCTTTGGTTGCACCTCGGGATGCTCAGGCTGGCAAGGCGCGCGGCCGCGCCCGCGCCGGTCGGCTCGCTGCGACTGAGCCTCGCCTATCTCGTGGTTCTTGCCAGCCATTTGCTCGTCACGGGCCTGTTTGCGCTCGGTTTTGCGGGTGCCGCCGAAATCGGGCTCGGGGGCTTCGACAAGGAACCCGCGATGGGGGCGATGGACCTGTTCTATTTCTCACTCATCAACATTACCACGCTCGGGCTGGGCGATATCTATCCGACCGGGCATCTGCGCGCGCTGGCGGGGATCGAATCCCTGACCGGTTTCCTGCTCATCAGCTGCACCGCGCAATTCGTCTTCTCGACTATGAAGAAGCAGAAACACTGATCGCAGCCGGAAAGCCGACGCCGAAAGTCTTTGCGGCAGTCGGCTTGGCGATCACCATTCCGGCCCCGACCGCCCGGAATTGGAGGGCAGGGCCGTTCGCTGCCTGTCGGGATGCAGGGGGTTCGTCCTCACGAAGGGCGGAAGCGGCGTTGCGAGTCCCCTCGCGAATGGGCGCATGCCGATCTTCCGCCACACTTTCGCCGCGGTGAGCGAGTGCGCGCTTTCGCGCCATCTCGGTACCATCGCGACGAGCGCCAGCCACAGGCATCCCAGCATTCCCGCTTCCGCCACTGGATGCGCGGTGTGCAAGCCGGCGTACCAGTCGATCGATTTGATCAGGCCAATGAGAAAGCATAGGCCGACGAACAGGCCCATTGCGCTGTTCGAACGCAGCGGGGGGCGGGCGAGCGTGATGGCCAACGCCGCCGCTAAGGGGAGCAACAGGACCCATAGCAACCGCGCACACGCGATTCTCAGCGGTGCCGGATTGCTCGAAGCAATCAAGGACCCGATCGGCTCGGTCCGCCAGACCGTATCGGTCTCCGTCGGTCCGTGATCGGCCCTGGCGATGCGCGGCAGCCGCACGTCGATCGCCTCGAAGCTCAACACCCTCCCCGCGGGCTCGATCAGCTGGCCGTGGCGCAGCTGGAGAATTGGCTCGCGCTCGCTCGACAGAGACAGGGAGCCCGACCCCGCCTGAAACACGCCATCAGCGGTTCTGACGAAGATCCCCGTCAATCGCCCGTTTTCCGGGTCGATACCGTCGAACTTCAGAACGATATCGTCGCCCATGGAGTGGAATTCGTGAGCCGAGAGATTGAAGCCGAAATCTCCCGCCGTCATCCGGCGACCGATATCGTCGATCCTTTGTTCGCCGGCGGGCATCAACCAGCCCTGGTTGACCAGGACGAAACCCGCAGCGAGCAAAGTGAGCGCAATCGGCACGCGCAGCCAGCGCCGGGGCGCGATGCCCATGGCCTCGATCACGTCGAGCTCGCCGCGCAGCGCCAGCTTCCTCACGGTCAGCGCGATCGCAAGGTACAGGCCGAAGACGGTTCCGATCCCTGCATATTCCGGTAGCAGCCCGAGGACGGTCTGACCGACGATATAGCCGCGGTGGCCCGACAGGCTGGTGATGTCGATCAGCCGCGGCAGGTGTTCCAGCACCATTAGCGACATGATGATGGCGACGACCGATCCCAAGGTCCCGCAGGACAGGCGCAGCAAATAGATGTCGAGCGTGCGGAGGAACTTCATCGTGCGCCGGTCAGGCCGCGACGGCCAGCCGCCGAGCGGCCAGGTGGCGATAATGCGCGAAGAGTTCCTCGAAATGCGCATCCATCCCCCTTGCCCCGGCGGCGCGGCCGCGGCGGGAGGGCGCACGCGAGAGCGCCAGGATCGCCCGTGCCGCATCCGCCGCGTCCGCCGGACGAAAGGACAGCGCCGGGTTCTGCAGCGCAAAGTCGGCTACGCCGCCTGCTGAGGGCGCGATGATCGGCAGGCCGCTGGCGTGCGCTTCCGCTGCGACCATGCCGAAGGTTTCCGCCTCGCAACCATGCAGCAGCGCATCCGCGCTGGCGAGGATGGTAGCGAACTGGACGCGGTCCCTGACTGGTTCGAACAGCCGGATATGGGGATTTCCCGCAATCGCCCGCAGAATCTGGTCGCGACAACGTCCTTCGCCGAAGATCGCGAGGCCGAGCGGACGCGAGCGGCCGGCGCACGTCGCCGCCTCGACCAGCAGGGGTATCCGCTTTTCGGTGGAAAGCCGTCCGGCGGCAATCAGGAGGGTTGCCTTGGGGCCCATGCCGCAGGCGGCCAGCAGCCTTTCGCGCACCGCCCAGTTACGGCGGGCGGGTGAGAACAGGTCCTTTTCGATCCCCATGGGCACAGTCACCACGTTGTGCACGCCGCCGGCGACAAGGCGGGCAGCAAGATTGCCGTTCGCCGCCACGATGGCATCGAACCGCGTGCCGAAGCCGCGCAGGCGCCGCCAGAACCAGTCGAAGGCGCGGTCCACCGTCGGCGGCTCTGCCACACGCTCGAACCAGCGGTAGACATGCGCCGAAAGCGGATCCGAGTGCATGATCAGCGATCGCGGTAGGTCGCCCGGGAAGCTGGCAACGTAGTCCGCGCTGCGCCACGGGGACGAAGCTTCGATGAGATCGGGCCGGAGCCGGTCGAGCATGGCGTGAACCGCTACCTCGTCGGCGAAGGCGAAATACCTCCGGTCCAACGGGAAACGGGGTGAGGCCAGAAAGGAAATCCGTGCGGTCGCAGAGGTGGCGATCGTCTCGTCGCGGACGCCCGGAGCAAGGATCGTGATATCGGCCCCCAGTTGCTCCGCGATGCGCAATTTCTGGTCGATGTAGGTACGGACGCCGCCGCCGAGTGGGGTATAGAAACCGCAGACATCGACGATCTTCATCGGCTCAGTCTTCCTTGGCGATCGGGCGCATCGAGAGGCCCCTGCGATAGTTCATGACGATGGTGATGCGGGTCGGTGCGGCTCCTGCGCGTGCGGAAGCGTTCGCCGCCTTGGGCTTGCTCCAGCCGAGCCGCGGATTTCCGGCAAAGCCGATTCCGTCGACCCGCCAACCGAACTTGTGGTTGCCATCGCGGTCGTGAAGCAGCGAGACGCCGTAGGTTCCCGGGCCCGGCAGTCGGATGCAAAGCGAAGTGGGGCCCGATTTGGGAACCGGTACCTCGACCCGGCGAAAGGTCTTGCCGGCCGCAATCAAGATGTTGTCATCTTCGAGGAAGTCCTCGTCGGTGGCGGGATAGACCTCGAGCTTGAGATTGCCCGCCCGGTCTTTGAGCCCCTGCACCTCGACGAGGAAGGCCGGCCCGGTTTCCTGTGTCCGGCAACGCCCCTCAGCCTTTCCCAGGTTGGGCGTCGATGGAAGCGTCGCACCGGCCAACAGGGGTAAGGCGACGAGGCTAGCCGCGGCGCGCATGGGCGTCTCCGAAGGCGAGGTCGCTCACCGCGAAACCGATGCCGGCGACGATATGCGTGGCGAGGATCAGCGTGGCCATCAATGCCATGAGCGAAGCGATCTCGACCTCCTGGCCGAGCGCGAGCACCGCGACGCCGGCGAAGACCAGGTCCTTGTTGGGCACGAAGGGCAGGCGGGAGATCAGCAGTCTGAGCGTCGCCAGCAACAGCCACCACATTAAGGGCGTGGAAGGCAGGACGAGGTGCCACAGCGTGGCAGACAGCGCGGTCGTTGCAAGGATGCGGCCGGTGTGGATCGCGGACACGAAGACCAGTTCGTGGCGGTCGAGCGAAAAGATCCGCTTGCGCCACAGCATCGCCGCGAGCGAGGTCCCGATGACGAAGGCGAGCGACCAGGTGATCGTCTGGCTGTGCTCGCCCAGCGGCAGCATGCGGAGCAAGGGGGCGGCCGCGGCGAGGAATGCGAGGGTCGTCACATTCCCCACCACGGCCGAAAGGACCGCGACATCCTTGACCGCACCGAAAGGGGAGGCGGTGATAGAAAGATGGCGTCGGGCCCAAGTGTAGAAATAGACTTCGCCGAGGTAACCGACGAGCAACTCGTTGTAGATCAGCTTGCGGACCAGGGCGCCGACGGCGAGCGGTCCGACATGCCACAGGCGCCAAAAGATGATCCATTCGCTCAGCGGTCCGGCGAAATAGCTGAGCGCGAAGAGCGACCAGAAAAGCGGTGACGAGGGCAAGAGCTCGATCACTTCGGCGAAGCTGAGCCTGTGGAGTTGGTAGAGAGAGGCTCCCAGTACGCAGAGCGAAAGCACTGCCCCGGCTGCCCTCGCGGGAGACATGGCCAGGTTGCGGTCGTGCGGTTCGAGGACGATGTCGTCTGCGCATTGCAACGCGACTGCGGGCTCGGTCATGGTCAGCCTTGTCTTGCCTTTGCGGTCTAGACGCCGCGCTCGCGCCATTCCCGCACCCGGTAGCGCAGACCGGCGATGCGCTGCCGGCGTGCACGGCACGCCAGACGGGCGAGGGCATCGAGATAGGTTCGGCTCGAGCGTTCGAGAGTGAATTGTTCGGCAAAGCGTTTCATCGCCGCGCGGTCGGGTGTGAGCCGGCGTGCATCTCCGATCGCTCCGCCCAAGGCACGGGCGTCGCGTCGTGCCACGACAATGCCGAATTTGCCCTGGCCGGTGAGCCAACCCATGCTGGTACAGCAGTCGGTCGAGACTATCGGCAGCCCACCCGCGATCGCCTCGATGACCACAGCAGGCACGCCTTCGTAATCGGACGAGACAACGAGGACATCGGCTTGCTTGAGCGCGGCGCCGGGATCGTCGACATGCCCGGCAAGCTGCACCCGCGCGGCAAGGCCGAGCTCGCCGATCAGGCGCGCCAGCCGGGTTCGTTCCGGTCCCTCTCCGGCGATCACCAGACTGTCTTCCGGCTGGCCACCCGCGGCGAAAGATCGCAGCAACAAAGCCTGGTTCTTCTGAGCAACCAGGCGACCCATGTTGAGGTACCGGCATCCCGCACGCGGCTTGTCCCTGCGCTCGCGCGGGCGGGAGAATCGGTCCAGTTCGGCGCGCGTGATGGCTGGGTCGGGAATGATTTCGACTCGCGCGGGATCGACCGCGAGCCGGTGTTCGATCTCGGTCCGCATCGGATCGGCAAGGCCCACGAAAAGATCGAGATAATACCCCTGAATGCGAAGCCACAGGTGATAGATCGCGCGAAAGGGCAGGTGCATGTCGCGCCGTTCGAGGTCGTTGCTGATCTTCACCAGCATCGGCGGACAGCGGCGGCCGAGTAGCAGCTTCATGGCGACGCAGACGATGGTGTAGGTATTGCCCGGGCAGAAAACCACATCGACTCGTTCGCGCAGCAGGAAGCGCAGCATCGACCAGATCATCCAGGGTGTTTCCCAGTGATCGGTCGGAAAGGGTTCGGGCCGCGTGCGATAGTCGAGCGACGGCGCAGATAGGCTGCCTCGGCCGCGGCGGCGGCCGAGCACGATCAGGACGTCATGCCCGGCGGCCTGCCATTCCTCGGCAAGTCGCAGGCCGACGCGTTCGACCCCGCCAGGTACAAAGCTGTGGATCGGTATGGCGATGCGCATACCGTAGAGACGTCATGCCATTCCCAATCCCGCACTTGCTCATGCAGGCTTCAGCAGGTCGTGATAACGGCTCACTGTCCGGCGCGTCGCGAATGTTTCGAGCGTGGCCTCGATGCTGGCGATGAGCGAGGGTTTGGATACGTCGCCCGGGTGAACGGCGACCCGCAGGTCGCGCAGCGGATGAAATGTCATCCGGGCGAGCCGTGCGACTGCAAGCGAGGAGACGGTGCGGGCGGGCGCCCGGCTTGCCCAAGTGACGACCGGCCCGCGCGACACGGTCCTGCCGGTGGCCGGCACCCACACGCGCAGGTGGTCTTCGGCGAGCGCGAAGCCGCTGTCGCGCAGGGCCGCCATCGCGCCTTTCCCATAGAGCCAGGCAGGCGCTATGAATCCGGCCGCCTCGCGCCCGATGATGTCCTCGACCAGGGCCTTGCCGTCGCGCATTCGGCTGGCCGCCTCGCTTTGCGACAGGCCGAGGAACTCGCCTTCGGCGGCGGTCATATGGCGCGCCTTGAAAGCGGCCATGCCGGCGTGTTCCGCATGGTCTTTGTGGAACCAGCCATGGACGAACATCTCGACACCCGCATCTGCCCAGCCCCGCAGCTTGCGGGCGAAAGCGAAATTGCCCGCCAGCGGATGTGCCCCCCAATGGTCGGGGACCACCAGCATGGCAAAGTTGGCTCCATCGAGGTGCTGTTCGAATATGGCGACCAGCCGATCGACGGCCGCTTCGGACCCGGGGCCGACATCGTGAATCGAGGCGAGGAGGCGTTTGCGCTCAGAACGCCGCATCGATGCCGAGCCGAATAGTGCGCGGACGCAGCGGCGTGCGCTGGTCCTCGTCGAACAGGGTGAACGGATTGCCGAACGCAAAGCGGTTCGCGCGGCTGTCGAAGAGGTTGTCGACGTCGAGGGCGATACCCCAGCTTCCGAAGTCGATCCTTCCGCCGAGGCCAGTGTCGAAGTATTTGCCCTGCTCGCGCTCGAAGGCCTGACCGATCCCCAGGAACGAAACCCCGATATAGCCGACAGTCCCGTCGAGCCGCAGTTTGGCCCCGCCGATGTCGGCACCGTAGCTGGCGGAAATCCGCCCGCCGCTGTCGGCGATGTTGGGCAGGTCGCCTTCTTCCAGATCGGCGAAGGCGGGGGCGGGCCGATTGAGCAGGCTGGTCGTGAGAAATCCGCTTGCTTCGAGCGTCAATCCGGGCAGGGGGCGTCCGCCGATCCGGGCCGAAGCGTAGCGCACGAAGCCCGAACCGAGGTTGGCGAGATAGGGAAAGCCCTCTTCCGACACGAGGTCTGCCTGTATGTCCTCCCACCGCGAGTAAGCGAACGACAGCCCGCCGTAGAACTGCGAGTGCGGAGACGTTCCGAAGCGCACGCCCACCTCCTGCGTGCGCAATTCGTCGGGTTTGAACTGTTTTGTCTCAAGGGTTTCACCCTGACCGACAACCCGCTGCGACCCCGGACGGTACCCCTCATGGTAGCGGGCAAAAGCCAGCCATCCGTCAGCGGGGCGCCACGACAGTGCCGCTGTGGGCAACAGCCGCCAGGCAATGCGCCTTGGCTCCAGATCGACCGCCGCGCCGAGGCTTTCTGCTTCCTCCACCAGCCGGTTGAACGACACGCGCGCTCCGCCCGTCAGTGTGATGCGCTGGGTCAGGTCGATGGAAGCCTCGCCGAACAGGGCAGCCTCGAAGGTCGTCGAGCGGGCTTCGGATATGATTGGCGGGTCGTCAGGGGCCCCGAGGGCGCGGGTGATGCGGTTGACATTGTTGACCACGCTCGCTCCCAGAACCCAGCTCGACAGCAGCGGTCCCGAACCTGACAGGCGGCTCTCGTGCGTGATCAGGGAAACCTTGGTGTCGTCCTGGAACAGCCGAGGCGACGCATCGCCCGGGCGCGTCGCGTCGAAGCTCGAATCGATGGCGTGATCGACATATGAAGTGTTTGAGACGACGTCTGCGCCGCCCAGCGTGGTTCGGGCAGTGAGGAAGGTCATCCGGTAATCGTTGTCGAAAGGTTGTGAAATGGCCGAACTGCGAACGAGGTTGCCGAGTCCCGAATTGGTATATTGCCCGTCGCGGCTGCCGATGTTCTGCACCAGCAATCCGGCCTCGATGGAAAACCCGTCGAGCGGCTCGGCCCGCACTGTCGCCCGCAATCCCCAGACCGATGTCCGGTTGGTGTCCGGGATGCCGCGTCCCGGATCGTCAATGTAACCGGGCTGCATGATGCGATATCCAACCGCGCGCACGGCGGAGCTGTCGCCCAGTGGCAGATTGCCGACCAGAGCCGTGTCGTAGCCTATTTCGCTTCCGGTAAAGCTGATGCCCGCAGTGCCCGCAATCTCTTTCGCGTGCGTATCGGGCGGACGCGGGAGGAGGCGGATGACCCCGCCCAATGAGCCGGCACCGTAGAGCGTACCCTGAGGCCCTTCGATCACCTCGATCCGCTCGATGTCGTAGAGCGCGAGGTCGGGGTCGGGCGCGCTGTAGATCAGCCGACTTTCGCCGTAATACTGGCTGATAGTCGCCTGATTCTGGCCGTTGAAGCTGCTGTCGGCGATGCCGCGGATAAAGATCTTGTTGCGCCCCGAGCCGAGTTCGGTCGAGGTGAGGTCGGGCAATTCGCGCAAGAGCGCCTCGCTCCCGCGCGCACCGATTTTCAGGCTCTCGGCAAAGTCGAGCGTCGCGACATGCGCGGACCCGGGGTACTCCGCCAGCAGCGAATCGCGCTTGCTCGCGGTGACCACGATCGGTTCGGGCGGGGGCACAGGCTCTGGCATGGGCGCTGGCGCGGGAAAGGGATCGAGCTTCTTGCCGCCGCGCCGTTGCGGCAGCGTTGCGGGCGCACGGAGGATCGTCACCGTTTCACCCGACAAGCGAAAGGTGAAACCGGTCCCCCGCAAGAGGATAGCCAGGGCATTTTCGACCGAATGGTGGCCCTTCAGCCCGCGGGTGCGTGCCGCGGCGACGCCCGGGACGCTGGTGTTGACCGAGACGCGGGCCTGCCGCGCGAAGGTGACCAGCGCCCGGTCCAGCCTGCCCGCAGATATGTCGAATTCGGCCTCCTCGGCCCCCAGCACAGGCGCGCTTGCGACCACCAGGGGCAGCGCAAGAAGGGTCGGGGCATGCAGTCGCATCGTCAGGGTTCGAGCGTCCAGCCGTCCTGCGTCTTGGCGATGGACACTTCCAGCAGGGCAGCGGCGCGTGCCGCAATAGCGCTTGCGTCGCCTGTGGTCTGGATAACACCGCTAAAGCTCCGAGCACGCAGGTCTGCCGACACCGCGATCGGCACGCCGGTTGCCCGCGAGAGGTCGGCCGCCACTTCGGCGAGCGGCGCGCCTTCGTAAACCAGTGCGCCGTCGGTCCAGCTGCCGATACTCGCGACCGAACGATTGGTCACACGTGCTCCACTGGTATCGACGACCAGCACATCGCCCGGTTTCAGGAGTACCCCGTCCCGTCCGCCCTCGAAGCGGACCGCTCCCTCGCTCACGCCGACCCGGAGCCAGGCCTTCTCGCTGGTTACATTGAAGACCGTGCCGACATCGACCAGCCGGTCCTCGCCGACGGTCAATACGAAAGGATCGGAGGCGTCGTGGACGATTGTGAAAAGCGCCTCGCCCGCTACCAGCTCGGCCGCGCGCGGATCGTCACGGTCGAGCAGCAACCGGGTCGATCCGTTGAGCGCGATCTTTCCGCCATCCTCGAGAGCGATGGTGCGCGTTTCGCCCGCAGTGGTCTCGATCGCATAACTGGAATCGCGCGGCACCAGCTGGAAGGCCAGCGCCGCCGCCGCGACTATGCTTGCCGCCAACGCGCCCCACTTCCAGCGTCCCGAACGCAGGTTCGCAGTCGCAGCCTCTTCGCTCTGCGCTTCCTCCACCGGTTCGGGAAAGCGTGCGGCGGTCAGGACGACGGCCATGTCGTCCTCCTCGGCGAGGACCTGCTCATAGGCAAGATTATGCGCCGGATCGGCCTCAAGCCAGTCGGTAAAGGCCAGCCAGTCCTCTTCCGTGGCGGTCTCCAGGCGCAGGTGCCAGGCCATCGCCGTTTCGCGCAGCTCGTCGAAATTGCGCTCAGACACGGTTGTCCTCCCGAGTTGGGGTGGCGGCGTCATCGCCCAGCGTAGCCTGCACCGCGCGAAGGGCGCGGTAAGCGCGCTGGAGATGCTTTTCGACCGCGCTGAGGCTCAGCCCGAGGCGCGTGGCGATCACTTTCTGTCCGATGCCTTCCACCCGATAAAGGCGCAGGATTTCCGCCGTGCGCGGCGGCATTTCCGCCAATGACCGTTCGACTCTTTCCAGCAGATCGCGATCGAGCACACTCTTCTCGGGCGTCGGTTGGGGATCGCTCGTCAAATCCTGTCCATAGTGGCTCCGCGCCCAGCCGTCGTCACGCCCCTGCTGGCGCCGACTGCCACGCCTGAGGTCGCGAATGAGGTTGTTCGTCACCTGGAACAGATAGGCCCGGGCATTGTCGACAGGGCCGCCGCGCCTCTCGATCAGTTTGAGATAGAGTTCCTGGTAGACGTCTTCGACCTCGCCCTGGCTGCAGCCGCGCGAGGCAATGAAGCGCAGCAATTGGGGGCGCATTTCGGTGACGAGCTGTCGCAGCCCGCTGTTCTTCACCTCGGGTCGCATACCCTCCATCGGGCAAGCATAGAAACCCCGGTGCGGCTCTGGCAATCGCTTTGGCGGGCAAGAGCGTGTTGCAATCGCGAGCATATCAATAATGCGCCGCCCAGGAGATCAGGGCGCGACTGTCCCGAGCGGGGTTCCCCGTGGCGGAGTGTTCGAACCTCAGGCGGAGCCCGCGCTCGCCCGTCCCCTTGCGCCGAAGCTCGAGCGCCATGCCATGCCGGGCCATGCTTTCGCCATTGGCCATGCGGTTGGCCAGTTCACCGATAGGCGCCCGTTCCCATCCTCCAAGGCGGAAGTGCGATACCGACAGCTCGACGGACGGTGACGACAGTGTGAGGCCCAGTTCGTGCGAGAGCGTTGTGGTCCGCCTTGTCAGGAGTGGGCCGATTGCGGATCCGGTTCTTGCGAAGGCGACCTTTCCTCCGAGCGAGACGGACATATCCGGCGAAAGCTCATATTCGTACCGCCCCTTCAGGTCATTCCGCCGTATCCACGGCCCGTCCGCGGCGAGCCGCTGATCGTTGGCCTTGCTGCCGACGCGACGATGATCGAGTGACAGGTGCAACGCACTGCCGTCCCATTCGGCAGCGAGTCCGTGCCGCCGAACCGCGTGATTAGGCAGCGGCATGCGATAGGGCATTGCCGCCTGTCCCATCGGAGGAGGCACGGAGAAACCGTCCCTTCGTGCGGTCGCGGGAACTGCGCAACAGATCGCCGCGCCGGCGATGTGGCCTGCAAGGCATATCACTGTCAGCCGCATGGACGATGTCTCCCTGTTTCGGACGCCTTGCAGGCAAGACGGTCTCGCTGGCCCAATCCCGCATTGCGCTGCAGGGCATGCGGAATCGAGACGGTGACGGCGTCTAGCCAATGCAGGCAGCCGAGGGAGTTGGAATGTCGGTCTGGCGAGTGCTCGGATGGGTGGGTTTGGCGCTGGCCTCCATGGCCCCCCAGTTCCCCCTAATCCCCGGGGCTGCTCCTACCCCGCTGCGCGTGGCGAACCAGACTGGCGACCTCTCGGTCCTGACCTACAATATCAAGGCCCAGCCATGGCCGCTCGCGATGGGTCGTGCGAGCGCGGCGGTGGCTATTGCCGACCGGCTGGCTGCGATGCGGGCCGCCGGCCGACAGCCGCATGTTGTGATGCTGCAGGAGGCATTTACCGACCAGGCCCGCAGGATCGCGCGTCAGGCCGGATATCGTTACGTCGCACGCGGCCCGACCCATGTATCGCACGGGCCGCGGGCGCCGCTGGGCGGTGCCTTTGCCCGCGCTCGCCGATGGGACCGTGGCGAACGGAGTGCGGCAGTGTTCGACAGCGGCCTTCTGATCCTGTCGGACTATCCGATCCTGCGGACAAGCCGGTTCGGTTTTCCCGCAGGTGCCTGTGCGGGGTTCGACTGCCTCGCATCCAAGGGCGTACTGATCGCCTGGGTAGGTGTCCCCGGTCGGGACCAGCCCGTGGCTTTCGTCGATACGCATCTCAATTCGCGCCACTCGACCCAGGTGGCACCCGGCCGCGCCGATGCAGCGCAGGCATGGCAGGTCGCACAGCTGCGTAAGGTTATCGCGCAAGCCATCGATCCGTGGACGCCCGCCATCTTCGCCGGAGACACCAACGTCGGGCTCGTACCCGTCAGGATGGCCGCCTTCGCCAAGCATCCGCCGCTCGGCGATGGGTCGCGCGACACCCTGGCAGAGGCACTCGCGACATTGCATGTCGATAGGGGATCGCTGGCGGAAGCGGATGCGATCATGACCCGGCACAAGGACATGATCCTCGCCCGCGACGGGCAGACGCTGCGCTTCGATACGCTCGGAGCGACGGTACCGTTTGCAGTCGATGGGCGAAGGGCGCTATCCGATCACGCCGGTTTCATGGTAACCCTGCGCTTGGTCGATCATACCAACACCTGACGTTTTGCGGGGCACGCTCCACCGCAAGGACGAGACCGATCTCGTCGCAGCCATCGGGGGCGATCGATGCTGCCGCGACGATCGTGGTGACAGCCTTGCCTACTCCCCGGAGGACAGGAGCAGATACCCCCAGGCGGGGAGCTCGACTGCGCTTCCCTCCACGATGGTGACCCGGTCGTCGCTGGCGAAGTCGGTGTAGCTGCCGTCGGCCAGCGCGCTGGTCGGCGTCACGCTGACCGGCTGGTCCGAGAAGTTGAACAGGCCCACGACCTTGTCGTTCTCCTTCGCGCGCACCCAGGCGAGGACCTGCTGAGGCTTGTCGGTTTCGAGCTTCTGCATCACCGCGCCCCATTGCCCGTTGGCGAGCGCCGGATTGGCCTTGCGGAAGGCGATGAGCCGCTTGAGCAGCGTGCCATAGGCGCAAGTCTCACCCTGGCTCCAGTCGATCGAGTCCTTTTCGAAAAAGGCGAGCCGCTTGGCGTTGCAGGCTTCCATCCCGTTATGGACCAGCGGCAGTCCCTCGCCGGTGAAGGAGAGCGCGGTCATCGCCTCCAGTGCGAGGCCGTAATTCTCCTCCATCGTGCCTTCCCAGGCGTTGGAATCGTGGTTCTCGATATAGGTCAGCCGCATGGCCTTGCGCGGCCACAGGCTCTCGTTTTCGGCGTAATAGCCGTAGAAGCTGGTGGCATCGCCTTCGCCATGCGCGACGCGCTTCGAGGTGTTGTGCCAGTCCCAGCCATAGGTCGCGTCGAAGGCGGCGAAATGATAGGCAGTCTGCTGCACTTCGCCGAGCATGAAGACCGGCCGGATCTTCTCAAGCCTCGCGCGCGCGGTTTCCCAGAAATCTAATGGGACATAGCCGGCAACATCGGCGCGGTAGCCGTCGATGCCAAACTCGCGCACCCAATATTCCATCGCTCCGCCGACATGGGCGCGCACGCCGCGTTGAGACCAGTCGAGATCGATGATGTCCGACCAGTCCCACCACGGGGTCGGGCGGAAATCGCCCTTCCAGTCCTTTTCGTACCAATCGGGATGCTGCTTCGCGAGGTCGTTGTCCCATGCGGTGTGGTTGGCGACGAGGTCGAGGATGACGTGGAACCCCTGCGCATGCGCGGCATCGACGAAGGCCCGCAAGTCCTCCTTAGTACCGAATTCGGGGTTTACCGCGTAATAATCCTGCACAGAATAGGGGCTGCCGAGGCTGCCCTTGCGGTTTTCCCGGCCGATCGGGTGGATCGGCATCAGCCACAGGATGTCGACCCCGAGCGCCTTCAGCCGAGGAAGCTGGGCCTGGGCGGCCTTGAAGGTCCCTTCGGGCGTGAACTGGCGAGTGTTGATTTGGTAGAGTACCGCGTCGCGCGACCAGTCGGGATGCTCGATCGTCACCATATCGCGCGCTTCCCAGCCTGCCGTGGCCGGTTCCCCGGCGAGGAGCGGCCGGGACTGGGTGCCTGCGACGAACAGGGTGGTGCAGGCGAGGACGGCAAGTATCTTACGCATTGGCGGTTTCTCCCGGTACATTCACCCGTAGCATGGCAAGCCCCGCCAGCGCCCAGCTCGCCGCTGCGAACAGCATTGTCCAGATCGGATCGGCCGGGAAGAAGGCATTCATCACGCTGCCCATGACCGTTGCCACCAGCAGCTGCGGAACCACGATAAAGATGTTGAACAGGCCCATGTAGATGCCAAGCTTCGCCTGCGGCAGGCTGCTGGCGAGGATGGCGTAGGGCATGGCGAGGATGCTTGCCCAGGCGATCCCCTTGAGGACCTCGCAAAGGATCAGCAGCTGGGGATCGCGCAGCACGAAGTAGCCGAGGAAGCCGAGCGCGCCGAGCAGGAGGCACACCATATGCGTGCGCGCTTTCCCGATCCTGCGCGACAAGGCGGGCAGCAGCACCAGAGCCGCCACCGCCGCGACCCCGTTCTGGATCGTGTAGATGAGGTTCCACCAGTTGGCGCCGGCATTGTAGGCAGGCGTGGTCGGATCGGCGCTGCCGTAGAAATATTGCGACACGATCGGGCCTGAATAGATCCACATGATGAACAGCGAAGACCAGCTGAAGAACTGAACAACCGCCAGCCGCTTCATCGTATCGGGCATGCCGCTGAAATCGCCGACGATGCTCGACAGCATGTTGGCGTGGCGTCCCTGCTTGGCCATCGCGATCGCAATCGCACTGAGGAGACCGTAGGCGAGGAGCAGCCCGCCGAGCAGCAGGATTTCCTTCTCCAGGCCGAGCGGTTCGACGCTGAGGATCACCGCGATTCCGATCACCATCCAGATGCCGGCGGAAAGATAGGTCTTGGCCGCCAGCGCGCGGACGCTCTGCCCCTCTTCGGTCTCGCGCTCGGCCTCGAAGGCAGCCATTTCCTCGGGGCTGTATTCCTTCGTCGAGACTACGGTCCAGCCGATCGCGACGAACAGCGCGGCCGCGCCGGCCCAGAAGCTCCACCGGACAGTATCGGGAATCTCGCCCGCCGTGGCAACGTTGCTCACCCCGAACTGTTCGAGCAGCCAGGGGAAGATCGCCGCGACTACCGCACCCGTTCCGATAAAGGCAGTCTGCACCGCGTACCCGGATGCGTGCTGCGATTTGTCGAGCATGTCGCCGACGAAGGCGCGGAAGGGCTCCATCGAGATATTGAGGCTCGCATCGAGTACCCACAAGAGCGCCGCGGCGAACAGCAGCGGGGCCCCGAAGGAGGGGGCGAGCGGCATCAGCAGCAGCGCGATCGCGGCGAGTAGTGCACCGGTCATGAAATAGGGTCGACGGCGACCGAAGCGGTTCCAGGTGCGGTCGGAAAGGTGGCCGATGATCGGCTGGACGATCAGGCCGGTCAGCGGCGCCGCCACCCACAGCGCAGGCAGGTCGTCGAGCGATGCGCCGACCGTCTGGAAGATCCGGCTCATGTTCGAGTTCTGCAGCACGAAGCCGATCTGGATGCCGAAGAAGCCGAAGCTGATATTGGCCAGCCCGGCGAAATTCTGGCGTGGTTTCTGCCGCAGCGCCTCGTTCATGCGAAGTCCCTCATCCCTGTCCGCGCAGGTCTTTACGCCCGCTGCGGAATTTCAAGGCGCGAACGCTCGCACGGTCGGGCGCTGCCGCCAAGTGCGTATACGAATACGGGAATCTAGCGCACCGGTCCGGTCGAGCCGCGCACAACCAGGCGGCCGGGGAGTTTGCGCGGCGGAACCTCGCGGCCCTCGATCTGCGCCAGCAGCGATTCAACCAGTGCCTGCCCGGCCTGGCGGATGTCCTGCATCACCGTGGTTAGCGGCGGAGTGGTCAGATTGGCGGCGGGAATATCGTCGAAGCCCACAACAGCCACATCCTGCGGCACGGCTTGGCCCGCTTCGGCGAGCGCCCGCATGGCGCCGATGGCGATGAGGTCGCTGGCGGCGAAGATGGCATCGAATTCGCGCCCGCTATCGATCAGTGCGCGAGCCGCCGCGTGGCCTTCTTCCTCCGTGGTAAGGGCATCGAACTGCTGCACGCAGTCGATCCCGGCATCGTGCAAGGCTTCGGTCAGGCCACGATAGCGCCCGGCGAACTCGGGATAATGATCGTCGGCGTGGCCGAGGAAGGCGATCCGCCGACGGCCGCGTTCGATCAGATGTTCGCCCGCAAGCCGGCCCGCCGCCACATTGTCGGTACCCACTGTCACGCCGCTGGCATCGCTCGAGACCGATCCCCAGCGAGTAAAATGCGTACCCTGCCGGGCGAGCTGCTCCATCCGCTCGCGATATTTGGTGTAGTCGCCATAGCCGAGCAGGATCAGTCCGTCGGCGCGGTGACTGTCCTGGTACTGGACGTGCCAGTCGTCTTCCATCCGCTGGAACGAGATCAGCAGGTCGAGTCCCCGGTCGGCGCAGGCCCGCGTGATCGAGCCGAGCATGGCGAGAAAGAAGGGATTGATCATGCTCTCGTCGGGGGTCGGGTCCTCGAAGAACAGCAGGGCGATGGTGTTCGAGCGCTGGCTGCGCAGCGAGGAGGCATTCTTGTCGACCGTGTAATTGAGGTCGCGGGCGATTTCCTCGATCCGCGCACGGGTCTTGGCGCTGACCGACTTGTCGCCACGGAGCGCGCGGCTCACCGTCGGTTGCGAAACCCCGGCCGCATAGGCGATATCGAAACTGGTCGGCCGACCCGTCGGCTTTCGACCCATCACTCTCTCCCGCTCGGGCAGGCCCGTGCCGTCTCGCCCCGTTCATAGGAAGATGCAGGCATTTAGGCAACGCCATCCCCCGGGAGTACGAGGATTTCCGCGCCTTTCGGGGAACTATGGCAAAATTGCCGCGCCCGGCGTTGCTGCGCAATCACATACGTATGCTCTCTTCCGCGACTTCCCGATCGGGACCTATGCAGCGTGCCGTACAGGCGCATCGACGCGTTCGCCGCCTGTGGGATTTGGACTGCGGCCCAGGCGACCAGCGAAGGAGTCGGGCCTCTCGGGGAGTGAACTGAAATGGCAATTCGCAACACGCTTTCTGCTTCCGTCAGCCTGTCGGCTTTCGCCGTGGCACTGGGTGGCATGGCCGCGCCGGCATTCGCGCAGGACGCGAACGATGCAGACCCGGCGACCGATGCTTCGAGCGACCAGAATGTGATCATCGTCTCGGGCCTGCGCGGCTCGATCGACACCTCGGTTGCGGCGAAGCGGGAAAACACCGCAATCGTCGAAGTGGTTACTGCCGAAGACCTCGGCAAGCTGCCCGACCAGTCGATCGCAGAAACGCTGTCGCGCCTGCCGGGTCTTGCGACGCAACGGCTCGATGGCCGTGCCAACGTCGTCTCGATCCGCGGCCTCGCGCCCGACTTCACGACCACGCTGCTCAACGGCCGCGAACAGGTTTCGGCGAACAACAACCGCGGGGTCGAGCTCGACCAGTATCCGTCCGAACTGCTCAACGGCGCAGTTGTCTACAAGACCCCCGACGCCATGCTGATCGGGCAGGCGCTGGGCGGCACGATCGACATGAAGACGATCCGGCCGCTCGCCTATGGTCGCCGCCAGATCTCGGTCGGCATGCGTGGCGAACTGAACGATCTCGGTTCGCTCAATCCGGACATTTCGGACAAGGGCTACCGCGCCAACATCTCCTATGTCGACCAGAACGAAGACGGCACGCTTGGCTGGGCCTTCGGCTATGCCCGGATGCAGTCGCCGACGCAGGAAGAGCGCTGGAATGCCTGGGGTTACCCCAACATCGATGCCGACACGCAGGTCATCGGCGGTGCCAAGCCCTATGTGAAGTCGAACAAGCTCAAGCGTGACGGCCTGATGGGCGTGCTCGAATGGCAGCCGAGCGAGCGCGTGCACATGACGCTCGACGGGTACTGGTCGAAGTTCAACGATGAACAGCGCCTGCGCGGTATCGAGCTGCCGCTGCAATGGTCGGCCGCCCAGCTCCAGCCCGGCTACACCGAAGAAAATGGCCTGGTTACCTCGGGCCGGTTCAACGGTGTCGAAGCCGTCATGCGCAACGACGTCGTCAACCGCGACGCCGAGATCTTCGCCGGCGGCTTCAACGCCTCCTTCGCGGCGACCGACCGTCTGACCATCGAGCTCGACGTCAGCGGTTCGAAGCTGAAGAAGACCGAAGAGAACCTCGAAATCTACCTCGGTACGGCTCGCGGCGGCGGCGTTGGGGCTACCGACAGCCTCGGCTTCACCATGCCGGCGGGCGGCGGTGTGATCACCTTCGATCCGACGATCGACTATGCCGATCCTAACCTGTTCGTCATCACCGACCCGCAGGGCTGGAACAGCTGCGGCGGGACGGTGCCGAACTGCCAGGACGGCTTCGTCAATCGTCCGCGGATCAAGGACCGGCTCAAGGCTATCCGCCTGCAGGCGATCCAGGCGTTCGACGGAGATCTCGAAAACATCACCGTCGGGGCGAACTATTCGGATCGCCGCAAGCAGCTGATCGACGAAGGCTTCGTCCTCACGCACAAGAACTATCCGGCGGATACCGCGGTGCCCTCGGAATACCTCTACAACCCTGTGTCGCTCGATTTCATCGGCATCCCGGGCATGGTCGCGTTCGATTCGAACCGCTATTACAACGAGGGCAACTATAACCTGACCGATGCCTCGGCCTTCGATCCCAGCCGTCTCACCAACAGCTACATCGTCCGGGAGAAGGTCCTCACCGGTTACGTTCAGGCGAACGTCAACACTGGCATCCTGCGCGGCAACGTCGGCGTGCAGGTCGTTCACACCGACCAGTCTGCGGACGGCTTTGCCGCCTTCAACCCCGGAACGGGAACGGTTTCGACCCCCGTTACCGATGGCGACAAATACACCTATGTCCTTCCGAGCCTCAATTCCTCGCTCGAAGTTCTCCCGGATACATTCATCAGGTTCGGTGCGGCGCGCATGCTCGCCCGCGCCCGCATGGACCAGCTCAATTCGGGTGTGAGCTACAGCTTCAGCGAGGCCAACAATATCAACGGCGTGCCGCCGTGGTCGGGCACGATCGGAAATGCGAAGCTTCGCCCGCTGCTCGCGATGACTCTCGATCTGGCTGTCGAGACCTATTTCGGCCGCGGTGGCTATGTGTCGGTCGGTGTGTTCAACAAGGATCTCGAGAACTGGATCTACCGCCAGGATAATGTCTTCGATTTCAGCGGCTTCCCCTATACCGGCTCGACGCCGCCCAATTCGAATTTCGGTATCGTGTCGCAGTGGCAGAATGCCAGCGGCGGCCGTGTATACGGCGCGGAAGCATCGGCATCGCTGCCGTTCGATACTTTCAGTTCGGCGCTCGACGGTTTCGGCGTGCTCGCCAGCGCGTCTTATACCAAGAGCAAGGTACGCGAGGGCGGACGGGACCCGATCTCGATGCCCGGTCTATCCGAATGGGTGGTCAACGGCACGGTGTATTTCGAAAAGGATGGTTTCGAAGCGCGCGCATCGGCCCGCTACCGTTCCAGCTTCCTTGCCGAAGTGTCGACCATCAGCCTCCAGCGCGATCTGGTCATGGCCCGGGGCGAAACGGTGATCGATGCCCAGATCGGTTATACTTTCCAGGATGGCATGCTCGAGGGGCTCGGCTTCCTTCTGCAGGGCAGCAACCTGACCAACGAACCCTTCGTCACCTATTACAATGACGACATTCGCCAAGTGCGCGACTACCAGAACTATGGCCGTAATTTCATGGCCGGCATCACCTACAAGTTCTAGGTGACGGAAAGGCGGGGCCGGCAGGACCGGTCCCGCCATTTCTTTTGACAAGCGGCGGGGCCGCGCGCCCGCGCCGTGCAGAACGGAGCAGGGATGTGAGCGATAGTCGCATACGCGACGTCGTCGTTGTGGGTGGAGGCACTGCCGGCTGGATGGCCGCAGCGGCACTGTCGGCGACGATGGGCGATAAGTTGCGGATCCGGCTCGTGGAAAGCGAGCAGATCGGCACCGTCGGCGTGGGTGAGGCCACGATCCCGGCAATCCGCCTGTTCAACGGCTTGTGCGGTATCGACGAGAATGCGTTCGTCCGCGAAACGCAGGGCACTTTCAAGCTCGGCATCGACTTCGTAAACTGGGGCCGCGTAGGCGAAAGCTACATGCATGTCTTCGGCCAAATCGGCCAGAGTCTCGACCTGATCGAGTTCTGGCAATACTGGCTACGCGGCCGCGAGGAAGGCGTTGCGGAGGATCTGGGGCGCTATTCCTTCAACGAGGAAGCTGCGCGCCTGCAACGTTTCGGCCGCGTGCCGCGCATTCCCAATACCCAGCTCGACGGCATCGCCTATGCCTTTCATTTCGACGCCTCGCTTTATGCCAAGTTCCTCCGCCGCGCAGCGGAGGCGAGCGGTGCCAAGCGGATCGAGGGCAAGATCGCCAGCGTTCGGCGTAACGGCGAGAATGGCCACGTCACGGCGGTCGTGCTCGAGAATGGCGAGGCGATCGAGGGAGAACTGTTCATCGACTGCTCGGGTTTTCGCGGCCTGCTGATCGAGCAGGAGCTCGAGACGGGTTACGAGGACTGGACGCATTGGCTGCCCTGCGACCGGGCGGTAGCGGTGCAGACACGCAATGTCGCGCCGCCGCGCCCCTATACGCAGTCGATCGCGCATCCGGCGGGCTGGCAATGGCGCATTCCCCTCCAGCACAGGACCGGTAACGGCCATGTCTTCTCGACCGCGCATATGAGCGAGGACGAGGCGACGCAGGTCCTGCTCGACAATCTCGAGGGCGAACCGATAACCGATCCGCGCGTCATCCCCTTCACCACCGGGATGCGCAAGAAAGCCTGGAACGCCAATGTCATCGCGCTGGGTCTGTCCTCGGGCTTCATCGAACCGCTCGAATCGACCAGCATCCATTTGATCCAGAACGGGATCGCGAGGCTGATTTCGCATTTTCCGGACCGCAATTTCGCGCCCGCCAATGTCGAAACCTACAACCGCCGGATCGCCTATGATTACGAGCGGATTCGCGATTTCATCATCCTCCACTACTGGGCCAATCAGCGCGACGAGCCGTTCTGGACCTATCTGCGGGAGATGGAACTGCCCGAGGTGCTGCGGCGCAAGATCGACCTGTTCAAGGAAACGGGTCGTATCTTCCGCGAACAGGAAGAGCTGTTCGTCGAAGTGGGCTGGTTCCAGGTCCTGATCGGCCAGAACATCCTGCCCGACACCTACCACCCGCTGGCCGATGCGCTGACGAAGGACGAACTCGCCGGGTTCCTGCGCGACATCCGCACCATCGTCGCCGCGAATGCGCAGAAGCTGCCCAGCCACGAAGAATTCATTACCCGAACCTGCGCTGCAGCGCCGCCGCAGGGCACAGGAGTGACCGCATGATCCGTTTCGCCCTCCCTCTACTCGCGCTTGGCCTCGCTTCCTGTGCCAGCGCACAGGCCGCACCCGCGCCCGCTTCCGCGCAAGCCACCTTCCGCGACCGCGCACCTTCGGAGGAGATCGTCTATTTCGTCCTCCCCGACCGGTTCGAGAATGGCGACCGTACGAACGACAAGGGCGGCTTCGAGGGCGACCGACTGGTGACGGGCTACGACCCCGCGGCGAAGGGCTTCTTCCATGGCGGCGACCTCAAGGGGCTGACCGACCGTCTCGACTACCTCGAGCGGCTCGGCATTACCGCGATCTGGTTCGCGCCGATCTTCCAGAACAAGCCTGTCCAGGGACCGAAGGGTGAAGAAAGCGCGGGTTATCACGGATATTGGGTGACCGATTTCACCCGGCCCGACAGCCATTTCGGCACCCGGGCGGAGTTCAAGGCCTTCGTCGATGCCGCCCATGCGCGCGGGATGAAAGTCTATATGGACATCATCACCAACCACACCGCAGACGTGATAACCTATGCCGATGGCGATGCGACCAATTACGAGTATCGCAGCAAGGGCGACTATCCCTATTCAACCCGCGGCGGCCCCGATGGCGCGCCGATCAATCCTGGCTTCATGGGCGACGAGGATAGCTCGGATGAGAATTTCGCCAAGCTGGTCGACCCGAACTACGCCTACCGCCCGGTCGTTCCGGCGGCTGAGAAGAACGTGAAGGTCCCCGCCTGGCTCAACGATCCGATCTATTACCACAACCGCGGCAACAGCAGCTTTACCGGCGAGGACAGCCGGTTCGGCGACTTCTCCGGGCTCGATGACCTCTTCACCGAACATCCGCGCGTGCGCGAAGGCATGATCGAAATCTTTTCCGGCTGGGTCCGCGATTTCGGAGTCGATGGCTTCCGGATCGATACCGCGCGCCATGTCGATCCGGGCTTCTGGCAGGAATTCGTGCCTGCGCTCGAGCAGGTCGCCCGTGAGAACGGCATCCCCAATTTCCACATGTTCGGCGAGGTCTACAAGGACGTGCCGCAGAACGGTTACATCGCTGAGTATACCCGCCGCGACAAACTGCCTGCGGTGCTCGATTTCGCCTTCCAGGCGGCGATGCGCGAGCTGTTGGGTCGCAACCAGGGCACAGTGGTGCTCGCGCACATGTTCGACGGCGACGTACTCTACGAAGGCGGTGAAGACACCGCTCTGGGCCTGCCGACCTTCCTCGGCAATCACGACATGGGGCGCTTTTCGACGCTGATCAAAGCCGACCAGCCCGATATTTCGCAGGACGAACTCCTCCAGCGCGTCATGCTCGGCCATGCCATGATGCTGAGCCTGCGCGGATCGCCGGTGATATACTATGGTGACGAGCAGGGCTTCGTGGGCGATGGCAACGACCAGCTGGCGCGCGAGGACATGTTCCCCTCGAGAACGGCGGTTTACAACGACAACGTGCTGATCGGCACCGATGCGACCACCGCGGCGAGCAATTTCGATGAAACCCACCCGCTGTTCCGGCTGATCGCCGAGTTCAGCGCGATCCGCCGCGCGCATCCGGCACTGACCCGGGGCAAGCAGGTGGTGCGCCATTACGAGCAGCAGGCGGGCATTTTCGCCATCAGCCGGTTCGATCCCGAAAGCGGCGCCGAATACCTCGCTGTATTCAACACTGCGGGCGAAGACCGGGCGGCGAATGTCACGCTTGGCTACGATGCCCGCAGCTTCGAAACGCTTGCCGGCGCCTGCCCAGCTGCAGTGAACGCACCCGGCAGCGCGGCTTTTGCGGTGCCCGCTTTCGGCTGGGCGCTGTGTCGCGTGTCGGAGACCGCCGAATGAATCGCGCCGATCCCCAGGCGGAGCGCGCGGCCACCGGGGCCGCCAGACCCTGGTGGAAAGGCGCGGCGATCTACCAGATCTATCCGCGCAGCTTTCAGGATTCGAACGGCGACGGCATCGGCGATTTGCCGGGTATTACCCAGCGCTTGCCGCATGTCGCCAGTCTCGGCGTCGACGCGATCTGGATTTCGCCCTTCTTCACCTCGCCGATGAAGGATTTCGGCTACGACGTTTCGGACTATTGCGACGTCGACCCGATTTTCGGGACGCTCGCCGATTTCGATGCGCTGGTCGCCCGCGCGCACGAACTTGGCCTCAGGGTTCTCATCGACCAGGTCTATTCGCACACCTCGGACGAACATCCCTGGTTTGCCGAAAGCCGCTCGGACAGAATCAATCCGAAGAACGATTGGTATGTCTGGGCCGACGCCAAGCCCGACGGGTCGCCACCGTCGAACTGGCAGTCCGTGTTCGGGGGTCCCGCGTGGACGTGGGACGCCCGACGCGGACAGTACTACTTGCACAATTTCCTCAATTCGCAGCCGCAGCTCAACATGCACAATCGCGACGTGCAGGATGCGGTGCTGGGCGTGATGCGCTTCTGGCTTGACCGCGGCGTCGATGGCTTCCGCATCGATGCGCTCAACTTCGCGATGCACGATCCCGAATTGCGCGACAATCCGCCTGCTCCGGGCACCGCCAAGCCGCGCACACGGCCGTTCGATTTCCAGCTCAAGAAATACAATATGTCGCATCCCGACATCCCGCCTTTCATCGAGCGGATCCGCGCACTTACTGACGCGTACGACGGTATCTTCACCGTTGCCGAAGTCGGCGGCGACGAGGCCGAGAGCGAAATGAAAGCCTTCACCGCGGGCGAGAGCCATCTCAACTCGGCCTATGGATTCAATTTCCTCTATGCGGAGAAGCTCACCCCTGGCGCGATTTGCGCTGCGCTGGCCGAATGGCCCGATGAGGACGGGATCGGCTGGCCGAGCTGGGCCTTCGAGAACCACGACGCCCCGCGCGCGGTGAGCCGATGGTGGGTGCCCGAAGATCGCGAACGCGCCGCGCGGTTGAAGATGACCTTGCTCGTTTGCCTGCGCGGCAACATCATCCTCTATTACGGTGAGGAACTGGGCCTGACGCAGGTCGATATTCCCTACGAACAACTTCATGACCCGGAAGCGATCGCGAACTGGCCGCTCACGCTGAGCCGCGATGGCGCGCGCACCCCGATGCCGTGGCAAGCGGATGCTGCGCACGGCGGGTTCACCGCGGGCGAACCGTGGCTCCCGCTCGGCGAGGAGAATGCGGCGCGCTCGGTCGAGGCGCAGGAGGCGGACGAGGGGTCCCTTCTCAACCACACACGCGCCCTGCTGGCGCTGCGTCGCGCCACTCCGGCCCTGCACCATGGAGCGGTCTCGCGCTGCGAGTGCGTAGGCGAACTTTTCGTGATTGAACGACGGGACGAGGGGCAGCACGTCCGGTGCCTGTTCAACCTCGGTTCCTTCGACGTGGCTCCGCCTGCCGACCTCGCGAAAGGCACGGTGCTCACAGCGACCAACGCCGCCACCCCCGCAAACCTGCCCCCCTTCAGCGCCCTGGTGACCGAATTATGAAGCCTGCCTACATCCTTGCCGCCCTTGCGCTCCTTTCCGCCACACCGGCGCTTGCCGAGGAAGTCGTCAGATCGCCCGATGGCGCAATTTCAGTCACGGTAGACGTGAACGGCGAGGGGCGCCCCTTCTACCGTGTCGAAAAGCGCGGCGAAGCCGTCATCACCGAAAGTCGCCTCGGCTTTCTGCTGACCGACCAGGACAAGCTCGAACGGCGCCTCAAGGTCACCGGCGCGACGCGTGCAAGCCATGACGAAACCTGGGAGCAGCCCTGGGGCGAGCAGCGTTATGTGCGCGACCATCATAACGAGCTGACCGTCCGCTTCGAGGAAGACAGCGAGACGCATCGCCGCTTCGGCGTCACCTTTCGCGTCTTCGACGATGCGGTCGCGTTCCGCTATGTGTTCGATGACAAGAGCATGGGCGAAACACTGCGCGTCGCCGACGAACTGACTGAGTTCAATCTCGCCCAGAACGGCATTGCCTGGTGGATCCCGGGCGGCGAATGGAACCGCTACGAATATCTCTACGAAGAGACCCCGATCGACGGCGTGTCGCTGGCGCATACTCCGCTGACCTTCCGCCTGGAAAATGGCACGCATGTCGCGATCCACGAAGCGGCGCTGGTCGATTTCGCCGGCATGTGGGTCAAGCGGACGACCGGTACCCATTTCCGCGCTACACTCGCGCCCACCGGCTCGAGTGCCGCGCGCGCCACGCGCGAAGTGCCCTTTGCAACGCCATGGCGCACGATCCGCGTGTCGGACGATGCGGCGGGCCTCGCCGAGAGCCTCGTCGAGCTCAACCTCAACGAACCCAACAAGCTCGGCGATGTCAGCTGGTTCAAACCGCACAAATATGTCGGCGTCTGGTGGTCGCTGCACCTCGACGAGGAGAGCTGGGGTGCTGGGCCCAAGCATGGCGCCAACACCGCCAACGTAAAACGCTATATCGATTTCGCGGCAGAGAATGGCTTCGAAGGCGTTTTGGTAGAAGGGTGGAACATCGGCTGGGACGGCAACTGGTTCTTCAACGGCAGCGAGTTTAGCTTCACCGAGGCCTATCCCGATTACGATTTCGCTGAACTGGCACGCTACGCCGCCGAGAAGGGCGTGCCGATCGTCGGCCATCACGAGACCAGCGGCGATGTCGGCAATTACGAAGCCCAGCTCGAAGCAGGGCTCGACCTGATGGCCGAGCGCGGTGTGAAGACGATCAAGAGCGGCTATGTCACCGACGCCTGCAATCTGCGCTACGTTCACGAGGACGGCAGCGAGACACGGGAATGCACCGAAAGCCAGGTCATGCAGCGGCACCACCTCAAGGTCGTCAGCGAGGCAGCCAAGCGACACATCGCGATCAACCCGCACGAGCCGGTCAAGGATACGGGGCTGCGCCGCACCTATCCCAACTGGGTCGCCCGCGAGGGCGCACGTGGCATGGAATTCAATGCCTGGGGTTCGCCGCCCAACGAGCCGAGCCATGTGCCAACGATGGTATTTACCCGCCTGCTGTCGGGCCCGATGGATTATACGCCGGGCATCCTCAGCCTCGAGGGGCGCGGCCAGCCGCTGCAAATGACGATGGCGCGCGCGCTCGCCGAATATGTGCTCGTCTATTCGCCGATCCAGATGGTCGCCGATCTGCCGGAACATTACGCCGAGCATGCCGACGCCTTCCAATTCATCAAGGACGTACCGACCGACTGGGCGGAAAGCCGCGTCCTGGCCGCCGAGGTGGGCGACTATGTCGTCACCGCGCGCAAGGACCGCAACAGCGATGAATGGTATCTCGGCGGCGGCACCGACACCGAGCCGCGCGAGATGCCGGTCGCGCTCGATTTCCTCGATCCGGGCAAGCGCTACCGCGCCGAAATCTACCGCGACGCCGCGACATCGAACTTCGAGGGGCCGACGCGCTTCGATATCGTGATCGAGCAGCGCGAAGTCATGGCGGGCGAGACGCTCGACCTGCGGATGGCACCGGGCGGCGGCTTCGCGGTGCGTTTCGTCCCGCTCTAGACCCCGGGTGCACTCGTCTTCGGGGTGAGCGTGGGCCTTCCGCCGATGGGCAGGAGGCGCGCGCCTCGTCCAATGACGGAGCACCGGGATGCGAGCCGATCAACCGCCCGTGGGGGCGCGTCAACGCAATGTCCAGAGCGTGCGGTGGCGGCTATCCGGTGCGGCGCATCTTGCCGAACAACGCCGGGAGCGGGCCCGATGAAAGGCTGCGGCCCATCGCCTCGGCGACCGCGCGAGGGAGGGCGAGCCGCATGGAATGAGCCCGGGCTTCGCTCAGGCCGACCGCGAGCTCATAGACACCCGAGTCGATGGTAAAGCGCCCGTCGCGCTCGAACCGTCCCATCTCGCTGCCGCCGATCTCGAACACCAGGCGGCGGCTTTCGCCCGCGGCGAGCGTGACGCGCTGAAATTCGGCTAGTTCCGAGGCTCCCTGGCCCCGACCTTTCGGTCGGCGCAGATAGATCTGGACAGTCTCGGTGCACTCGCGGCTGCCGACATTGTGCAGCACTGCGCTGACGACAACCCGATCATGGCTCAGCTCGACAGCGGTTTCGGCAAGGCCGACGTCCGAATAGCCAAGCCCGTGACCCAGCGACTGGCCGATGCCGGCCTCATCCAACAGGGCCATAGGCAGACGCCCCTGTGGAGAAAATGCCCCGGTAAGCACATCCGCAATGGCCTGGCCCGACATGCTGCCGAGTCCACCCGCGTGCAGGACGCAGGGGAGCTTCGTATTGCGGATTACCGGATCGATCGGGCGCGTGCCGAGTGTAACCAGAACGATATTGGGATTGGCGGCCTGCAGCGCCTCGATCAACGTTCGTTCTGCCTTGCACCGTTTCCCCACCTCGCCAAGTGCAACGATGACCGTGCCGGCGCGGCGGGCAGCCTCGCTCGCCATGCCAATCGCCATATGGTCAGCATCGAGGAGCCGATCGCCAGTCGACTGCGTCTGGTCGCTGCGCAGGGCGAGGCCAGCAACGTAGCGGTATGGGACAGCGAGACTATCGAGACCGTCCAGCAGGCTGGTCGCCTCGGTCCCCGGTCCGGCAATTGGCAGGTTGCGGTCGGCCGCGGCCTGCCCGACGATCAGGATTTCGCCCGCTGCCGCGTCCATCGGCAGCAGCGATTGATCGTTGCGCAGCAAGACGATCGAGTGGCGCGCAGCCTCGAGCGCGACGGCCTGCGCATCCTCCACCGACCTGCCCGAGGGAGGCGAGAGGTCGGGGGCATCGGTGCGGAACAGCCCCAGATCGTATTTGGCCCCGATGATCCGGCGTACGACATCGTCGAGGTGCCGCGGGGCAATCCTTCCATCGGCGAGTGCTTCGAGCACGGGCTCCACCGCCAAACCGTCATAGGGCACTCCGTCGGGGTCCTCGCCCGCTGCGCGGGCAAGTGCCGCCCATTCGGCCAGGTCGATTCCCTCGAAGCCCCCCGACCAGCCGATCGAAAATTCCGCGCTCTCACCGGGGTCGCCATTTTCTGGTGCGGTGGTGGGCAATGGGCCGAGCGCGACGCTGGCGGGAGCGGCCTCGCGCAGGACCCTCGCAACGAGTCGCAGCTTCTGTACGAAGCGGTGGTCGACACGGCGCCTGGTCCAGGATGCGTGATCGACACGCAGGCAAGCGAGTGCGCCGGTCTCGTCCGGCTCGTGGTGCTGCAGGCCCCGGACCATGGCGGCTGCGAGATTGCCGGCCAGCACTGCCGATGCGCTCCAGGTGTATTCCAGACCTTCCTCGTTCCACTCCGTGCTCAGCGCGACCTCGGGTCCGAGGAGCCAGTTCAGCCCCCGGTCGTGTGCCTCGCCGGCAAGCTGGCGTGCCACCCGCTCCACGACATCGGGCGCCCAGCTGGCCGCCAGCGCGACGGGACTGGGCATGACGACGGCGCTCCCGCGCCCTGGCTTGCCCGATACCAGCAAGGGAATGCCCAGTCGGGACTCCTCTATCGCGACGCGCTGCAGTGTCGTCAGTTCATCCGGGGGACAGGCACCGACGAGGCCGCCAACTCTGCCGCGGCGCACGCGCTCACGCAGGGCAGTGACGTCACATGCGGCATCGCATTCGGGGCTGGGTGCGAGCACGATTTGGCCGACCTTCTCCTCCGCCGTCATGATGGCGAGCAGGTCTTCGGTAAAACGCTCGCGCTCGGCGGCGTGATCGGGCGGACGGCGGACCATGAAGTCCCGACTTTGGCGCAGATTGGTAAATATACGGTGTGGAGTCCGCTTACTAGCGCGCGATCAAGCCGTGTGAGCTCGCTCCGGTATGGATTTACAGATATAAAAATATCTTTATATGCATTTGACGAAATGCGCATCGACACCATCTTCCGTTCGCTCGCCGATCCGACGCGCTTGAGGATCATGCGCCTGCTCGGCTCGATGGAGCTGGCCGTCGGGGAAGTGGCGCAGGTGCTCGGGCAGAGCCAGCCGCGGGTGTCGCGCCATATCGGCATCTTGTGCGACGCGGGCCTTGCCGAACGCCGGCGGGAGGGCAGCTGGGTCTTCCTGCGCGCGCGCGCCAATTCCAGCGAGGCGCCGCCGCTCTGCGGCGCGCTCGCCACCTTGCTGGTCGAGGCCGAAGCCGCCGATCCGGAATTTGCCGAGGAATGCAAACAGGATCGCCGCAAGCTCGCCGAAATTCGCGAACACCGCGAAAGCGAGGCGCAGGCCTATTTTGCCGAGCATGCCCATGACTGGGACGAGCTGCGCCGACTGCACTCCTCCGATGAGGCAGTGGAAGCGGCGCTGGCGCGCGCGCTGGGGCGCGAACCGCTCGGTCGGCTGCTCGATATCGGCACCGGTACCGGGCGCATGGCCGAGCTCTTTGCCGAGCGGGCCGAGCGTATCGTCGCGCTCGACAAGAGCCTCGCCATGCTCCGCGTCGCCCGGGCCAAGCTGCAGCACCTCCCCACCGAACGGGTCGAGCTGGTGCAGGGCGATTTCGCGTCGCTGCCCTTCGCGGCGGGGAGTTTCGACACGGTGCTGTTCCACCAGGTGCTGCATTTCGCGCAAAACCCGGGCTCGGCGCTCGCCGAGGCGGCCCGGGTGACGCGGCCCGGCGGGCGGATTGCGATCGTCGATTTCGCCGCCCACCGGTACGAGGAATTGCGCGATCGCCACGCGCATGCCCGGCTCGGTTTCGGCGACCGGCAAATGACCGAACTGCTGGCCGATGTCGGTTTTGCGGGCGACGAACCGGTTGCTCTCGAAGACGGCGAACTCGTCGTGAAGATCTGGATCGCGCAGCGGAGCAGCGCAGAAAAGAAGGAGGCCTCGTGAGCCCCACGATTGACCAGATGCGCGAAGCGCACCGCGCACTCGAGGCGCCGCTGTTCTCGGGCCTGCCGGGCGACATAGAAGTGAGCTTCGAATTCTTCCCGCCGAAGAACGAGAAGATGAACGAGACGCTGTGGCACAGCGTCGAAACGCTCGCTCCTCTCGGCCCGCGCTTTGCCAGCGTCACCTATGGCGCGGGTGGGACGACCCGCGAACGCACGCACCAGCAGGTCGTCCGGATCCAGAACGAAGCGCATATTCCTGCCGCCGCACATCTGACCTGCGTCGAGGCGACGCGCGACGAAGTCGACGAGATTGCGCGCCACTATTGGGAGGAGGGTATTCGCCACATCGTTGCGCTGCGCGGCGACCCGCCCGATGGCCATTCTGAATACACCCCGCATCCGGGCGGATATGCCAATGCCGTCGAATTGATCGCGGGCCTCAAGCAGATCGCCGATTTCGAGATTTCAGTCGCCGCCTATCCCGAGGTGCACCCGGATTCGCCGGACCGCCAAGCCGACCTCGATAACCTCAAGGCCAAGTTCGATGCGGGTGCAACCCGCGCCATCACCCAGTTCTTCTTCGATCCGCAGTGCTTTTTCGACTTTCGGGACAAGGCCGCCGCGGCAGGGATCGCGGGGGAGATCGTGCCCGGGGTGATGCCTGTGCTGAGCTTTGCCGCCGTCCAGCGGATGAGCACGCTGTGCGGCACGGCGATTCCGCATTGGATGGAAGGGCTATTCGAAGACCTCGATGAAAAGCCCGAAGCGCGCCAGCTGGTCAGTGCGACGATCGCCGCAGAACTGTGCCGCCGTCTCTATGCGGGCGGGGTGCGCCAGTTCCACTTCTACACTCTCAATCGTGCCGAGCTGAGCTATGCGATCTGCCATATGCTCGGCCTGCGGCCCAAGGCCTGACCCATGTCGAAACGCGAAGAATTCGAAGCCGCCGCCCGCGAGCGGATCCTGATCAAGGACGGGCCCTACGGTACCGAGATCCAGCGCGCTAAGCTCTCGGCCGAGGACTATGCCGGGGACACCGGGCTGCCGCAGGATCAGAAGGGCAACAACGACCTCGTCAACCTGACCCAGCCGCAAGTTATCCGCGCGATCTGCGACAGTTACATCGATGCCGGCGCGCATGTCCTCGCCACCAACACCTTCAACGCCAACCGCATCAGCCAGGCCGATTATGGCGCCGAAGGGCTGGTGCACGAGATCAATGTCGCCGCCGCGCGGATCATTCGCGAGGCGGTCGATGCGCGCGAGGACGGTGTGCCACGCTTCGTCGCCGGGGCGGTAGGCCCGACCAACAAGACGCTCTCGCTGTCGCCCGATGTCGAGGACCCGGGCTTTCGCGAGGTCACCTTCGACGAGATCGTCGATGTCTATGTCGAGCAGACGCGCGCGCTGGTCGAGGGCGGGGTCGATTTCATCCTGATCGAAACCGTGTTCGACACGCTCAATTGCAAGGCCGCGATCATGGCGGTCAAGCAGCTCGAACGCGAATTCGGGCACGAAATCCCGCTGATGATCTCGCTGACGCTCACCGACCTGTCGGGCCGCAATCTATCGGGCCATACGGTCGAGGCATTCTGGTATACAGTGCGGCATGCCAGACCGCTGACGATAGGGCTCAATTGCAGCTTCGGTGCCGAGCAGCTGCGCCCGCATGTGCAAACCTTGTCGGACATCGCCGACACCTGGCTCATGGCCTATCCCAACGCGGGCCTGCCCAACGATCTCGGCGAATATGACGAGTTGCCCGAAACCACCGCCGCCCTGACCCGGGTTTGGGCCGAAAACGGCCGCGTCAACGCGCTGGGTGGATGCTGCGGCTCGACGCCCGATCACATCGCCGCGGTCGCCAAGGCGGTTCGAGGCGTGACCCCGCGCGAGCTTCCCCGGATTGCCCCCGTGATGCACCTCGCCGGGCTCGACCCATTCACGATCGCCGCCTGATGTCCGAGCTGACCACCGCCCGCTTCGTCAATATCGGCGAACGCGCCAACGTCACCGGTTCGGCGGCGTTCAAAAGGCTTATCCTCGCCGGCGATTACGAGAAGGCGGTCGAAGTCGCGCGCCAGCAGGTCGAGAACGGGGCGCAGGTGATCGACGTCAACATGGACGAGGGGCTGCTCGACGCGGAACTCGCCATGACTACCTTCCTCAAGCTGATCGCCGCCGAACCCGACATCGCGCGCGTGCCGGTGATGATCGACAGTTCGAAATTCGAGGTAATCGAGGCAGGATTGAAATGCGTTTCGGGCAAGCCGATCGTCAATTCGATCAGCATGAAGGAAGGCGAGGAGTCCTTCCTCGAACAGGCGCGCAAATGCATGGACTACGGCGCGGCGGTGGTCGTGATGGCTTTCGACGAGACGGGCCAGGCCGACACGAAGGACCGCAAGGTCGAAATCTGTGCACGCGCCTATGACCTGCTGACCGGTATCGGCTTCCCTCCTGAAGACATCATCTTCGACCCGAACATCTTCGCCGTGGCGACAGGGATCGAGGAACACGACCGCTACGGGCTCGACTTCATCGAGGCGGTGGCGGAGATCAAGCAGCGCTGCCCCTATGCCAAGACCAGCGGCGGGCTCTCCAATCTGTCGTTCAGCTTCCGCGGCAACGAAACCGTGCGCCGCGCGATGCATTCGGTGTTCCTCTACCATGCGATCCCTGCCGGGCTCGACATGGCGATCGTCAACGCCGGCCAGCTCGACGTCTACGACCAGATCGATCCGCAACTGCGCGAGGCGTGCGAGGATGTGATCCTGATGCGCCGGCCCGATGCTACCGAGCGCCTGATCGAACTTGCCGAAAGCTACCGCGGCAAGAGCGCGGCGGACGAGAAGGCCGCGGAGGAATGGCGCGGCTGGGACGTCAAGCGCCGGCTCGAACACGCGCTGGTCAAGGGGATCGACGCGCATGTAGTCGCCGATACCGAGGAAGCGCGCGAGTTGGTTGCGGCTTCGGGCGGGCGGCCGATCGAGGTCATCGAAGGTCCGCTGATGGACGGAATGAATGTCGTCGGCGATCTGTTCGGTTCGGGCAAGATGTTCCTGCCGCAGGTGGTCAAATCGGCGCGCGTCATGAAGAAGGCGGTCGCGCATCTCATCCCCTTCATCGAGGCGGAGAAGGAAGCGAGTGGGCTCGCCGACCGGTCCAAGGGCAAGATCGTCATGGCGACCGTGAAGGGCGATGTTCACGATATCGGCAAGAACATCGTCGGCGTGGTGCTGCAGTGCAACGGCTACGAAGTCGTCGATCTCGGCGTTATGGTGCCTTGGGCGAAGATTCTCGATACCGCGCGCGAGACGAAAGCAGACATGATCGGCCTCTCGGGCCTGATTACCCCTTCGCTCGACGAGATGGTCACCGTGGCCCAGGAAATGCAGGCGGCGGGCCTCAGCATGCCGCTGCTGATCGGCGGCGCGACCACCAGCAAGGTCCACACCGCGCTTCGCATCGATCCGGCGTATGATGGCCCGGTGATCCATGTGCTCGACGCGAGCCGGGCGGTCGGGGTCGCCAGTCGTCTGCTGTCGGACACGCAGCGCGACGAGTTCGTCGAAACCACCGCCAGCGAATATGTGAAGGTACGCGAAGCGCGCGAGGGAAAGTCGCAGAGCGTACTCCTCAGCCTTGAAGAGGCGCGGGCGAATTTTTTCGATGCCTATCTCAGCGACAAGGCAGCCCCGCCGCTGAAGCCGGGCGTGCATGTGTTCGATGACTGGTCGCTCGCAGATTTGCGCGACTACATCGATTGGACGCCTTTCTTCCGCGCCTGGGAGTTGCACGGCACCTATCCGCGCATCCTCGACGACGAGGTGGTCGGGGAAACTGCACGCCAGCTGAAAGCCGATGCCGATGCGATGCTCGACCGCATCATCGGCGAAAAATGGCTGACGGCCAAGGGCGTTGCAGGCTTCTGGCCCTGCGCGCGCGATGGCGACGACGTGACGATCCACGACGCGGAGGGTGAAACGCACACCGTGCTGCCCTTCCTCCGCCAGCAAGTGAAGAAGTCGCGCGATCGGGCGAATATGTGCCTCGCCGATTTCATCGATCCGGCGGGCGACTGGATCGGTGGCTTCGCGGTGGGCATCCACGGGATCGACGAGCATGCGAAGGCATTCCTCGCCGACAAGGACGATTATTCCGACATTCTGCTGAAGGCGCTGGCGGACCGTTTCGCAGAAGCCTTTGCCGAGCGGCTTCACCAGCATGTCCGTACCGATCTGTGGGGGTATGCGCCGCAGGAACAGCTCACCAACGAGGCGCTGATCAAGGAAGAGTATCGCGGCATTCGCCCGGCGCCGGGCTATCCCGCGTGTCCCGACCACAGTCTCAAGCCGATCCTGTTCGACCTGCTCGATGCCGAAGCGAATTCGGGCATAACGCTGACCGAGAATTTCGCCATGTATCCGACGGCGGCGGTGAGCGGCTTCTACTTCGGTCACCCTGAGGCGCAATATTTCGGCGTGGCCCGGATCGGGCGCGACCAGTTGGAAGACTATGCGCAGCGCCGCGGGGTCGATATGGCGACCGCCGAGAGATGGCTGCGCCCCAATCTAGACTGAACCGCGTCCAGCCAACGCTGGCGCACAGCTCGCGCCTCGCCCTGATCGGCGGGGCGCTGCTGGTGCTGGCCTATGCCGCGCTCTGGTGGCTGGTCCCTTACGAAAGCACGCTGCTCGAAACGCTCTGGTTCCTCCCCGGCGTGGGTGTTGTCGGGGCCATCATCGCCAATGCCAGCGGCACCGGTGGAGGAGTGGTATTCGTCCCCGTCTTCAATGCCATGCGCGAACTCGGAACCATGGCTCTCAACCCGCTGCAGGTGGTCGCGGTATCGATGGGCATCCAGGCGTTCGGGATGAGCCTTGGCGGGCTGCGCTGGACCGATCGTCTCTATCATCAGCACGAACCGTCCGGCCTGGAGGCGCGGACGCATGCGCGCGATTACTGGTTGGTCACGATTGGCGTCCTCGCGCTCTCGCTTCCCGCCTTGCTCGCAACCCAGAGGCTGGTGGCATTCGACGCGCAGGCAGTGTTGCTCGGTTACAAGGCCTTCTCCATCCTGCTCGGTCTCGCGCTGATCGCCGCCACCTGGACGGTCAACCGCTCTGCTCCAGAACGTAGCGAACTCGCCCGAGTCGACCTCGTCACCCTGCTGCTTGTTGCCATTCCCGGCGGGGCGATCACCGCGCTGTTCTCGGTCGGTATCGGCGAGCTGGTCGCCTTCTACCTGTTCCTGCGCCACTACCCCATGGTGCTCTGCGTCGGCACCGCCTGCGTGATTTCGGCCGTCAGCTGCATCGCCGGCCTCGTCTGGCATGTCGAGGCGGGCATCGTGCAGTGGGAGGTCGTGCTGCTCGCGGCCCCCGGCGCGATGCTTGGCGCATTCCTTGCCAGGCCGATTGCGCTGTGGCTGGGCGCACGCCGGTTGAAAACCGCCGGCGGGGTATGGATCGTCTCGTCGGCGATCTATTTGCTGGTTTTGAACTCCATCTGACGATTGACCATCCTGCGGTAATCGCGCAGGGCAATCCGCGTCGGCCGCGGAAGCGATTCTGCGGCAGGCGCGCACGGGAGAGTTCGGGTGGCGGCGTCCATCCGGCGCCGAAGGAGCAACCGCCCCGGAAACTCTCAGGCTAAACGGACCGTGCGGGCCATCGACACTCTGGAAAGCGCCCCCGGCATCCGGGCGGCCACCGAAGGGGTAAGCGTGCCCATCCGCACGCCAGTCTCTCAGGTTTCCCGACAGAGGGGGCATGGGTTGGATCCGCGCACCGCAAGGGGCGCTCCCATGCTTGCGAAGGACGGGACTTGAGCGAAGAACACGATACCGACGGCCACATCGAGGAAACCGGCGCTTTGCCGCTCGATGCCTGGCATCGCCGCAAGGGCGCGCGCATGGTGCCCTTCGCGGGCTACCACATGCCGATCCAGTACGAAGGCATCGTCGCCGAGCACAACTGGACCCGCACCCAGGCAGGCCTGTTCGACGTCAGCCATATGGGCCAGCTCATGGTCACCGGCGACAAGGCTGCCGAGGAGCTCGAGAAGCTGCTTCCCGGGGCGATCGCTTCGCTCAAACCCGGCAAGGTCCGCTATTCGCTGCTGGTCGACGAGAACGGCGGCATCCTCGACGATCTGATGGTTACCAACGCCACGCCGTGGATCGATGGCGACGAGGAAGCGGGCACCGAAGGGCACTGGGGAGAGGCGGCCTATTACCTGGTGGTCAATGGTGCGACCAAATGGGATGATATCGCGCATCTGCGCGAACATCTCGACGACGATGTGACACTCACGCATATGGACGAACACGCGCTGGTGGCGCTGCAGGGGCCGAATGCGGCGACTGCGCTCAATCGCGTGATGCGCAATGTCATCGACGACATGGTCTTCATGGAAAGCGTCACTCACGAATTCGGCGAATGGCCGCTGCGGATCACGCGCTCGGGCTACACCGGCGAGGACGGGTTCGAAATTTCGGTTCCGGCGGAATTCGCCGAAAGCCTCGCCGACCGCCTCTGCGCCGAAATCGAAGTGCGCCCGATCGGGCTCGGCGCGCGCGACAGTCTGCGCCTCGAAGCGGGCCTGCCGCTCTACGGCCATGACATCACCACCGAAACCGATCCGGTTTCCGCCGACCTCCTCTTCGCGCTGACCAAGCGGCGCCGGGAGGAAGGCGGCTGGATGGGTCACGACAAGGTGGTGAAGGTGCTCGAAGACGGCCCTGTGCAGAAACGCGTCGGCCTCGCCATCGAAGGGCGCATGCCCGCCCGCGAAGGCGCACTCATCTTCTCCGGCGACAAGCAGGTCGGCCGTGTCACCTCGGGCGGATTTTCACCCACGCTCGAGCGGCCCATCGCCATGGGCTACGTCGAAACCGCGCTCGCCACCGAGGGAACCGATCTCGAGGTCGAGGTTCGTAACAAGAGACTGCC
>Ga0066644_10000112_pt1 | contig 49139 bp, 57 predicted proteins | sample CryGeyCG2114_020_FD_62735 | JGI IMG/M metagenome (GOLD analysis project Ga0066644, IMG submission 62735) | Groundwater microbial communities from aquifer - Crystal Geyser CG15_big_fil_post_rev_8/21/14_0.20 | ecosystem: Environmental > Aquatic > Deep subsurface > Groundwater | place: USA: Utah...
CCAGCCACAATAAAAAACGGAGCTAGATTGGTTATCTTGAAAGCGACTAAAAATGGGGTGACGAATGAAGCAAGTCCAGCTGATAAGATGAAGGGTAAAGAACCGCGAAAAGTTAAAAGTCCGGCACTGACTAAACTGATGGCCAAAATAACGCTGGCTGAGCTGCTCTGAAAAGCCAGGGTTAAAATAAACCCTATCAAAAGTCCCCAAAAGGGACTTTGATTTATCTTGCTCACATAGCTTCTCAAATGAAGATTGAAAGCCCTGCTAACAACCTCAGATAACTTAAAGCATCCAAAAAGAAACAAAATCAAGCCTAAGAGAACGGATAAAATAACTTGCCCCATAATAGACAATTATACCATTTTAGAGAGAAAATAAAAGGGCCAGAAAAATTTTGATTATTCTCTGACCCCATTTTACTTTTTTTACTTTTACAAAATTACTTTTGCCAGCTTAATAATCCCCGGATATTTCTTCAATTCCTCTTTTCTTTTGGCGTATTCCAACCCCGCTTCTTCTTTTATTTTGTGAGCCGTCACGCGTGGCATCACCGCCGTAGAATTCTGAGGATCCGTCCACCATGAAATTACCAAATACTCGTCCTTTTCTCCTTCACCCTCCATTTTTCCTCCTTTTTCAAAATTTTAAGAAAATTATTCTTTTTGTATCATATCAGAAAAATAATAATTGTCAATCTTTCAAGTAAAAACAATCTCAAATTTTACATCGGCGACAGCTCACTAGCAAAATTATAGCTAATCTTGAATTATCTAAGCAATCGGGTCTTATGTGTTTCTTTAATAAATTTTTCCGTAATCTCTCTTACTTCCATGGCATTTTCTGCATCCATAAGGAGAACTCTTAGCTCTTTTGCACCATCAAATCCACTTGCGTATGCTTTGAAATATTTTTTCATGATATCGAAGCCCTTTAGACCGCCATTACTTTTATCGCAATCGCTTTTGTATATTTTTTCAAAAAGCTCAGCATGTTTCATCATACATTTGAGTCGTTCATGAAGATGGGGTGTCTGTTTTGAAAATAACCACGGATTCCCAAAAATACCTCTTCCAATCATTACTCCATCCATACCAGATTTTTCTGTCTTTATATACGCTTCATCTAATGTATTTATATCTCCGTTGCCAAGAATAATCGTATTAGGCGCATGACAATCTCTCTGCGCTATGATGTCAGGAGCAAGTTCCCAGTGTGCGGCGACATCTAACATTTCGTTCCTTGTGCGAAGATGGACAGTAAGCGCGGCGAGGCCTTCTTCTAAAAGGACAGGAATCCATTCTTTAATCTGATTTTTAGAATAACCAATCCGCGTCTTTACGGAAATAGGCAGTTTTCCTGCTCCTTTTTTTGTCGCCCTAATAATCTGCTTCGCGAGTTCTGGATTTTTGATTAGTACCGCTCCCGCACCCTGTTTCTCAATATCCTTATCTGGACAACCCATATTAATATCTATACCATCAAAACCAAGTTCGCGTATTATTGCCGCCACCCTTTCAAACTGTTCAGGTTTTGCGCCAAATATCTGAGCTACAATTGGATGCTCTTTTTTAGTATACCAAAGATCCACAAGTAGTCGCTCTTTACCCCTGGAAAGTAATCCCTCCACGGAAACGAATTCTGTCAGAAAAACATCTGGTCTGCCGTATTTTAAAAGCATCTGCCGAAATGCTGCATCAGTGACATTCGCCATTGGCGCTATAGCCATGATGGGCTTTTTCAGCTTTTTCCAAAAATTTTGTTGCATAATAATATGCCTGAATAATAGAGAAAATGTCATTTCTTGAGAAGTGACATTTTCCAACTGGCGGAGGAGGTGGGATTCGAACCCACGATACCTTACGGTATACAGTCTTTCCAAGACTGCGCACTCGGCCACTATGCGACTCCTCCAAATTAAATTCAAAATAGATAATACATTATTATAGCAAAATTTTAAAAAAGAAAAAAGGGGTGGTTTAACCCCTTTTTTATTATTTGGTCGGGAACGTCTAGTTAGAGAGAGTACACTCTCAAGGGCTGGCTGCAAAACTGTTGCACCACTCAAGCCGCCCTTCGGCCTGAAATCTCCTCTCAAATTCTTTTCTTCAGGAAAGACAACGGTCCAACAATAGGTTGAATCCGATTGTCTTATACGCTCTCGACGAAAATAATACAGCTATAGAGCGCACCTCCTAGAACGTTCCCGGATTTTCCTCCTTTTAGTTTTTAAATTATAAACAAAAGCTTTTAAATTGTCAAGACCTCTTGTTTTCCTCTTTTAAGATATTCAAAGTGGTTTTTAAAACAGTGTCAGGATTCAAAGAAATAGAATCAATGCCTTCTTTGACCAAAAATTCAGCAAAGCCTTTGATGTCGCTCGGTGCCTGACCGCAAATTCCTACTTTCCTGTGATATTTATGAGCAATTTTAATAATTTGGGAAATTAATCTTTTGACCGCCTGGTTATTTTCATCAAACAGACGAGCAATTAAACTTGAGTCTCGATCAAGACCTAGGGTTAATTGAGTGAGATCATTGCTACCAATGGAAAAGCCATCAAACAATTTAGCAAACTCATCGCCTAAAATAACATTTGAGGGAATTTCACACATGACATAAACTTTCAAGGCGTTTCCTCCTCTTTTTAAGCCCATCTCCTCTAAAATCTTCAACACCGCCTTTGCTTCCTCTGGCGTCCGACAAAAAGGAACCATCACGACCACGTTTTTCAAGCCAAAAACCTCTCTAACTTTTTTTATGGCCTGACATTCAAGCTTAAAGGCCTCTTTAAAATTCGGATCATAATAACGAGAAGCGCCGCGCCAACCGATCATTGGGTTGGCTTCTTCTGGTTCAAATAATTTTCCGCCAATTAAATTGGCATATTCATTTGTTTTAAAATCAGAAAATCTGACAATGACCTCTTTTGGATAAAAAGCAGCTGCGATCCTACCGACTCCTTCAGCTAATTTATCAATATAAAATTGGGTTTTATTCTGATAACCAAGGGTAATTTGGTCAATTTGTTTTCTAATTTTTTTATCTTTTATTTTTTGATAATTAAGCAGGGCTAAAGGATGAATTTTAATATAATTGTTAATAATAAATTCTTCTCTCGCTAAACCAACGCCATCATTGGGAATAAAAGAAAAGGAAAAAGCTTGTTCTGGCTCACCAAGATTCATCATTATTTTTGTTCTTGGTCTCTTTAGGCTTTCAACTTTTGTTCTTTCAACTTTAAAAGGCGTCAGTCCTTTATAAACAAAACCTGTTTCTCCTTCAGCGCAAGAAATAGTCACTTTTTGACCTGTCTTAATTTTTCGCGTTCCGTCCCCTGTTCCAACAATACAGGGTATGCCTAACTCTCTGGAAACGATGGCAGAGTGACATGTGCGCCCTCCTCGATCAGTCACAATGGCTGAAGCTATCTTCATGACTGGTTCCCAATCAGGATCTGTTTCTTGGGTCACCAAAACCTGCCCGTGTTTAAATTTATCTATATCCTTTACATTTTTAATCACGTTGGCTTCGCCTTGACCGATTTTTGAACCGATCGCCACTCCTTGAACTAAAATTTTAAATTCACGAACTCCCTTTTTTTGCCGCGCTAAAACGCCTTTTTTTCTCCCAATTAAAATGTACTCCTCTAGGACATCTATCCTCTTCCTCGACTGAACAGTTTCTGGTCGAGCCTGGACAATATAAAGTTTTTTATCAATTCCGTCTTTCGCCCATTCCATGTCCATTGGTCGTTTATAATGTTTTTCAATAATGACTGAATATTTCGCCAGCTCTAAAATCTCCTGATCGGTCAAAGTAAATTTCTCCCTTTCTTTTTTCGGCACATTAATTTCTAAGGTGGCTTGACCGACTTCCTTGCCATAAATTAGCTTTTTCTCCTTAGCTCCAAGTTTTTTGCTCACCACTGGCTTGTATTTATCAATAAGCGGTTCGTAAACCATAAATTCATCAGGCGTAACCCTTCCTTTGACCACACTCTCTCCTAATCCCCAAGATGAATTAATCACGGTTACGTCAGCAAATCCTGATTCTGTATCGCAAGAAAACATCACTCCTGCACAAGCCTTATCACTACGAACCATTTTTTGTACACCAACAGAAAGCGCTATTTTTAAATGATCAAATCCCTGGTCTTCTCTATAAGAAATTGCCCGGTCAGTAAACAAAGAAGAGACACAATCCCTGACTGCTTGCAAGAGCTGCCTATCTCCTTTAATACCCAAATAAGACTCTTGTTGCCCAGCAAAAGAGGCGGTGTTGTGAGTAATAATACCTCCTAATCCTGCGGCGAAATTTTCAACACCGGGCACTACAAAGTCGTATACGTCTCCCTCATAATTTACGGGTTCAATTTTTTCAATCCTGTCCCATTTTATATTAGAATTAAAGAATTTAAGATATTCTTCAAGATTATTTTTCTTAATATAATCTCTGAACTCTTTAAAACTATGCCTTCCTCTAAATAATCCTCTATTCCAAGGGATAGCGCCATCTCTAAATTTTCCTTTTTCGTCATAATAAACATAATCTCTCACTGTTTTTTTTATCACTTCTTTTTCATAAAAGGCCTTATGACATATTGGGCAATAATATCTGTTTTTATTTTTATACTTACTGCTTTTAGTTATTCTCTCTTTACAAAAAAGACAGAAATAGATTTGCTTATCCTCTCTTGGCAGATTGGCTGTTAGTTTCTCTCTGAACTTCAAAGATAAATTTTGGGGTATTTCTAGATAATTAATAAAATCCTGATGGATGTCTTTGCTCTCATATAATTCTACAAGATAATTTAAGTTTTTTAATTTATTTTGATTATAAAAACCAATTAATTCTTTAAATTTCTTCGCCTCTAAATAGGGAATATTAATACACAAAGAATCTCTCCATTTTGTTTGTTGAGATTTACGTCTCCTTAAACGAAACTGAAATCCTAAAATTTCTAAAAGTTTTATTATCCCGCCTGCGAGCATCTCTGAGGTAGAACTATAATTTATTATTTTCCATTTTTTGCCAACATAACCATCTCCATCATAGCATCCCCTTAAAAATGCTCCTATTAATTCTTTCGGCAGGCCGAAGACAAAGTCCGGAACCTTTTTAATACCGCAAGATCTGCCTTTGCCTTTTATATTTTTTGGCATCCCAGTTAGGGACTGTAAGAATCTAACTAAAGATTTACAATATACTCGCAAAGTATTTTTGTTAATTTTTTGTCCTTTATATAAATTTATAGATTTCAAAAATTGTTTAACTTTATTCATCACTTCTTTATCAGAATTAGTTATCATGACAAAATTATTTCCATAAGTAGATCCTTCAGCCGCGTATAGACCTAAAAAATAAAGAAAATTTTTGTCTAATGGTATAATTTTTTTTAATCCATTCTGTATCTTCCAATTGTTTGAATGGTTTTTTATCATTACCAAGCCATTTTCAACAGCAATATCTCTCCCCTCTACATAATCTAAAACATCTATTTCGCTTACCCCAGAATTTATCTCTGGGAGACTACCTATTGTTGGAAGCAGCTCCTTCCCTTTTAATTGATTTATAGAACTAACCTTCGGAACCATTTTTTCCTCATCCAAAACAATCAATGAATGATTTGGGGAGACAACTATTTCTTTTTTTAATCTTGTGATTATTTTATAAAGTTTACTGTGCCTGGCCGGATGCTTATATATTTCCCCAACCTTATGCCATTTAATTTGACCATCCTCCATCGCTGGTATTTCAATCACATTAGGCATAATAGCGAATTTATTATAAAGTTCTTTTACCTTGCAGTAATAGGGTTTTCCATCTACTTTTACTAAGACGTGTTCATTTTCTGAAATACTGGGAAGATCTTCTGCCGTTGCACTTGAACGAACAGCCACATCAACATTTTTTACTTTGTATTCTCCAGAAAGCTTTTCATAGGCAGAGGTAATAACTTCTTTAAAATCTTCTGGCAGCTCTGCTTTAAGGATTGCCTGCCTAATTTTTTTACCTCTTTCTTTTAAATTTCTAATATTTTTAACATCTAAATCTTTTAAAGTTTCCTTGATAAATTCTTTTAAAGTCTTTTTAGGCGCGACTTTTGATTTTTCTATGAAGTACCAATAAGCATCAGAGGTCGTAGCAAAACCATTAGGAATTCTAATTCCTTCTTTGCCTAATTTTTGATACATCTCGCCTAGCGAAGCATTTTTGCCGCCGACGAGAGGCACGTCTTTGATGGTTAATTCTTTAAACCACAAAATAAACTTGGACATTGATTAAAATTTAAACAATTTAGATATTTGATAAAAAACAGGGATCTTCCATCCTTTCTCCAAAAGGGCGCTAAAAAGGGCGACAAGAGAAATGACAAAACAAAAAGACCAGCCGCAAAGACTGATTAATAGCCCAAACACTGGTAAAAAAATAAACAAAGAAAGAAGAGACTGAACTAAAAAAATGGCCAAGGCCTGACGATTATGGAAGTAAACGAAATCTCCTTTAATCTTAAAAAGCAGGGGGATAAAAACTAAAGGACCTAGATAAGAAACGGCTGACCAAAATTTTTCGGAGGGTGTGATAAAAGTTTGTGTTGTTTCCATAGGTTTATTAAATTAGTTATATTTGCGAATTTGAGTTTTCTGCCGAGAGATTAGCTAGCTAAATATATTATAAACTGTCTTAAAGGTCTTGACAAGAGTAAAAATGCCGCAGCCAAAATTTCATACCTTGGCGATTTGTGCCATAATTTTTTAGATTTTTAAACCCCTGCCTTTATCTCAATCACGTCGCCATCCTTTACCAGATATTCTTTTCCTTCTGTACGGATTGAACCTTTCACCCGGGCCTCTTTAAAACCTCCGCAATCAAGAAGGTCTTCCCATCTGATTACTTCGGCGCAAATAAAATATTTTTCAAAATCACTATGGATTACACCGCCTGCTTTTTGCGCAGTCTCTCCCTTTCTAAGTGTCCAAGCGCGTGTTTCATCGGGTCCCGAAGTTAGAAATGTTATCAGTCCAAGAATCTCGTATGCTTTTTTGATTAAAAGATCTAGCTCCGGTAAACTGGTTATGCCTAATTCCTCTCGCTCTCTCAATGTTAAATCTATTAAATCAAACTCATTCCTGAGATCAATAATGAGATATGGCCAATTATTTTTTTTAAATGATTCTTTGACCTCCTGATCAACTTCAGAGTCCTTGCCGTTTAAAAGATAAATCCGCGGTTTTATTGTCAATAATTGGTATTTATCCAAAATTTTTTTCTCCTCGGGCTCTAGTTTTTGTTCTGATAAAATTTTTCCCTTATCCAAAAAATCAAGGGCTTTTTTTAAAACATCATTTTCTTTAATTGATTCTTTATCCCCTCTCTTTATATCATGCCCCAGACTTTCTATCCTTTTAGTTATAGTTTCTGAGTCCTTTAAACTAAGCTCTGTATCTAAAATATTTTTTTCGGACATTGGGTCGATTGAATTGGCTGTATTAACAATCTCAGGATTTTTAAAAGCCCTAAGAATATAAACTATGGCATCTGTTTCTCTGATATTTGCCAAAAATTTATTCCCCAACCCCTCTCCCTGATTTGCTCCTTTTACGAGTCCGGCTATATCAACAAATTCAATGGTGGTGTAAATTTTTTTTGCTGAATGACAGCAAGAAGCAAGTTTATCTACTCTCTCGTCTTCGACTGCCACCACGCCAGTATTCGGCTCAATCGTGCAAAAAGGATAGTTTGCTATATCCACTTGCCTTTTGGTGATTGTTTGAAAAAGAGTTGACTTACCAACGTTTGGAAGACCAACTATTCCCACTGAAAGCCCCATAAAATATAAATAAAAAATTCCATTAATAATCTTATTCAATTGTACCTTAAAAAAAATTTTCGTACACCCCACATCAATAAGCGTCGCAGCCATATGATAATTTCTAAATAGCCTTGATAGATCTTGATAAGAGATAAACAAACCCCACACCAAATTTTAAATTTTGGTGTGGGGTTTTCTTTTATTTTAAACAATTAATACTCTCCAGGCATTGACATTGAAGGGGCTGATCTTTCTTCTTTCTCAGGAATTTCCGTGACTGCTGCTTCACAAGTCAAAAGCAAAGCAGCGATAGAAGCTGCATTCTGCAAGGCGCAACGAACAACTTTAGTTGGGTCAATAACGCCAGCTTTAACTAAATCCTCAAATATATCTCGTCTGGCATTATAGCCAAAACTGCCAGTTTTTTCCATCACTTTCTCCACGGCTACCTCTCCGTCGCGGCCAGCATTTCTGGCAATTTCCCGTAAAGGAGCGACTAAAGCTTTCTTTAAGATATCTAAGCCAATCTTTTCTTCACCTTCAAGCTTTAGCTCATCTAAGGCAGAAATTGAGCGCAGGAGCGCCACTCCGCCGCCAACTACCACTCCTTCCTCCACAGCCGCCTTAGTTGCCCCAACCGCATCTTCTACTCTAAACTGTCTTTCTTTCTGCTCCGTCTCTGTTGCTCCGCCGACTTTAAGCACGGCCACGCCGCCAGAAAGCTTAGCCAATCTTTCTTGAAGTTTTTCTTTATCAAAGCTTGACTCTGTTTGCTCTAATTCTTTTTTTATTTGTTTAATTCTGCTTTCTACTTTTTTCTTATCACCCTTTCCTTCAACAATGGTTGTTGTGTCTTTTTTTGACACCACTCTTCTTGTCACTCCTAAATCTTCAAGTTTTGTTTCTTCAAGTTTCAGACCAAGGTCTTCAGAAATAACTTTTGCCCCAGTTAAAATAGCAATGTCTTCAAGCATTTCTTTTTTTCTCTCACCAAAACCAGGCACTTTAATTCCTAAAACATTAAAAGTTCCTCTCAGACGATTAACAACAAAGGTTGCTAAGGCTTCTCCTTCTATCTCATCAGCGATGATGACCAAATCCTTCTTCCCAGCTTGGACTATTTTTTCCAATAAGGGCAAGATTTCATTTATAGCGGAGATCTTTTTGTCAGTTAATAAAATATAGGGGTCTTTATATTCTGCTTCCATCCGCTCGGCGTTAGTAATCATATAAGGAGAAACATAACCTTGGTCAAACTGCATCCCTTCTGAGAACTCAAGTTCTAGACCAAAGGATTGCGATTCTTCAACAGTAATCACTCCGTCTTTGCCTACCTTCTCCATCGCCTCGGCTACAATTTTACCGATTTCCTCATCGTTGGCAGAAATAGACGCTACCTGTGCAATTTCTGTTTTGTCAGAAACCTGACGAGACAATTTTTCTTTCAAATATTTTATGATTGCTTCAACGCCTTTTTCAATGCCTCGCCTAAGATAAACAGGATTAGCGCCAGCCGCCACATTTTTAAAGCCATCATTAATAATGGCCTGGGAAAGGACAACCGCCGTTGTTGTTCCATCTCCGGCTGCCTCATTTGTTTTCTGAGCAACCTCTTTTAAAAGCTGAGCGCCTAAATTTTCATATTTATCTTTGAGATCAATCTCTTTGGCCACCGTCACTCCATCTGAAGTAATGGTCGGCGAACCAAAACCTTTGTCTAGGGCAACGTGTCTCCCTCTTGGTCCCAAGGTCACCTTGACAACTTCTGCCAGCTTATCTACCCCCCGCTTTAAGGCAGCGCGCGCTTCTTCTTTAAATAATATTTGCTTAGCCATAAAATATAACTTATTAGAGATTATTTTATAATAGCTAAAATGTCATCTTCAGAAATAATGAGATATTCTTCTTTATCTATTTTTATCTCGTCAGGACTATATTTTTTGAAGACGACTTTGTCACCGACCTTTACTGACAAGGGGGCTCTCTCGCCATTTTCTAGAAGTTTTCCTTTTCCAACGGCGATCACCTCTCCTTTCTCCGGCTTTTCTTTAGCTGTTTGTGGAAGGACAATGCCGCTTTGTGTCACTTCCTGCTCTTCAGTTGGCTTAACAATAATTTTATCTCCCAGAGGCTCTAAATTTATTTTAGACATAGAATTTAAACAATTAGAAATTTATTAATGGACGCTTCTGACTCCGACTTAAATCAGATTTATGATGTCCAATATTTTAAAGCTAAAGTGATAGAAATTGCTCCCCAAAACAAAGAAAGAATGGTCAGCCATTTTCCTTCTTTTTTTGTCTCTTGACTGCCCTGTAAACCTAAACTAAAGATAAGACCAGCCGGCAAGGGATTTAATATCACAATTAAAAGACCAATGATTAACCATTTGTCTTTAGAAATTGAAATTTTTTTCTCCTCTCTTGTCTCTGTTTTTACTTCCATAATAACAAAAACTTTTCAGCTCAAAAGCTAAAAAATAATTCTGATTCGTAGATCGTTAATTATTCCTCTACTTTATAAACTGCATCCCCTTCTTTTGTCGGGCTTACTACTTTAAGTCCAACCGCATCTTTAGCTTTCGCTTCCTTGATTTCTTTATGCTCTATCTGCATTGAGTCTACGGTCTGAGTAAAATCTCGATCCGCGCCGACAATGTGGATTGTATCACCCTTTTTAAGGTTATCCGTCAATTCTATGACTGCCACGCTGATTTTACCGAAAAAATGAGCAATTTTACCAATTTGTTTTTCTTCGGCCATAAATATATAAATATATAAAAATTCAAAAGGTTTATCTAATTATATAAAGAAACTGAATTAAATGTCAAGGGCTTTCTTCATTCCCCTTTGATGACTGCTAAAGGAATTAAACGGGCAACTTTGTTCGCCAGACCAGCACCAGCGACAACCTCAACCACCTCGTCCACATTTTTATAAGCCAAGGGGGCCTCTTCCGCAATGTTGCGAGAAGACCAGCATTTGACAATGATTCCTTTTGAGGCCAGTTCTTTGACTACAGCAGCGCCAGAGATTCTTCTTGTCGCCTCAGTCCTTGACATTGTTCTCCCGCTGCCATGGCAAACCGAAAAGAAACTTTCTTCTCCTTCTGTTTTTCCTGAAAGAACATAAGAAGCTGTGCCCATTGAGCCAGGAATCAAAACAGGCTGACCAGTTTGGCTATATTTCCCCGGTATTTCTTGGTGGTGGGGCGGGAAAGCTCTAGTTGCTCCCTTGCGATGAACAATCAACTCGACTTCTTTTCCGTCAACAAGATATTTTTCTTTTTTAATAATATTATGAGCCACATCATAAACAGAAGTTAAAGAAGATCTTTCCCCTAAAATATTTTTCCAAGCTTTTCTCAGGCGAAAAGCAATCATTTGTCGATTTGCCCAGGCGTAATTTGCCGCGCAAGCCATGGCTTTAAAATATCTTTGCCCTTCTTCAGATTTGAATGGAACACAAGCGAATTCTCTGTCTGGTACCTCGATCTTGTATTTCATCATCGCCGGCATCATTACTTTTAAATAATCAGTGCAGACCTGATGACCAAGGCCGCGGCTACCACTATGAACCATCATCATTATTTGGTCTTTAAACAAGCCAAAAGAATTGGCGATTTTTTCATCAAAAATTTTATCAACCTTTTGAATCTCTAAGAAATGGTTGCCTGAACCAAGGGTTCCTACCTGATCTCGCCCCCGATTTTTAGCGTGGTCAGAAACGGTTATTGCCTCAGCCCAGCCTAATCTGCCTTCTGCTTCACAATTCTCGATATCTTCTTTTTCTCCATACCCATCTTCAACCAATTTTTTCGTTCCTCCTTCTAAAATTTTATCAATTTGTCCAATGCTTAATTTAATCTTCCCCCCTTTCCCTAAACCAGAGGGAACCTCTTTTTGGATTTCAGTCGCTAATTTTTCTAAAAATGGTTTAATCTCATTTTCTGTATAATCTGATCTTAATAGTTTGACTCCGCAATTGATATCATAACCGCAAACGCCAGGCGAGATAACTCCATCGTCAATCCTTATCGCTACCACTCCCCCGATTGGCGAAGCATAACCCTCATGGATATCAGGCATGGCTAAGCCATATTTAACAATGCCAGGCAGGGTCGTGAGATTAATCAATTGTTCAAGAGACTTGTCTCTAAAAATCTGGTCTAACATTTTTTCGGAAGTATAGACTCTGGCCGGCACTCTCATATCAGCCCTGAATGAGCTTTGAATCTCATAAAGATAATCTTTGATCTTTTTGAAATCTTTTTTCTCTACCATAGAAATTTTTTAACAACGGTCCAAATTTTTGCTTCTATTTCTTTTTTAGATAAAATTTTCCCTTCTTTGGCGCATTCAACCGTCACGAAATCTTTTTTGAGAAGTCGACTGACTTCAAGATAAACTTTTTCTGCTTCTTTCAAGTGTTTAATGTCTTGCTCGTGAATATCTCTTTTTTTACCTTTTAAATATTCTCTTTTTTCCTTCCGGCCTATAAGCTTGTAAGCAAAAGAAGAAGGCATATGAAGGAAGATATTGATGTCTGGCTTGGGGACTTTTAAAATGTGATACTCAAAATCATTGAGCCAATAAAAAAATTTTCTTCTTTCCTTCTTATTTTTAATTTTTACTCCTTGATGGCCCAGATTTGAAGCTACGTATCGATTACTTAAAACAATTTTCCCTTGATTGAGCCACTTTTTAATTTTGGCCGATGCTTCAAACCGATCAAGAGCGTAAAAAATCGAGGCCTGATAGGGAGAAACTTCTTGCCAGCCGCCATAATCGCCGTTGAGATATCTCTTTATAAAATAAGATGAAGGCTTAAGGTATTGCGGAAAATCGGTTCTCTCACAAACAAAGCCATGTCTTTTTATTTTTTTATATAAACGATTAAATTGTTCAGTTTTTCCTGAACCATCGGTTCCTTCAATCACTATAAATATGCCACTTTTTGCCATAACAGTAGTTAAATATCAAACAGTACAGTTGCTTCAATGAGGTCTTTTTTCTTTTCAAATTTCAAATCGTGCCAAGTGGCTGCTTTAATTTCTAAGCCTAAAGATTTAACTTTGAATCCTTTTATTTCTCCTTCTAAATATTTTTCAGTTAATTTATTGAACTTTGCTCCAAAATAAACCTCGTCATTAATGTCAGAGAGAGAAAGAGCTTCAGATAAAAAATTGATAAGCAGAGACTCTTTGTCTTCAGAACTAAGCGTTATTTTTCTAACCACTTCTTCGCTTGTTAGCTTAGGACGACAACTTTTGAACATTCCCTCAAGCATATTAGAAAAAACATCCCCAAGACTTTTTCCATAGCTTACAATTTTAAGATCAGCTGGATGTTCTAAAACTTCATATTTTTTATCCATCTTTTATTTGTATTTTTATCTTTTATTTTTAATTCTTTATATCACATACCTCCCCTTCTCTTGCTGGTCGCCTATAATCATTCCTTGATCTAAAGTAATAACTCTTTTTTTTATTAAATTAACTATTTCACGATTATGAGTGACAAGAACCGTCGTAATGCCGAGTTCATTTATTCTTAAAAGGAGCTCGATCACTTCCCGCGTATTAATAGGATCAAGATTACCCGTTGGTTCATCGGCTAAAAGAATTTTTGGTCTGTAAACCATCGCTCTAGCAATAGCTGCCCGCTGAGCTTCACCGGCAGAAAGTTGAGGCGGAAAATTACGGGCCTTGTTTTCTAATCCCACTATTTTCAGAGCTTGAGAAACAATTCCTGGAATTTTTTTAAACGGCGTGCCAATCACCTGAAGCGAAAATTCTATATTTTCATAAACTGTTTTTTTACTAAGCAATTTGAAATCCTGAAAAATAACGCCGATTTGTCGACGTAGAAGAGGTATTTCATTTTGTTTAGCATCTCTTATATCCCAGCCGCCAATAATAACCTTCCCTTTCGTCGGCTTTTCTTCGGCGATAATCAACCTAAGAATTGTTGTTTTACCAGCGCCTGATTGGCCAACTATGGAAACAAATTCCCCCGGTTTAATATGAAAAGAAACATTTCTTAAAGCGAAAATATTAGGGGGGTAACTTTTAGTAATATTAATAAATTTAATCATAATTTAAAAATCTTTAAAATAGCCCATGACTGGGATCGAACCAGTAACCTATCGCTTACGAAGCGATTGCTCTACCAATTGAGCTACATGGGCTCAAATCCTTTTCGGCTTGTCTTCCTATCTTAATAATTTCTTTTTGATCACTCTTTTGGGCTCGAAAAATTTACTGATCTGGTCAAAAAGTTTCTCGCATCCCGCAGTATTATCCTTTGTGTAATTGCAGACATAGACATCCATGGTCAAATAATTAAACTCTGGCCAGGTGTGAATCGCCACGTGAGATTCTGATAGGACCACGACGCCAGTAAAACCGCCCTGAGGAAACTCGTGATAAAAAGATCCTAGTTCCTTAAAACCAGATTCCTCGATTGCCTTTGAAATTACTTTTTGGGCCTTCTTAGAAAATAAAAGTTTTTGACTGTTTGAGGTATAAATTTTGCCCAGGAAATGCGATCCTGACGCATATTTTTTATTCAACATTTCTTTTACTATTCTTTGCCGGGCTTTCGCCCCCCCTTATATAATATATCAAACTAAATTTAACTCAAAATTTAATTGAAAATTCTCTATGAGCGGGATACGGGAGTCGAACCCGTCTTCCAACCATGGGAAGGTTGTGTTGAACCGCTCAACTAATCCCGCATCCCTTTATTATATATTCTACCCTTTTTATTTTTTTTCACAAGATTTAAAAATTCCCTCTTGAGGGAATTTTAGTATAAAAAAAAATTTTGTCTATAATTTCAAACAAATTTTAATCTTTTCATTCTCTCTTTTCTCAGTTTATTTTTTGGCAACATATTATAAACGGCCCGACATAAAACCTCCTTTGGATTTCTAGCGAAGACCTCGCCCATGCTCCTTTTTTTCATTCCGCCGGGAAATCCGCTGTAGTGATAATAATATTTACTTTTCAATTTACCAGCCGTAATTTTTATTTTCTCGATATTTTTAACCTTAACTGTATCTCCCATATCTTGATAAGAAAGATATTCCGCTTTATTTTTCCCCTGCAAAATTAAAGCGATGTTTGAGGCAAGCCTGCCTAAAGACTTGTCCTCAGCATCAATATTAATTATTTTTCTTTGGATCTCCATAATTGATAATTCAATTAAAAAAAAGATTTACACAAATTCTATTAAGGCCATTTTCGCCGCATCAGTAATTCTCGGTGAAAGCTTGATAATTCTCACGTAGCCACCAACTCTCTCAAGATACCGAGGACCAATTTGTTCTAAGAGTTTTTTTACTATCTTCTTGTTTCCTAAATAAGAAATTAATTTACGCCTAGTAGATAAATCATTTTTTCTGGAGAGGAAAACAATTTTTTCTATTAATGGCTTCAGCGCCTTAGCCTTAGCTTCTGTCGTCTTTATTTTTTCATGCAAAATAAGACTGTATGAAAGCGCCCTTAAAAGAGCCTTCCTCGGTCCCTTTTTTCTTTGCAAAATCTTTCCTTTTTTTCCGTGACGCATAGAAATGTTTTGCTAAATTAAAAACTTTTATTTTCTTTTGTCTTTTTTCTTAGTTTTACGAGTTTTAGCGACTTTTTTTGAAGGTTTTTCTACAACAGGCTTTTCTTTCTCAACTAATTTCTCCCCCTCCCTCGTCAAAAAAGCAAACTCCTCATTCAATAAGCTGGCAGCCTTCAGGAAAGCCTCAAGAGACGAAATGGTCCCGTCAGTTTCAATAGACAAAGATAGTTTTTCATAATCGTTTCTTTTTCCAACTCGGATATTCTCTATATTCATTGCCACCCGCCTAATCGGGCTAAAAAGAGAATCAATGATAATCAACCCCTCCTCTCTCCCTTCCCTCAATTTTTCATCAGCCCCTACCCAGCCGTATCCCGTAGTCACCCAAATCTTCATGCCTAAACTAGACTTTTTGTCAGTCAAATGAGCAATCACTAAGTCCGGATTGATAATTTCTATTTCTGCCCCCTTTTTAATGTCTCCGGCTTTAGCCGCTCCTTCACCTTGACTAGAAAGTTCAAGCTCTAAAGGTTCCGTCAACTCAATTTTTGATTTCAAACGGACTGCCTTGAGATTAAAAACAATTTCTAAGAGGTCTTCCTTCACTCCGGAAAGTGTTGAGAACTCGTGTCTCGCCCCTTTTATTTTAACCGCGTCAATCGCTGTCCCCCCAAGAGAAGAGAGCAAAACCCGACGCAAGGCGTTTCCCAGGGTTGTTCCATAACCTGGATAACAAGGGGTAATAATTACTGTGCCTCTATTTTTGTTTTCCTTATCTTCTTGATGCTCAACTGTTTTAGGTAAAAATAATTTTTCCATAAATTTATTAAATTTGTAAATTTATTAAATTTATTAAATTATATTATTTATATTAATATTATCGACTGTAAAATTCGAGAACTAAATAAACGTCAAATTCTTTTGGTAGATCTTCCCCGATCGGGTTGCGCAAAATTTTAATTTCTAAATTATTTTTATCCACACTAAACCAAATCGGTAAATTTTCTTCAGTTTTTTTTGAAAGATTTTCCCTTGCTTCTTTGACTGTTGTTTCTTTTTCTTTCAGAGTAATAGAATCACCGACTTCTACTTCATAAGAAGGTATATCCAAGCGCTTTCCATTGACCTTGACCAAACCATGACTAATAACTTGACGAGTTTTATTTTTCGAAATAAAAAATCCGGCTCGATATAAGACATTATCTAATCTTTTCTCGAGTAGTGTCAAAAAATTTATCGAGGGGTCCCCTTTTCTCTTCTTAGCTTTAACAAAATAATTGCTGAATTGTCTCTCAAGCAGTCCATAAGAGTTCTTCATATTTTGTTTTTCGCGAAGGATCTCCCCATACTCTGAAGACTGAGAAAATCTTTTGGCGCCATGAGCTCCAGGCGGATATTTTCTTCTTATCATAGCACATTTTGCAGTATAACACCGTTCGCCTTTTAAAAAAAGCTTCTTTCCTGCTCTGCGACAAACTTTACATTTAGAATCTAAATTTCTAGCCATCTTTTATATTTTAGTATTTCTTTATACCCTCCTCTCTCCGGCTAGCCTTACCCCGCCATGAGGAATCGGCGTTACATCTTTAATTGAAATTAGATCAAGACCATTAGAGTAAAGAGAACGAACCGCGGATTCTCGTCCGCCACCTATGCCTCGCACAAAAACATTGACTTTTTTAAAGCCAAAATCTTTTACTTTCTCTATCACGTCTTTAACCACCAAGCTGGCGACAAAAGGAGTTGATTTTTTAGGGCCCTTAAAACCTAATTTGCCCGCTGAAGACCAAGCTAGGGTGTTGCCGCTTAAATCAGTCAGGGTAATGATGGTGTTATTATAGGTCGCTTGAATATAAGCGTTGCCTTCCGGGATTGTCCTGGCTATCTTTTTTTTCTTTTTAACAGGCATAAATATTATTAAAAATTATTAGGTTTTTTGTAAGGAAGGACGAGTGGTTCCGCCAATTGTTTTTCTCACGTTGCCCCTCACTGTTCTCGAATTGGTTTTACTCCTTTGTCCTCTGGCTGGCAAATGTTTAGTGTGTCTTACCCCTCTATAGCAGCCAATGTTTTTTAATCTTTTTATGTCTTCAACAATATCTCTCTTCAGCGCGCCTTCTACTTTGTAATTTTTTCCAATAAAATTTTGGATTTTTTCTACCTCTTGAGACGTAAGATCTTTAACCCTTTTGTCTTTATTGATTTTTGTTGCTTCGAGAATTTTATCAGAAAGACTTCTGCCAATACCAAAAATATAGGTCAAGCCTATCTCGACCCTTTTTTCATTTGGTATATTTATTCCCATTATTCTAGCCATAATTTATCTTACCCCTGTCTTTGTTTATGTTTAGGGTTTTTACAAATTATATAGATCCGCTTCTTTCTTCGGACCACCTTGCAAGATTGACAAATTTTTTTAACTGATGCTCTTACTTTCATGAAAAAATTATTTGAAAATTTTTATTTATATCTATACACTATCCTTCCTTTAGTTGTATCATAAGGACTGATCTCAATTCTTACTTTATCTCCAGGCAAAACTTTTATTTTATTAATCCTCATTTTCCCTGAGAGATAAGCAGAAATTGTTCTGCCATTATCTAGCCTTACTTTAAAAACAGTTGAAGGCAAGCTTTCTTCTACGACGCCTTCGAGTTCCAAAAATTCTTTTGAAGTTTGTTTTTCGGGCATATAAAAAGACATTATAATTTTAGAGATTGTTATTTTTTTGTCAACCCCGCAATCTCGGTCAGCGGTCAGCCTGTCTTCAATAATAATTTTATCCGCTCTTTAAAGATTGGTAAATATTTAAAAAACTTAGGCCAAATAAAAATTTTGCAATCTTTTAAGCTCAGAATGGCTCCTAGGGCGTCGCAAGCTGTGGTCATGTCTTTAAAAATCACCTCTCTCCTCATTTCCTCAAGATTATATTCAGGAATGATCCTCCCTTTTACTTTAACCTCCATATTGGCCCATAATAAATTAGGGTCTTTTTCTTGCACTTTAATTTGCCAATTATCGGCTTCAAAATCAAAAAAAGCCTTATCCTTGGGCAGCAATGGTTTTGCTTTGGATTCAAGCAATTTTTCTAAATCGTCTTTTTTAAAAATAATAAATTTATCCCCTTCTTTGCTGGTTAATTCATCAAGAAAAATATAGCCAGCAAGCTTATCTTTTTCTTCTTTAGAAATAATTTTCGCTGGCAAAACATCAAGATTGAAAAATATTTTCTCAGCTTGACTATCTAAACTTACCTTAAACTCCTTACTCCACTCCTCAGATTGGACTATTAGCTCTACGTCTGCCCTTGGCAACCAAATAAAAAGAAAGAAAACCAAAAAAATAATGGTCGCAAATAAGTAATATTTAGTAGACAAATTGAACATTTGTCAGTATAATAAAGATATGAAAAAATTTATTATTATTGACGCTTTAGCCGTACTCCATCGCGCCTGGCATGCACTGCCACGCCTTGCCACTCCTGAAGGAAAAATTGTCAACGCAGTTTATGGTTTTACGAACTTTATTCTTAAAATTTTAAAAGAGGAAAAACCAGAATTTTTGGTTGTTGTTTATGATACGCCAGCTCCATGTTTCCGGGAAAAAGAATTTAAAGAATATAAAGCTAATCGAGTCGCTCAACCGCAAGAATTTTACGATCAAATTCCTCTTTCAGAAAAAGTCCTTAAGGCTTTTTCTATAAATTTTTTCTCCTATCCTGGCTTTGAGGCTGATGACCTCGTCTCCACTATTAAAAAGAAACTAGGAGAGTGTCATGAAGCCTATCAAACGATTATTTTTACCGGCGACAGAGATCTCTTCCAGTTGATTGATAAAAAAACACAAGTTGCTTTTTTAAAACAAAATATCTCCCAGACAAGACTCTATGGCGAAAACGAAATCAATAAAGAATACCAGGGTCTCACCCCTCGCCAGCTTATTGATCTCAAAGCCCTGATGGGAGACCAAGCTGATAACATCCCAGGCGTTAAGGGCATAGGACCTAAAAAAGCCCTTTCTCTTCTTTCAAAGTACGGTAATTTAGAGAATATTTATGAAGCAATTGAACGAGGCGATTTAAAAGAAAAAGAAATTAACGAAAAAATACTTAAAACACTGATTAAAGAAAAAGACAAAATCATCCTCTTCAAAAATCTCTTTATTTTAAGAAGCGACCTCAATCTTAAAAATTTTAGGCCTGAAAATTGTCGTCTTTTAAAGTTTGACAAGGAAGAAATAAGGAAAATTTTTAACGAACTCGGTTTCAAAAGTCTTCTTTTGCGTCTTGAGAAAATAGAAACTCAACAAAAAGCCCTTTTTTAATCAATTAATCTTTAATCACTATGCTTATTTTCCTTTTTGGCGAAGATACTTATCGTTCGCGAAAAAAATTAAATTTTTTAAAAGAAAAATTTCTAGCTGGAGAAAAAGGACCCTCAAACCTTTTTCATCTCAGCGGAGAAGCAGTCAACGAAGAATCGTTAAAAAAAACTTTTAGTTCTCAACAACTCTTTAGTCAAAAAAAGTTGACCATTATTGAAAAGCCGTTTTCTCTTAATAAAGACTTAATTAAAAAAATTTCTGATTTTATTGATGAGATTGAAAGAGATAAAAACAATATTTTAATCCTTTATGAAGGAAAGGTTGAGATGAAAAATCTCGAAAAATCAACAAAGGAACTTTTTCTTAGGTTAAAAAGACTAAAATATGCTGAGGAATTTTCTTCTCTCAGACCTTGGCAACTTAAAACATTTATTAAAAACAACTTTCTACCCGACGCAACCATTGAAGAAGAAGCGCTCGACCTTTTAATCGAATCTTTAGGCAACAATCTTTGGGCGATTGAAAATGAACTTAATAAACTTTTATTTCTTAAGGAAAGAAAAAGGTTAATCAAGGCAGAAGAGGTGGAAAAATTGATACTTAAAACAAATCAAAAAATCTTCAAATTAATTGATGCCGTAGGGAATAAAGAGAAAAAAACCGCTTTAAAACTTTTAAATGAGCAGGTTGAGGCGGGAATAGGGATAGAAAATATTCTCTCTCTTTTAATAAGACAATATAGTTTGATTCTCAGGCTAAAAATCTCTCCGAAAAAAAGAATGAGTGTCCATCCCTACGTTCTTCAAAAGGCCTTAGAAGAAGAAACCAAATATAGTTTAGAAAAAATAAAAAAAATTTACAGCGAACTTCTAAAAATTGATTTCTTAAGGAAAACAAGGCCAATCGATCCCCAAATTCTTCTCAACCTTTTGATTGTTAAAACTTTGTAAATCATTTTTTGTTTTTGCCATTATTGAAAGCTCCTTTTACTTCCTCCATATCTTTTTCTAGTTCATATTGAGCTATTTTTTTTACTTTCCTCAATTTTTCTTTTACTCTATCAATTTTTACTAAAACTTTTTCTTGGATTTCGTCAGTTCTGTTTTTAAAATTTTTTCTTATCTCGCCCCCTCTTCCCGGCGCCAAAAACAAACCAATGATCAAACCTATAAAAATACCAATGAAAAGACCTAAGTAGAACATATTCTTATTTTTGACTTCTTATATTTACTTTTACCTCCGTCTCTTGTCCATCTCTTAAAATAAATAATCTAATTTCTTCGCCTGCTTTCTTTTTTTGGACTATTTCTGTCAGGTTGACCCCCTCTCCAAGCGGCGTTGAATCAACACGCGTAATTACGTCCCCCGACTTTATGCCCGATGCCTCAGCCGGGCTGCTTTTTTCCGGGTCTCCATAAATAATCACCCCTTTCTCTGCATCTTTAAACTCTTGTCCGGCCAATTCCTCAATCCTTAAATATTTAAGACCTAAATAATTACGGCTTATCTCTTTTTTTTCTAAAATAGATTTAATTGCCCTTTCAAATTGTGGATAAGGAACGATTCTTTCTTTAGTTTTTATCCCTAAGCATAGACCATCTAAACCAAAAATGAAAGAACCTAAAAATTCTCCTTTAGAATAATCTTTTTCTAGAATTAACTCCTCGGAAAAATAATCAGTGGAACGAATTAAATCCTCTTTTTTGTTGATTCTTGAACCGCTAGAACTACTAACTATGTCAGTGAAAAGATTGTCAGAGTGATCGAACGAAAAAACTTGCTCCCCCTGAATAATTTTTTCTTCACCGCTCATAAAATTTATTACTGGCAGATTCTTCGCCTCAACTTTTAAAAAATTAAGTCCAGTTAAAGGATCCTTAACAATCTTTTCTATGGCGAAAATTTTATTCTCGTTGCTCACTGCCACATATTTATTCCCGTCACCTAAATCGCCCGCACTCATCAACCAGCCGTCAGATGTTAAAACGCCAGCCTGGGAGATTGCTTCTTTGGTTAAATAAACTTGGTCAAAAATATTGTCTCCTTCCTTTTTTTCTTTTGTCTCATAAATATTCATTATTTGAGATTTTAATCTTGTTGACAAATCAGACAATCGTAGGTCAGAAGTGACCGTTATATTTTTTTCTGTGACAAGAGTCAGCTCTCGCGTTGGAAAAAATTCTTTAAGTCTAATTTCACCAACAAAAGGTATTTTGATGCTTTCTTGGGTTAGAATAAAAAAATTAGCCATAAAACCGCCGACAAGAGCGGCGATAAAAAATAAAACAAACATCCAGATTCTTATTCCCGACGCCGGTTTTTCTAAGCGGGAAGTTTTTTCGTCGTAAAAACTCTTTATCTCTTCCAATCCAACTCCTTTGGGTTCCTCTGTTTTTGAGTTAGTTTTTACCTCTTGCTTCTCTCCTAAATCTTTAACCCTAACAATTTTTTTTGTTTGCCAAACCATAAGTAATTAATTATATAATAAAGCATAAGAAAAATCAAACTATTAAGATAAATTTGAAAGGGGAAAAAAGATAAACTTAAATATAATTCAACTGAAATCAAGCCGAAAATAAAATCAAATTGATGGAAAGAATAATAAAAAATCCAGATAAATAAAAGGAAAACAAAACCTAAAACAAGAATAAAAGGAAAATTATAAAATAATCTGGCGAAGTCCAGATTAACTAAAGCAGTAAAAATAATAAGGCCTTGAATGATATCATCCACCTTTTCTAAACTCCCCGGTTTGTATAAGCGCGGGGAAAATTTTTTTCGAGAAAGAAAAAATAAAAATAACCCCAGAATAGTTAAGAAAAATATTAAAAAGATATATCGCAAAAAAGGACTCGCGACTGAAAGAAGAAAAAGAAAAGAACTTAAGGAAAACAGGGTAAATTCTGCTGCCATTGGCCAATCGGTTCTAAAATCTTCCTTGATCAAAAAATAAATGCTTGCAAAAGAAAAAATAAATATTGAAAGGATAACAAGTTTAATTATAAAAATCGTTGGATAAAAAGAAACAAGTAAAAATAAATAAAGAAAAAACAAAGGTAAATAAAAATAAAACTTCAAATATTTATTCATGATAAGAATTAAATTAGACCTTTAATGTCTATTTCTTGCCAATCGCCATTTTCTTTTTTATAAAGTTTAAGGTAAACGCTTTTTTCTTCGCTTGACCAGATATATTCAACCGCTGTTCTAGCGCCAATTCTTTTGCCAGCCAATATTTTTTTGTCTAAAATTTTTGGCTTTCTTGTCTCTTCTAAGCGAAAAACGCCTTGCGGCGTTTCAAATTCAATATATTCTTTTTCACCAAAAATTTTTTCACCTCTGTTGGTTTCTGAAACTAAAAAGGACTCTTTCTTCCGCTCTTTTATCCCAAATTTTTCTTCTATTTGATAGATCAATTTTTCAAAATTCATAGAATTTGAAAAATTCTAAATTTAATTTTAAATTATAATAACTACTTAAAAGTCGGCCAAAGTTTATAATAAATTTTTTCCAAGCTATTTTTAAACCAATTTTTAAATTGTCCAAAAAGACCTTGGGCTTCTTCCCTATATTCACCACTCATAATTCCAAGAGAAACCTCATAACTTTTCTGAAGTTTAGAAATTATTTGGACAATTTTTTCTTTGAGAGGTTCGGGCGACTGTTCATATAACTCTTGGAGCTCAAGAATACTTTTTGTCGTTCTTTCTTTAACCTCAAGGGCAATTTGTTCAGCTTGAGGCTTATTACTTTCCTTTCCCAAAACATCTAAAACTATTTCTATCTCCTTCTCATACTTCTTCAAAGATTCCCCGGCTAATTTATCTTTTTGTTCTGCTCTATATTTTTTATATTCATCAAGCTTCCTTTCCGCAATATTAAGAGCGACCTTAGCTTTTTCAACATTATTCCAGGTGAAAAAAATCTTTAAAGTATCTTTAAAATCCTGCCAAAAGAGAGAGAGATCGCTCCCCTCTTTTATTTCAGTCGTTGTCCCGGTTGTTGTCTCTTGAGCCAAGACAGGCAGAGAGAAAGTGATAAAACAAAGGATAAAGATGAAAATAAGAATGTTTTTCATACTTGTTTTAATAATACTCTTTTTACTTAAAAAATCAAGTTTACGCATATTATTTTAAAGGTGGTTGATAATATTTTTTCCCTTTTAGCTTTTTCGGCAGATATTCCTGCTTCTTCTTATAATTCTTGCCATAGCCCAGTTCTTTCATCAATTTAGTCGGCGCATTGCGTAAGTGCAACGGCACTGGCAAGTCAAGCGTCTTTTTCACGTCTTCCTCTGCTAGAAGCAGAGCTTCATAAGAAGCCCTTGATTTAGGAGCGCAAGCGAGATAAGTCGCTCCTTGAGCTAAATTAATTTTTGCCTCAGGCAAACCAACAAATTCAACTGCCCGAGCCACTGCATTAGCTATCTCAAGAGCCATTGGGTCGGCGTTACCAATGTCTTCAGAAGCAAAAATAACCATGCGTCTGGCCATAAAACGAGGGTCTTCCCCTGCCTCAAGCATTCTCGAGAGCCAGTACAAAGCCGCGTCTGGATCAGAGCCGCGCATTGATTTAATAAAAGCAGAAATAATATTATAATGCTCTTCTCCTTTTTTATCATAACGAAGGGCTTTGTGTTGTAGAGCTTCGATAATCAACTTCTCATCTAAATGATAATAGCCTTGTTTGTCCGGCGAGGCGATCTTTAAGGCTGTTTCTAAGGTCTTCAAAGGCGTTCTGGCATCGCCAGAAGAAAAACCAATTAGTAAATCTATGGCTTTAGGCTTTATCTTTATCTTGTAGTTTCCTAAGCCGTTCCTTTTATCAAGCAAAGCGCGTTTAACAATTTTTTTAAGATCAGACTCCCCTAAGGGTTCAAAAATAAAAAGTTGACAACGAGAAAGCAGAGGCGAAATTATTTCAAAAGACGGATTTTCAGTCGTCGTGGCAATCAAAATAATTGAGCCATCTTCTGCGTAAGGTAAAAAGACGGCTTGCTGAGCTTTATTAAAACGATGAATCTCGTCAACGAAGATAATTGTTTTTTTCTGGTAAGCTTTTTTATTAAGCCGGGCTCTATCCATAATTTTTTTGATTTCTGCCACTCCGACTTCAGTCGCCTGACAGGAAATAAAGTTCGCTTCAGTCTTTTTAGCCACAATTCTGGTCAAGGTTGTTTTCCCGCAGCCAGGCGGACCCCAAAAAATCATGGAAGGCACTTTGTCCTCCTCAATTAAACGGCGCAGGATTCTGCCCGGGCCAGTTAAATGTTCCTGACCGACAAAATCATCTAGGCCCTCAGGTCTAATCCGGTCAGCCAGTGGTTTTTCCTGATTTGATTCCATACCTTCTATTCTACTCAATGTCTTGATTTTTTCAAGATTTGCTTTATGATAAGATAAAAAACGGGGATTAGCGCAGTTGGTAGCGCGCACGGTTCGGGACTGTGAGGCCGCCGGTTCGAATCCGGCATCCCCGACCAATTCATTAATTCTAATAAATTAATAACTCAATTATGGCACGTTTCAAAGACCACAAAAAAGCTTTAATTTTGAGAAAACAGGGAAAAAGCTATAGCCAAATTAAAAAGATTCTAAAAGTGAGCAAAAGTACTTTAAGCCCTTGGCTAAGAAATTATCCTCTGTCAAAACAACGAATACGAGAACTCCGCGATTGGAATGAACAAAGGATAGAAAAATATCGTGAAACAATGCGACGAAAACGCGAAAAAAGACTAAAACAATTTTATAAAACACAAAAAAGATTAGTTCTTCCTCTGAATGCGCGCGAGCTTTTTCTTGCTGGTTTGTTCCTTTACTGGGGCGAAGGAACTAAAACCCGGCCAGCTGCACTCTCGGTTTCAAACACTGACCCCTCTATTATCAAATTTTTTATAGTTTGGCTCACCAACTCCATAAAAGTTTCTCGGAAAAAAATAAAAATCCAATTACATTTGTATAAAGACATGAATATTAAAAAAGGAATTTGTTTTTGGTCAAAAATATTAAACATGCCCCGCAAACAATTTACAAAACCTTATATAAAGAAAAATTTTTTGAAAAACATAAATCATAAAGGGGGATTTGGACACGGAACTTGTAATGCATGCGTTGACAACGCTAGACTTTCGGAAAAAATTATAATGGCAATGAAAGTTATCGGCGATAAATATAACAAAATAAGCGTATAATTCAATTATAGCCAGATTGTGATGTTTCTAACAGTAATTTTCTTTAGAGCGGGGTAGTATAACTCGATAGTTAGAAAAATTGTTTGATGACGTAAATAGAGGGCGTGTAGCTCAACGGTTAGAGCGACTGTCTTATAAACAGTAGGTAGATGGCTCGACTCCATCCACGCCCATTTACTTAAAAATTTAATTTTTTCTTATGAACATTATCCTTGGTCTTATTCTGGTGGTTGTCGGCGCGCTTCTGACAATAAAGTCAGAAACTTTTTATAGAATAACCGGGCCGATTGGCTGGGCAGAAAGATATTTGGGTACCGAAGGAGGCACAAGACTATTTTTTAAAATTTTAGGTGTTTTGGTCATTTTACTCGGCTTTACTGTGATGGTCGGTCTTTGGAACACTTTGCTCTCCGCCACGCTCGGCAAAATGTTCGGCTTATAATGGGCTCGTAGTTCAGTGGTAGAACGCTGCATTTGCAATGCAGAAGTCGCCGGTTCGAATCCGGCCGAGTCCACTTGAATTTGTTTATATCTACGCATATCTATGAAAATATTCAAGAAAGTTCAGCACGAATATTTTGAAGCCTTATTGGAAGGACGCAAGCAATTTGAAATTCGCTTAGCCGATTTTAAATATAAGTCTGGCGACACCCTTGTATTGTTAGAACAGAAACCGGGCAAACAAGAACTAAGCGGTAGAAAGTTGGAATGCGAAATACTATTTACCATTAATACAAAAACTACGGAAAAATTTTGGCCGAAAAAACAAATTAATAGGTATGGATTAGCTGTTCTTTCGTTAAGAAGAAAGTTTAGATTTAAATAGTACAGAATGTCCCATTAAAATATTGTAAATAGGCAATAATCTGGTTCCAACTGGTACGGAGTCATATAACAAAAAACACCTTATTCATTCCCGTTTTAAAAAATCAAACTTATGGTAGAAATCAATTCCGAAATAAAAAAATTTATTGAAGAAAATCCTCTTGCTTTTGCTACCCTTGATGACGCTGGCAAACCTAATGTAATTGGCGTTGCCTATGTTAAAGTTGTTTCAAAAAATCAAATTCTTGTTACTGATAATTATATGAGGCAAACAAAAGAAAATCTAGAAAAAAACAATAATGTTTGCCTCGCTGTTTGGGATAAAGAATGGAATGGCGTAAAATTAGTTGGCACCACCGAATATTTTGCAAGCGGAAAATGGAAAACTTTTATTGAAAAGATACCGGAAAATAAAGGTCTGCCAACTAAAGGAGCAATTTTAGTTACTGTTTCGAAATTGATTAAATTAGGATAAGCCCGCCTCTGCCTGACTTTCTCCTCGCTTCGTTCGTCGAACCACATTGCGCTTTCAGCCCCTTCGCTCCTTCTCGGGTACCAATGTCTTGCAGCTCCAGAGGTTCTTGATAAAATAACAATAGAAAGAAAGGGATGTGGATAAGTAACTTTAAAATCTATGAAAACTAATAAAATATTTGGCTTAATCTTGCTAATTATCGGCGTCGCCATCATCATTTATGGCCTCTATTCCTCTTTTAAAATTTTCACGGCCAAGGAAACAGCGCCAGAAATTTTCAAGACTCAAGCCCAAACAATTACTGAGAAACCAGGGGGAGTAGAACAGGAAATGGGGAAAGCCGTGGGAGAACAACTGCAAAAAATGCTGCCGACTGATTCTGTGCCTCGATTATTAAATTTGATTTCTTGGTCACTTTGGGCGGCAATCTTAATTTTCAGTGGGACCCAAATTGCTGGTTTGGGAATCAAATTATTAAAGTAAAAAAATAAAAATAAAAGCAAAATAAAAATCGGCCCCGCTAAGCGGGGTCGATTTTTTTTGATTAAGAGTATTTTTAGTATCGATTAGATCTAAAACTACCTCTAGGACGTCCTTCTTGCATTGGTCTGGCTTTATCTACTTTTAGAGTTCTGCCATCCAATTCTTTGCCATTACACATTTCAACAGCTTTGTCAGCTTCTTCTCCAGAAGACATTTCCACAAAGCCGAATCCTCTCGATTTGCCGGTCATTTTATCTATAATGACCTTAGCTGAATTAACTGTGCCAGCCTGAGCAAAGAAATCTTTTAATCCTTCGTCAGTCGTTTGGAAAGAAAGACCGCCTACATAAAGTTTGTTTTCCATTTTATAGGGTTATATTTTTAATTAAGAATTAAAGGCCGACCTTTGTCAGCCAAAGTCTCCTACAAGACAGAGAACCGACTAACCTTCAATCTAAATATATTATAACAGACCACTTAAAAATGTCAACCTCTTTAAGACAAATTGTTATTTTTTCAGAAAAATTAAAGAATAGTGATAAGGCCCAGGTTTTATTTCCTTCTCAAAAACCAATCCAACGCTTTCTGCTATTTTTTTTACCTTTTCTTTATCAACTCTCTTCTCTGGTTCAGGGCCAAAAGGAGCTCCGGTTTTTTCCCATTCAGTCACCAATAGCTTGCCGCCTCGCCTTAGGATTCTCTTTGCTTCAGCTAAAATTATTTCGTGTTTCTTTGTTTGGAAAAGGATATTATTAAGAAGAACTAAATCAATACTTTCTGTTTCTAAGTTCATCCCTCCAGGCACTTCTAAGTCTGCCCAAATTGTTTTGAGGTTATTGATGCCAAAAAGACTTGCTAGACTTTCTACGCTTTTAAGGGCTGGCTGTAAAATATCAATGGCGTAGACAATACCCTTTGTCCCAACTAGTTTAGCTGCTTGCAAAGAGAAATGACCCCGCCGGCCACAGCCTAAATCAGCTATTTTCATTTTCTCAGCAATTCCAAGCGCTTCAAAAACCTTTACCACATCAATCAACTCTTTCCCGCCTGGAATTTTAAGTGTTTCTGCCTTCATGTGATTATTATAACAAAAGGAATGGGAAAGGGAAGGGGTTGACAGTTTTAAATCAAATATTATAATAAATATTATGAAGATTAAATCTAGCTTAAATCAAGCTAGATATTTTAATCATTTTTTATGGAAAAAACAATTTTAGAACTAATTGAACAAATTTGTCAAGAAAGAAAAATACCTAAGGAAAAAGTTTTGGAAACCTTGGAGTATGCTTTAGCTGCTGCTTATCGCAAAGATTTTGGCCTAAAGAATCAAAATCTCAAAGTAAACTTTGACCCGGCTACGGGAAAAATTAAAGTTTTTGACATCAAAATAGTGGCTGAAGACCAAGAGAAGGCCTTACCAAAAGAAGAAGCAGCAGAGGAAATAAAAGAAGAAACAGAAGAAAAAGAAGAGAAAAAATTTAATCCGAAAACAGAGATAGAAATTTCCGAAGCGAAGAAACTTTATCCCAAAAAGAAATTTAAAATCGGAGATGAAATAAAAACAGAACTCCCTGTTCCCAGCGCCTTTGGCAGAATTGCCGCCCAGACAGCAAAACAAGTAATTATCCAAAGATTAAAAGAGCTGGAAAGAGATATGACTTTTGAAAAATTTAAAGGGAAAGAAGGAAGCGTAGTTGAAGGAGTGGTTCAAAAAAGATCAGGCCTGCTTGTTTTGGTTAATATAGACAATGTGACTGCCCTCCTGCCCCCTGACGAGCAAATTGAGGGGGAAAACTATCTTACCGGCCTAAGATTCAAATTTTATATTCTCAAAGTCTCACCAACCAGTCGGGAACCGAAAGTTATAATCTCCCGGCGACACACAGAAATCCTTAAGCATTTATTCTTTTCTGAAATCCCGGAAGTTTCTTCTGGGGCAGTGGAAATTAAAAAAATTGCCAGAGAACCGGGTATAAGATCGAAGGTGGCAGTTTTTACTTCAGAAAAAAACTTAGACCCAGTCGGCGCATCAATAGGTCAAAGAGGCATCAGGATTCAAACTATTGCCGCCGGCTTAAATAATGAAAGAATCGACGTGATTGAATATAAAGACGATCTTAAAAAGTTTGTTGCCAATGCTCTTTCGCCAGCAAAAATTATTTCTTTAGAATTGGACGAGGAGAATAAAATAGCGAAAGTCAAAGCGGCAAAAGACCAAATGGCTTTAGCGATTGGCAGAAGGGGGTTGAATCTCCATTTAGCCTCTGAATTAACGGGTTATAAAATTGAACTTCAGCAAGAAGGAGAAGAAAAAATGCCTGAAGAAAAACAAGTTGAAGGACAAGTTAAAGAACAGACCGAAGAAAAAGTTGAGCCAGAAAAACCTTTATGAAAACAATAAAAAAAGTTCAGGCTATTATTTATGATTTAAAAGGCAAAAAGCCTTATTTTTTAATTCTTCATCGCGTTCTGCGCTGGAAAGGATGGGAACCGCTTAAAGGAACAACCAGAAAAGGAGAAACACGGCGGCAAACCCTAAAAAGAGAAATCGGAGAAGAAACAAGGTTAAAAAATTTCAAAATAATTAAAAGTTTAGGCAAAAAAGAAAAATGGGAAGCATTAGGAAAGAAATACGCTATTGTTGATATTTTTTTAGTTAGAGCGGATATGAATGAAAAAGTATCTTTAAAACAAAAAGTCGTTGAACATGATAAGTATTTATGGGCTGATAAAAAGACGGCTTTAAAAAAATTAACTTGGCCTAAAACAAAAAAAATTTTAAAACAAATAAAAGAAAAAAGTCTAAACTAAATTTTGAAACATGAAAATTGAAACCCAAAAATTACCCAAAAATATTTTGGAAGCTAAAGTCACTCTTTCTGAAGAAGAAATGAAGCCATTTTATCTTAAAGCTTTGGAAAAAATAGCCGCTTCATTCACCTTGCCGGGGTTCAGACGAGGAGCAGCCCCTCTTCCTCTTGTCAGGCTTGAAGTGGGAGAATATAAAATTACAGACGAAGCAGTTTCTTTGGCTATTGAGGAAAAATATGGTGAGATCATTAAAAAACTGAATGTTGAAATAGCTGCCCCACCCCAAGTCGCTCTCGAAAAGGTTGCGCCAGAAAACGAATTGATTTTTAAGCTTAATTTCGCCTTAATTCCCAAAGTTAAATTGGCTAATTTTAAAAAAATTAAAACAAAAAAAGAAATATCTGAAATTAAAGAAGAGGAGATCAAAAAATTTTTAGAAAACCTACAAGAATCAAGGGCAAAGCAAATAAGAAAAGAGTCGCCGGGGGTAATAGGCGATCTCGTCAAGGCTGATATTGAAATGTTTTTTGAGGGAGCGACTCTTGAAAATGGGACTCAGAAAGACGCTGTTTTTATCTTGGGAAAAAATTATTATCTAAAAGAATTTTCCCAGAATCTTGTTGACGCCAAGATAAACGAGATGAAAGAATTCGCCCTTGATTATCCTTCAGATTACCTGGATAAAAAATTGGCCGGCAAAAGAATAGATTTTAAAGTGAAAATTAAAGAAATTTTCTCACGGGAACTCCCTCCGCTTGATGACTCTTTTGCTCAAAGCTTGGGTGGATTTAAAAACATAGAGGAATTAAAAAATCAAATTAAAAACAATCTTTTGGAAGAAAAAAAAGGAAAAACAGAACAAAAGTTTGAACTTGAAATTTTAAAAGAGATAGCAGGTCAATCTGAATTTGAAGAAATTCCTAACATTCTGATTGAAAAAGAGCTAACAAAAATGATGATAGAGATGGAGGAATCAGTAAAAAATATACTCAAGCTTGAATTCTCAGATTATTTAAACATGATGAAAAAAACAAATGACGAATTAAAAAAAGAATTTGTTCCCCAGGCCGAAGAAAGAATTAAAGCTGCCTTAATTATCCGAGAAGTTGCCTTAAAAGAAAAAATAAACGTTGAAGAAAAAGAATTGGAAGAAGAAAAAGAAAGATTAAAGCGAATTTATGCAGATAAAAAAGAAATCCTTGATTCCTTAGATAAAGAAGATTTTAAAAATTATTTAGAAAATACAATTATTAATCGAAAGACGATAGAATATTTAAAAAAAATATGCGCTTAGCTATCATTTCTGACTCTCATGATAATATTCCTAATTTAGAAAAAGCTCTAGCTTGGCTTAAAGCTGAGGGCGTTTCTTTAATTATTCACTGTGGTGATCTTTGTGCGCCATCGATTTTGACAGAAGTTTTGGCGCCCAATTTTTACGGCGAAATTCATCTTATTCATGGAAATGTCGGAGACCGGGAGTTGTTGTCTAAAAAAGTGCAAGAATTTAAGAACGTTAAACTCCACGGAGATTTTGGCCGAATCGAAGTAAAAGGTAAAAAAATTGCTTTTGTCCATAAGCCGGATGAAGGTAAAAAATTGGCCACCTCTGGTCTTTATGATTTAGTTTTTTATGGTCACACTCATAAACCTTGGATAGAAGAGATAAAAACTAAGGGCCGAGACCAAAAGGTTGTTTATTTGGCTAATCCTGGTAATTTGGCTGGTATGTTTTATAAAGCCACTTTTGCAACTTATGATACAGAGGCTAATAAGTTAGAATTAAAAATTTTAGAAAAACTTTAAATTGACGAAGACGACAAAAAGGGGTAAAATAATAAGAATGCGGGAGTAGTTCAATGGTAGAACGTTCCCTTGCCAAGGGAAAGGTTGGCGGTCCGATCCCGCTCTCCCGCTTTTTATAAATGCCCTATTATTATGGAAAAATTAGAAAATTTAGAAAAAAAAATAGGATTTAAATTCAAAAATAAAGATCTTCTAAAAATTGCCTTAACTCACAGTTCTTTCGTAAAAGAGAATCCTTTAGAAAGACTTGAAGATAACGAAAGATTAGAGTTTTTAGGTGACGCAGTTTTAGGCTTTATTACAAGCGACCTGCTCTACCGGCTTCTTGATAAACCAGAAGGTGATCTCACCATCATTAAAACAAACCTGGTTGACAAAAAAACCCTTTACGAACTCGCCTCTCGTCTCAATCTTGACCAATATCTTTATTTAGGCAAAGGCGTGAAATTACGCGGAGAAACAAAAAAATATCTTTTAGCCAATGCCTATGAAGCCCTAATTGGGGCTATTTATTTAGATAAAGGTTCAAAGAAGGCCATAGATTTTCTAAAAGATAAATTAAGTTCAAAGATTTCCACTTTAACTGAAAAAAAAGAAATAAAAAATCCTAAAAATTATCTTCAGGAAATAACTCAAGAAAAATTTAAAACCCTGCCTCATTATCAGGTTATCAAAGAAGAAGGGCCTCCCCATAACAGAACTTTTAGCGTGGCTGTCAGGGTAAATAATAAAAACCTAAGCGTTGCTTCAGGAAAAAGTAAAAAAGAAGCAGAAATAAAAGCGGCAAAAAAAGCAATTAAAGGTTTTCTGAAAATTTAATTTGCAATTTTATATACATTAATTTTTTTGCATGTACTTAGATCGTCTAGAAATTATTGGCTTTAAATCTTTCGCCCAAAAGACTACGGTTATTTTCCCTAAGCCTAAAAATAACAATTTCGGCATCACGGCTGTGGTCGGACCAAACGGCTCTGGTAAGTCGAACATTGTTGATGCTATTGCTTGGGGCCTCGGCGAACAGAGTTTAAAAACTTTAAGAAGTAAAAATTTCGAAAATATTTTTTCTGAGACGGCTACGGGAAAAAATCGAGAGGCAAAAGTTGATTTATTTTTTAGTAATGAAAAGGGCGAACCTGAATTTGAGATTAGCCGGCATCTTTTTAGAACTGGCGAAAACGAATATTTAATCAATAGTGATAAAGTCAAATTGGGAGACGTCATTTTCCTTTTAGCTCAACATAATTTTGGCCAAAAAAGTTATTCTTTCGTAAATCAAGGGATGACCGATGCGATCCTCAAATCATCATCAGAGGAAAGACAGGTCTTCTTCAATGAAGCGACTGGCATTGAACAATACATGATCAAACGAAATGAAGCAATAAGGAAAATTGTTAAAAGTCAAAAAAATTTAGACAATGCTTTGATTGCCCTGGCTGAGTTGACTCCGCATCTTAATTCTTTAAAAAGACAAATGAATAAGTTGCAAAAGCGCCAAATTCTAGAGAAAGAACTGCGATCTCTTCAAAAAACATATTATGGGGAAATTTGGCAAGAACTTAATGCTCAAATTATTTCTAAAAAACAGGGCCTTGAGAAAAAAACATCTTTCAAAAAAGAGATTGAAAACAATCTCTCGGGTTTCAAAGCAAAAATTGAAGAATTTGGCAAAGAGGAAATTGATAAGAACTATTTTAATAAACAAGAAAAATATCAAGAGCTTTTAGAAATAAAAAATGACTATTTTAAAAAACAAACCTTCTTAGAATTTGAAATCAAGCAAGTGCAAAAAAGAGGCAAAGGAGACGAACAGATAGAAATAACCGCTGAGACAAAAAAGATTTTAGGCGGCCTAAAAGAGATGAAGGACTTTGTTTTAAAACTAAAAGAGGAAAAGGATATCTTAAAAATTAAAGAACTGGTTCAAGCTATTAGCCTCAAATTAGAAGATTTAATAAATTGTTTTAAGGAAAACAAAGAGAATTTTTCGGGAGATTTAGAAAACAAAACAAAAGAATGCGAGGAGATTAAAACAAAAATAGAGTCCCTTAGCGAGGAGATTAAAAAAATTAATCAAGAATTAAGCCAATTTTTGAGCGAAGAAAAAGCAAAAAGAGGAAAAATTTTAGAAGAACAAAAGGAAATTGAAAAATATCAGAACCAACTTAATATAATTGATAATGAAATCAACGAAATAAAAATTGAAACAGCCAGAATAGAAACAAGAAAAGACGACTTAGAAAAAGAAATAATAGAGGAAACAGGTTCTCTTGAAATACTTAAAGAGAAAGAAGCTGACGAACTAAGGCCCAATAGAGAAAAGCTCGACCAAATAAAAAAAATGAAACATCAATTAGAAATGATCGGCGGTATAGATCCTGAGGTGGAAAAAGAACATAAGATTGCTCTTGAACGTTTCAATTTTCTCTCCTCCCAAACCGAGGACCTGAAAGAAAGCATTAAATCTCTCAAAGAAATTATTTATAAGCTTGAAGAAAAAATTAAAATCCAATTTAAAGAAAATTTTACGAAAATTAATAAGGAATTTGACAGATTTTTTAAAATACTTTTTGGTGGCGGAGGGGCAAAAATAAAATTAGAGGAAATATCCAAAAATCTTGAAAAGGAAATAACGTCTCAACAAGAAGCAATTGAAGAGGTAGAAGAAACAAAATTAATCGAACAAAAAGAATATGATATAGAAATTCTTGCCGAACCGCCAGGAAAAAAAATAAAGAACATTGAGATGCTCTCTGGCGGAGAAAAGGCCTTGACCTCCCTCGGCCTTATTTGCGCTATTATCTCTATTAATAAACCGCCTTTTGTTATTTTAGATGAAGCGGACGCAGCTCTTGATGAAAAAAATTCTGATCGTTTTGCCAAAATTATCAAAGAATTGGTGCAAAGAACTCAATTTATTCTTATCTCTCATAACCCGGTCGTGATGGAAATAGCCGATGTTTTATACGGAGCGACAATGGAGCGAGGAGGATCAACAAAACTTATCTCAATGAAGCTCGAATAGTCTCTCCACTTGACACTATTCATCAGTTAAGGGAATAACCACGTCTTTCAAGTTATTAAAATCTTCAAGCACCATTCCTAAACCGTGAATTACGCTCTGTCCAGGCTCATGAGCTAAGTGAATGGGGATTTTAATTTCTTTTTCTAAAAATTTAACAAGCCCAGGCAAAAGAGCCGGTCCGCCTGAAATCACCATCCCCCGCTCATAGATATCCGAAACTAATTCCGGTGGGGTCTGCTCAATCGTTTCCCTGATATTTTCAACAATATTTTTAAGTGGTCCTATAATTGTTTCTTTTATTTCCTCATTTGAAACCTTAATTTCTTTCGGCAAACCACTTTGCAAATCTCTTCCCTTAACTCTCATCTCAATAGGCTTGTCAGCAATGGCAGAGCCTATTTTTATTTTCAAATCTTCAGCCGTTCTTTTGCCAAGCAGCAGGCCATATTTTTCTCTAATATAATTAATAATTGAAAAGTCTAAACTCTCGCCACCAAATTTGAGTGAACGCCAAGAAACAATGCCAGACAAGGAAATAACTGCGATTTCTGTGAGGCCAGCGCCCATTTCTACAATCAAAGAAGCGCAAGCATCTTGAATTGGAAGACTGCAACCTATGGCGGCCGCAATCGGTCTTTCAATAAGATAAACTTTTTTGGCTCCAACTTGCCACATTATATCTTCAAGAGACTTTTTTTCTACTTCCGTCACATCTAAAGGGACGTTAGTAATAATTCTCGGTCTAACGCCATAAAAAGTAGTTTGAAACAGTCGATCCAGCAAATTTTTGACCATTCTTTCCGCTATTTCAAAATCCGTGACAATCCCAGAATTAATTGGTCTTGTCACCATAATATGAGCCGGCGATTTCCCTTCCATCTTAAGAGCGCTTTCGCCAATAGCAATAATCTGATCGGATCTTGTGTTAATAGCGACAATCGTTGGCTCATCCATTAACACGCCCTTGCCTTTGAGATAAATTTTTGTCCGAGCTGTCCCTAAATCAATGGCCACGTCGCTCCTCGAGAAAAGATTAAACATACGATTTAAAATTCAAAAATTGATATTAAAAAATTTCATTAAATCTTTTATTTTAATCAGCTTCGTTTTTTTGTTGCCTCTCTCTTTATATTCTATCATTTTTCCCGTCTTCTGGCTAATAATTAATCTTTTAGGAATGCCAATTAAATCAGCGTCTTTTAACTTTTCTCCGGGCGACAGGTCGCGCTCATCAAATAAAACTTCCTTGCCATAAGAGGTCAGAAGGCGATAAATTCTATTCGCCTCCTTATCCTTTTTGAAAGAGAGCAGGTGGTATTCAAAGGGGGCAACTCTCAAAGGCCAGATAATGCCATCCTGATCATGATGGACTTCCACGATAGTAGCAAGGAGGCGAGGTAAGCCGATTCCATAGCAACCCATGATTAAAGGCTTTCTCTTTCCTTTTTGATCAACAAAAAAGGCAGACATTTTTTCGCTATAAAGCGCGCCCAATTCAAAAACATGGCCAATCTCTATGGCATTTTTTTTCTCTAATTTAGAGAAACACTTAGGGCACTTTTCTTCATCTGGAGCCTTCTCTATGTTTGTTCCCCAGCCGCAACGAGGACAGTATAAAATCTTGTCTTCGCCTGTCTCAGAAAAAACCATGAATTCCTGAGACTTGTTCCCACCAATTGAGCCAGAATGAGCTTCCACTAAAACGGTCTCTAATTTACAGACTTTAAAAAATTTTTGATAAGCTTCAACCACTTTTTGATAAAATTTTCTCAAATCTTCTTCTGATTGATGAAAACTGTATAAATCTTTCATCAAAAATTCTTTTGTCCTTAATAATCCTCCGCTAGGCCGCGTCTCATTTCTAAATTTATTTTGAATTTGATAAAGGGCCTGAGGCAAATCTCTGTAAGAATTAATGTAAAAACGGCTCAGCTCAGTTATTACTTCTTCATGAGTCGACCCCAAACCGAACCACTTTTCATGACGATCTTTACATTTAAAAAGAGGGGGGTCCATCGTATCCCAACGGCCTGTTTCTCGCCAAAGTTCAGCCGGGATAAGAGTCGGTAAAAAAACCTCTTGTGATCCAATGGCATCAAGTTCTTTTTCCACAATCTTCTCTAATTTCTTGTAAACACGCCAACCTAAGGGCAAAAAAGACCAGATGCCGCTAGTTAATTGCTTTATAAAACCAGCCCTTGTCAAAAGCTGATGATTAATGGAAACAGCATCTTTTGGAGGAGATTTAAGAGTCTTGGTAAACAATTTAGATTGATACATAGCTAATAGAAATTAGAAAAAACCAATGATCTCTCGCGAAGTTACCACAATCATTAAAAATAATATAAAGAAAAATCCAAAATTAATGGCCATCGCTTCAATTTTTGGATTAACCGGCTTTTTTCTCACCCCTTCAATGAGAGAAGTCACTACTCTAAATCCATCTAAAGCGGGGAAAGGAATCAATTGACAAACGCCTAGGGCTAAAGATAAAAGGCCAAGTAATTGAAAAAAATAAGCAAAACCAACCTCTGCGGCCTGACTAATCATAGCGCCCACGCCAACCGGTCCGACTATTTGTTTGATAATTTTTGCTTTTTCAATAAAAATAGATTTAAAAAATAAGCCAACTCCGTAAAACATTTGACCGGTCAAAAAAAACGTTGTTTTAAAACCATTGATGATCGATTGCCCTAAAGAATATCTGACAATTCCTATCTCGACCGGAGAGATGCCAATTGCTCCGTAGCTTTCTTTCACTTGAGGATAAATTTGACTGGCATCTCCGACTCTTACTTTTTTTTCTAAAATCCTAAACCCCCTCTTTAAAGTTAATGAAATTTCCTCGTTCTTCCTCTTGCGAATTTCCCCCTGTACTTCTTCGCTTCCAACTACCTCCTGATTATCAATCTTGAGAATAACGTCTCCCATTTTCAATCCTACTTTTTCTGCTGGCGAACCAGGCATAACTGCAATTATCTGGACCCCCTTTTTTTCAATTACTCGCCCTTTTACTCCCCCCTCAAGCGCTTGAGGCATACCATAAAAAAAACAGGCGGAAAAAATCAAAAAAGCCAAAATAATATTCATCAGGGCGCCTGAAAAAGAAATAAAGGCTTTTTTATACCAAGCTTGAGCCATAAAACTTTCTTTTTCTTTTTTTAAAGAAGCGCCTTCGCCGGCCTCTCCCTTCAGTTGATTGAATCCGCCAAAAGGGATCCAATTTAAAGAATAAATTGTGTGAAGTTCTTCTTTCTCAGGAATTTTTTTCCCCCAGAAAAAACGATATTGACTATTTTTTTTATAAAAACCAAAAATCCGAGGCGGATAACCAACGCCAAACTCTTCTACTTTCACGCCAGAAATCTTGGCGCTCAGAAAATGGCCAAGTTCGTGAAAAAAAACTAAAATGCTTAAGGCTAAAATAGCTAAAATAATAGGCATAAATTACCACTTCATCGCTAAAATGCTTTTTTTATACGCTTCTAGATTATCTAAGGTTATTCCTGTGCCTTTAGCCACTGCCAAGAGCGGCTCGTCAGCGACAAAAACAGGTACGCCAATTGCCTGAGAAATAAATTTATCAATGTTTCTTAAAAGCGCTGTCCCGCCTGCCAAAACCATACCCTTTTCCATGACGTCAGCTGATAATTCCGGCGGGGTGTTATAAAGGACTAATTTTATAGCGTCAACAATCGCCTCTAGATCATCTTGGACAGCTTCGGTCACGCCATCAGAGCTTAAGATAATAGTTTTTGGCAAACCGGTTGTCATCTCCCGGCCCTTAACATCCATTTTCAACTTTTTTTCAAGAGGTATAGCTGAACCAATCTCAATCTTTACTCGCTCTGCTGTTTGCTCGCCTATGGCTAAATTGTGTTTTCTGCGAATATAGGAAGCAATAACCGCGTCAAGTCTGTTCCCCGCTACCCGTACTGAGATACAAGCAACAATCCCGCCTAAAGAAATCACGGCTGCTTCAGTCGTCCCGCCTCCCATATCAACAATCATATGGCCAGCCGCTGAACCAATGGGAATATTAGAACCAATGGCAGCGGCGATCGGTTCTTTGATCACATAAACTTCTTTAGCACCAGCAGCCATCCCCGCGTCTTTTACCGCCCGGCGCTCAGTCGGCGTTGCTCCAGAAGGGATAGAAATCATCACTTCCGGTTTAAAAATTCTTATTTTGCCCAGGGCTTTGCTAATAAAATATTTTAGCATTGCCTCGGTTGTCTTATAATCCGCGATGACCCCATCTTTCAAAGGTTTTTTTGCCACAATCGTATCGGGCGTCCGACCGATCATCTCCTTCGCTTCATTGCCAACCGCTAGCACTGATTTATCAATAGTAGAAATAGCCACCACTGATGGCTCATTTATAATAATACCTCGCGTCGGAACATGAACTAAAGTATTCGCTGTTCCTAAATCAATGCCTATTTTTCGAACAAACATAGATTAAATTTCTAATTTTTGATTAATTTCTTTTTTATAATCTAAATACTCTTTTACTAAAATACCGATAATCGTGGCCACCGGCACAGCCAGAAGAGCGCCGATTGGTCCGGCCAGTTTTCCGCCAATCAGTAAAACAACTAAAACTACCACCGGATTCAAACCAACGGCCTTACGCATCGTAAGCGGCACAATTAAACTATTTTCCGCTTGCTGTAAAATCAAATAAAAAATAGCGACCAGAAAAGCTTTCATTGGCGAATCGACTAAGGCCACAATAAAAGCGACTGTTCCGCCGATCCAAGGACCAACATAGGGGATGATCTCAGTGACGCCAGCGAGTACTGCTAAAACTAAAGCGAATTTAACGCCTAAGATCAAGAGGCCTAAATAGCTTAAAACACCAATAATAAAACAAAGAGATAAGGCTCCTCTTGACCAAGCGCCAATTTTTTGTTGAGCAGTGGAATAAAAGTTTGTTAAAAAATTTCGATATTTAAGAGGAGAAAATTTTATAATTTGACGATTGATGAATTCTCTGTCAACTGAAAGATAAAAGGCGATGATGAAAACCATGATGGTGGTAAACAAACCGCTAACTACGTTGCCAAAAAAAGAAAATATTTGAGATCGCTCCGGGCTAGAAGTGGTTAACCATCTTTTTATGGCTTCGAAAAAGCTATCGCTTTCCAATACTGATCCTCCGCCTAAAATGGACTTAAAATAATCCGGTATTTTCTCAAGTAAAACTTTACCCTGACTGATTAAGGTCGGAAAAACCAAAAAGCTCAAAAATACGACCGCAGCTAAAATGATTAGATAAACGACCAAGACACCAAGCCAACGGGGAAATTTCTTTCTTTCAAAAAAATTTACCGCTGGAATAATAATAATGGAGAGAAAAGCAGCAATTAAAAAAATCAGGATGACATCCCGAATCAGGTATAAAAACCAAAATCCTAAAAAAACCAAAATAACTTTTAAAACTGACCAGGGGTCAATTTTGATAAGAGTAGTTTGCTTCTCCATACGGGTTTATTATAAGCTATTTTCTAAAATATTCAAGTAGGTCTCTTTTTCTTTAGCCGGCCCAATTGAAGCTAAATTTAGCTTCTCTCTCCTAAAAATATCTTGAGCCACTTTTCTAATATCATTAAGCGTCACTTTATCGATTTTTTTTACTTCTTCTTCCGGAGTCAAAATTTTTCGCGTTAACAATTCTTGATTAGTATAAAATGAAGCCTGCGCCTCTGATGATTCTAAGGCTAAATATAATCTTCCTTTTAAATAATCTTTTGCTTTCTGCAATTCTTCTTTATCTATCTCCCCTTCTTTAAGAGATTTATATTCTTTTAAAATTAGCTCGAGAGCTTTATCAACGTTTTTATTATCCACCCCGGCGTGGGTGACAAGGCAGCCGGTATCCGTCGAGCTGTCAGAGAGAGTATGGATATAATAAGCTAAGCCGTGTTTATCCCGCACAGAAATAAAAAGGCGCGAGCTCATTGGTCCCCCTAAAATTGTCGCGATCACACCCTGAGTATATCGTTGTGGATGGAACAAGTCGTAGCCCCGTACTCCCAAACAAAAATGGGTTTGATCTGTTTCTTTAAAATAATTAAGAACTTGTGGTTTGCTTTGCTTCTCTATCACCTTCAATTTTTGTTTTGGTTTATTTGTTCTTATCTTTTTAAAATACTTTTTTGCCTTTTCTAGGGCAATTTTTGACTCGAAATTGCCAGCCAAACAAACAACCGTATTCCGCGATGAGTAATGATTGGCTGAATATTCAAAAAAATCTCCTTTTTCTAATTTAGCCACTGTTTCTTTCTCTCCAGAAATAGGCCAACCAGCTGGCTGATCTTGATAAAGCAACTTGTCCCAGAGATCAAAGACATAACTTGTCGGCATGTCAAGCCGCATGTTTATTTCTTCAATAATCACTCCTTTTTCTCTTTCTATCTCTTTCTCGTCAAACTTTGAATTTAAAAAAATATCAGAGATCCAATCAAGGGCTAAATCTAAATGCTTAGCATCTACTTTTGCCCAATAACCAGTAAATTCCCCGCCGGTAAAAGCGTTGTATTCTCCCCCGACCCTATCAAGAGCCGAGCTTACCTCTTGGGTGGTGGGCCTTTTCTGCGTTCCTTTGAATATCATGTGCTCAATAAAATGCGAAATACCATTGACCTCCCTTGTCTCATATTTTGATCCAACTTCAGTTAAAATCAAAATCGTCACTGCCCCGGTACTTTTAATCGGTACGGTGATTATTCTTAGACCATTTTCTAGTACAACTTTTTTATACATTTTTATTTCTAAAATATTCAGTAAGCTTATCAATTTCTATTCTTTCCTGTTTCATAGTATCCCTGTCTCTGACGGTAACTTTTTTATCTTCTAAACTCTCAAAATCAACAGTCAGGGCGAAAAGAGTGCCGATCTCATCGCCTCGGCGATAACGGCGACCGATGGAGCTGGCTTCATCATATTGAACCGGCCAATATTTTTTAAAATTAAGATATATCTCGCGAGCTAATTTTATCAACGGCTCCTTTTTAACTAAAGGCAAAATAGCTATTTTTATCGGGGCAAGATCCTGATGAAGACGAAGCATCACTTCAACCTCTTTGGTTGATTCAGTGGTCGTGGTTCGACCGCCTTTAATTTCATTGTAGCTTTCCGTTAAAAAGACTAAAGTGCTTCTATCCGCTCCGGCTGAAGTTTCAATAATATGGGGAATAAATTTTTCTTTTGTCTCTTCGTCAAAATAGCTCAAATCTTTACCGCTGAATTTAGAATGATTCCTGAGGTCAAAATCAGTCCGATCATGGATGCCTTCGATTTCTTTCCAGCCAAAAGGAAAGCGATATTCAATATCAACCGCTCTTTTGGCGTAATGAGCCAACTCGTCTTTTTGATGTTCTCTAAATCTCAGGTTTTCCTTTTTTATGCCCAGGCCAAGATACCAATTCATTCTTTTGTTTTTGAAATATTCAAACCATTTGTCCGCTTCTCGCCCTTTACAGAACCATTCCATTTCCATCTGATCAAACTCCCTGGTGCGAAAAATAAAATCTTTTGGGGTAATCTCGTTCCGAAACGCCTTACCAATTTGGGCGATGCCAAAAGGAATCTTTAAGCGCATTGACTGCCTGACATTTTCATAATTCATATAAATCCCCTGACAAGTTTCGGCTCGCAGGTAGGTGACGGCTGCCTCATCTTCAACTGGGCCGCAAAAAGTTTTCATCATCAAATTAAATTTCTTCTCTGGCGTTAATTCGCCTTTGCAATCTGGACATTCATTCTTCTCGATCTGATCTTTTCTAAAACGATGATGGCACTTTTTACATTCAACCAAAGAATCAGCAAAACCAGCGGTCAAGTGTCCGGAAGCCTGCCAAACTTTTGGCGTCATCAAAATTGCCGCGTCAAGACCAACAATGCTTTCCTCTTGATAAACCATTTCTTTCCACCAAGCTTTTTTAATATTATTTTTTAATTCAACCCCTGAAGGGCCAAAATCATAACAAGAGGCAAATCCGCCGTAGATTTCTGACGACTGCCAGATAAAACCTCGGCGGCGGCATAAAGAAATAATTTTTTCCAGTAAATTTTCCATAAGGACATTATGACAAAAAAAGAAAAAAAGGAAAGGAACAGCATTATTTGAATAAATCTTCAAATTCAAACCAACCTCTTTTCCCGTCTTTGAATTCAAGAACAATCGGCCTCTTCTTTTCTTGGGGATCAGACAGCTCAGCTACTTTACCTTTTAATTCCACGCCTGAAGTCCGATATATCAATTCATCATTAAGTCTTATTGTCTTGTCTCCCTTTCTCAGGGCTTTGATAATTCCACCCTCTTCTTCCATAACAATAATTCCAGCTAATCCATTTTCTTTTCCCTCCTTAGAAATTTTATTTTTTTCAAATTTATTCATTTTAAAATGATGATATTTTAATTTATAACTCTACTTGTGATTGATCGCCAATAATCAATTTATGGCCGGAAGGAAAGGTTTTTTTAGCTGAGGTGATTAAACTGTTAGTGCCGATTAAACTGTCAACAATTCTTGCTTCACAATTGATGTCTGAAAAATCAAAAATAATGGAATTTTCTATGTCGGTATTATAAATTTCCACGTTGTTGCCGATTGAACTAAATGGGCCAATATAACAATTCTCAATCAAGCAATTTTCGCCGATGACGACTGGCCCGCGAACGACCGTCTTCCTGCCCAAAATCCTGCTTTCCTTGCCTATCTTTATTCTCCCTTGAATCACTACCCCCTCTTCTACTTCGCCCTTCATCTCACTCTCAAGGTTAGAAAGAACAAGCTGGTTTGCCTCAAGCAAATCCTCTGGTTTGCCAGTATCTTTCCACCAACCAGTAATCTCCCGACTACCAACCCTCCTACCATGCTCTATCAGGTAAGTATGGACATCGGAGATCTCTAGCTCTCCTCTGGCACTTGGCTTTATGTTTTCTACGGCCTCGAAAACATGTGAGTTATAAAGATAAATACCAGTGACCGCAAAATCACTTTTAGGCTGCGCTGGCTTTTCTTCTACTCTGACTATTCTCCCATTTTTAATCTCTGGCACGCCAAATCTTTGCGGATCTTTAACTTTAGAAAGAGCCAATAAGCAATCTAGTTTATTTTTTTCAAAATCCTTTATAAATTCAGAAAGGTCACTTAAAATAATGTTATCTCCCAAATAAAATAAAAACGGCTCGTCCTTCAAAAAATCACGGGAAATTTTAATGACATGAGCCAAACCAAGCGGTCCGCCTGTCTGTTCTATGTATTTGATACGAAGTCCCCATTTACTCCCTGTCTTAACAACTGCTTCTATTTCTTTATCGCCTAATGGGATAACAATCCCCACTTCTTTGATTCCAGCTTGAGCCACCTTTTCTAAGGCATAAAAAATCATTGGCTTGTTAGCAATGGGGACTAAGTGTTTATTAAGAGTATGGGTGATTGGTCTTAATCTTGTCCCCCGTCCACCGGCTGTAATTAATGCTTTCATAAATTTTGTTTTAACTTTTTCCACCAAAAAAAATTATTTATATACCAATTAATGGTTTGGAAAAGCGCTTCCTTAAATTTATATTTTGGTTTCCAACCCAGATTTTTAATTTTTTTTGTTTCTACCGCATAGCGAAAATCATGGCCTGGCCTGTCAGCAACAAATTCAATGTAACTTTTGCCCCTTTTAAACATTTTTAAAATTAAAGAAGTTAGCTGCAAATTATTCAATTCTTCGCCTGAACCAATATTATAAATCTCGCCAATTTTCCCCTTGAACAAAACAAGGTCTATCGCCCGGCAATTGTCTAAAACATAAAGCCACTCTCTTTTATTCTTCCCATTTCCATATAAAGGAACTTTTTTATTTAAAAGAAGATTGGTAATAAACAAGGGAATTATCTTCTCGCAGAATTGAAAAGGACCAAAATTATTAGAAGAGCGAGTAATCAAAACTGGCAAGTTAAAAGTTTTAAAATAAGATAAAGCTAAAAGATCAGCGCCGGCTTTAGAAGCGGAATAAGGGCTTGAAGGATTTGAAGGATCGGTTTCCCTAAATTTGCCCCTTTTAATTGAACCATACACTTCATCAGTACTAATTTGCAGAAATTTTTTTACTTTATATTTTCTTGCCGCTTCAAGAAGTGTATGAGTGCCTAAAATATTAGTTTTGGTAAAAATTATTGGCCCTAAAATCGATCGATCAACGTGACTTTCCGCAGCAAAATTCACAACAAAATCTGGTTTTTCTTCTTTAAAAATGTTTGTCACCAACTTTTCGTCACAAATATCGCCTTTAATAAATTTATAACGAGGATTTTTTTCTATATCTTTTAAATTTTCTAGATTCCCACAATAAGTTAGCAGATCGAGGTTGATAACTTGATAATTTCTATATTTTTTTAAGAGATAATGAATAAAATTAGAGCCAATAAAACCAGCTCCGCCTGTAATTAAAATTTTTTTAGATTGCTCCATTGTTTTGTTTTATCTATTTTTCGTTTCCCAATCAAAGCCTATTTTTGAATCATTAAAGGGCAACCTTTCCTCATCGGGATTTTTTGGATCATAGGCCTCGGTAGTATGATAAAATAAGCCTACTTTCTCAGTACCTAACACTTGATAGCCATGAGCAACATAAGGCGGAATCAAAACAACCAAAAAATTATCTTCTCCTGCATAAATAGCCTGTGTCTCCTGATAAGTTGGCGAATCTTCCCTCAGGTCATAAAGCACAATTCTCATGCTTCCTCTCACTGGGGACCAAATGTCATACTGCCTTTTATGCCAGTGAAATGCTTTAATTACGCCGGGATAGGTTTCTGTATAGCTTGTCTGCTTAATCTCTTTAAATGTTTCTTCGCCAAATTTAACAACTTCTGCAAAAAATCCGCGATCATCAAAATGTCTTTTAACTTCTTTAATTTTTACTCCATTAATCATAAAGATATTCTTTTAGCGTCTCCTCCCAGTTTCTTTGAGGAGACAATCTTGTATTTAATAAAATTGAATATTTCGGTCTTTTGGCTTTCCTCACAAATTCTTTGCTGCTGCAGGGAGTGACTTTTGTCTTTAAACCTTTAATCTCTACTATCTTTTTAGCAAAATTATACCAACTTGTCCATGGCTCATTTGGCAAATGATAAACGCCGAAAGGCGCTTGATGCTTAATCAAATCCTTGATCGCTTTTGCCACATCTAAAGTATAGGTTGGCTTGCCAAGCTGGTCATCAATCACTTTTAATTCATCTTTTTCTCCGGCTAATTTGATAATCGTATTTACGAAATTTTTATATTGTCCCCTCTTGCCAGCCGGCCCGAAAAGCCAAGAAATTCTCACCAAATAATATTTTAAATTCTTTGTCTTTAAAATTTCTTTTTCACCGATTAGCTTAGAAGTGCCATAAATATTGATTGGATTCCGTGACTCCTTATCTTCTTTATAGCCATCTTCTTTGTCACCTTCAAAAACATAATCAGTGGAAAAATGAACTAAAATCGCCCCTGTTTCTGCCGCCGCTTTGGCCAGGAAACCAACCGCTTCGCCGTTAATCTTAAAAGCAGTTTCTTTCTCGTCTTCTGCCCTGTCTACGTCGGTATAAGCCGCGGCATTCAAAATCAAATCCGGTCTCAAATCAAAAACCATTTTTCTCACCTGTTTTTCATCGGTAATATCCAGGTCTTCTTTGTCCATCAATAAAGGATCTTCTTCTTTGAAAACCGAAGCTAAATCCTGGGCCAGCATTCCTTTAGCGCCTAAAATAATGGTTTTCATAAATTCCCTGATTTAATATTTTCTCTGATCCTTCTCATCAAAGAAAGATAAAAATAAAGGTTGTGAATAGTGGCTAATCTCAAGGCCAAAACTTCTTGACTCATAAAAAGATGCCTTAAATAAGCCCGTGTAAATTTTTGACAAGTATAACAATGACAATGCTTGTCAAGCGGCCTGAAATCCCCGGCGTACTTTGAGTTAGTAATATGCACCTCCTCATAAAATTTTCCTTTTATTTGTTGATTATTTTTAAAAACATAAAGCAAGCCGTGACGAGCGTTTCTTGTCGGAATCACGCAATCAAATAAATCAACACCTTCTTTAACTGCTTTTAAAATTTGTTCTGGCTTGCCGGCGCCCATTAAATATCGCGGTTTGAGAGGAGGCAAAAAAGAAATCGTTTTCTTAATGGCTGGCCAGCTATTTTTTTCCTCTTCACCGACAAAAAATCCGCCCAAAGCATAACCATCAAAACCGCAAGAGGTAATCTCTCTAGCGCTTTTTTCTCTTAAGTCAGGATAAATTCCTCCTTGGACGATACCAAAGAGCATTTGTCCCGTTCCTTTTTTTACTTTATTGGCTCTTTTTGCCCAAGCAGTTGTTGTTTCTCCGGCTTTTTTTATCTCCTCATAACTCCCCTTGCCAGCCGGACAAACGTCAAGCGCCATCATGATGTCTGAGCCTAAATCTTTTTGAATTTCAATGGCTTTTTCCGGGGTTAAGAGAAATTTCTTGCCGTCAAGCATTGAAGAAAATTCTACGCCCTCGGCTTTAATTTTTCTCCATTTAGAAAGAGAAAAAATCTGATAGCCGCCAGAATCAGTTAGAATTGGACCTGGCCAGTTCATAAATTGATGCAAGCCCCCTGCACCCTTAATAATTTCAACTCCTGGCCGGAGAAAAAGATGATAAGTATTGGATAAAATAATTTCTGAGCCGATTTCTTCCAACTCTTCAGAAGTCAAATTTTTCACGGCAGCACGAGTGGCAATCGGCATAAAATTAGGCAGATTAACCACGCCATGCGCTGTTTTTAATCGGCTAACTCTTGCTTTTGACTTTTTTGATTTTTTTAAAAATTGAAAGACATGTCCCATTTTTTAATTTTAGCAAAATATGAAGAAAAGAAAACCCACCAAAATTTTATTTGGCGGGTTTAATATTCAATCATTTTCTTGTTTACTTTCTCCAGATTAAAAATTTTTCTATTATCTCCCTGGCTATTTTCAAATTTTCTTCTTTAAAATGATACATCGCTAAAGAATTAAAATCATTATAAAGCAATTTTTGCAAAATATCAAGTATCTCTTTAGAAATTTCCTGTTGATGGACGTTCTTTCTTCGGCAAGCTAAACAAATGGTTCCTCCCTCCTTAAAATCAAAAAATAAAAAGTTGTCTTTCAATGTTTTATGACAAACTAGACATCTTTTCAATTCCGGCTTAAAACCAAAAAAGGCTAAAAATTTAATTAAAAAGGCGGAAGCAATGATTTCGCTTTTTTCCTCTTTTAAACTATTAATTTTTTCCAGGGCTTTAAAGGTCAAAACAAAAATTTTGTGATCTTTTTTTAAAAAAGGAAAGAAATTGTCTAGAACAGAAAGCAAAAAAGAAGATTCTTTTATCTTCTTGTAGCTTTTAAAAATATTTCTAAAAGATTTTATTTCCTCACCGCCGATTAAGTGATTATTTCTCTTGCCCTTGATAACCGCGAGTTTAGATAAGACAAAAAATTGAGCTAGACCTCTTAATTTAGAAAGCGGTTTTCTCGCGCCTTTGACTAAAATCCTTATCTTGCCCTGTTCACTTGAGAAAAAAATCAAATTTAAATCGTCTTCGCCAGAATCTTCAATTCTGAGAGCGAATCCTCTTAAAATCATTTTGAGAGGCTTAATTCTATTTTTTTATTATCAATTTCGATCTGTTTCTTTATCGAAGGATTTTTTGCTTCTCCTTCTCTTATCTCCTGGCTAATCGTTTTTTCTTTGATTTCTTCTTTAAAATTTTCTATCAAATCCTTTAATTCTTTTGACTCGGTTTTAAAATAA
>Ga0066644_10000113_pt1 | contig 49084 bp, 46 predicted proteins | sample CryGeyCG2114_020_FD_62735 | JGI IMG/M metagenome (GOLD analysis project Ga0066644, IMG submission 62735) | Groundwater microbial communities from aquifer - Crystal Geyser CG15_big_fil_post_rev_8/21/14_0.20 | ecosystem: Environmental > Aquatic > Deep subsurface > Groundwater | place: USA: Utah...
GCGCTCGCGTTCCTCGGCGGCGCGCATGACGTCCATCACGATGAAGGGCGGCACCTGGCCGCGGCTGGAGGATTTCAGCGCCATGTCCCTGCCCGGCCGTGGGTCTAGCGGTCGCCCACCGCGCCCAGGCCGAATCCCCTCGGGTCGGCGAAGGCACCGCAGGACTGGTCTTTCGACGGCACGCCGGTATCGCAGTATATGGCGTTGACACGCGCGGCCGAGGCGCCCGGATGGAGCGTATGGCCGCGCCGGCGCAGCGCTTCCTGCTGGTCCGCCGGCAGGCCTGGTTCGATGACCAGGGCGTCGGTTCCCTCGGCGTAATAGATGCGCGGGCCGCCAAGCACCGTTTCCAGGCTCTGCCCGGCGCCGGAAGCGCGCAGCGCGAGATCGACCAGGGCTTCCGTGGCGCCCGCCCCGCCGGTCACCGTGGCCGCCATGAACACGCGCTCTTCCTCTTTCTTCCGGCGTTCCTCGCCGACCAGCAGAACCGGCGTCGCGGTGACTGGCGGCAGGGCGTCCGCGCCGGCCGGCCGGGCGAGCAGAAAGCCGAGCGACGGCGCTACCTTGCCCGAGCCCATGGGCCCGTTCATGGAAACCGTGCAGGCGACGGCCGAGCCGAACTTGTCGATGGCAACCAGGCCCGAGGCATCGGCACCCGGCGGCAGCGGGATCGCCGCGTCGCCCGTGGGCGGCCGCTGGGCATGCCCGTCCTTATCGAGAGATCGGGCGATCAGGCCGTGGCGGTCTGCATCGGCCAGATAGTAGGCGGGTTGCGTCACCAGACCGTCGCGCCGGAGCCAGTCCGTGCGCCGCGCCTGGGCGGCCATCGCCGCCTCGGCGAACAGGTGCAGGCGAGCCCCCGGGTCACCGACTTCGAAATACCTGGCCTGGGCTAGGATCCCCGTCAGATCGGCCGCCAGGACGCCACCCAGAACCGGCGGTGACGGGAATATAAAGCGGGTTTGTTCGATGTAGGGCAACTCGATGGCCGGCCGCACCTCGGGCAGATAGCCGCGCAAGTCGTCGATCGTCAGGGCGCCGCCAAGGCGGTTGGCGTCGTCGATGAACTCGCGCGCCAACTGGCCCTGGTAGAAATCGCCGACCCCGCGCACGCGCAGCCTGCCGAGCACCCCCGCCAAACGCAGGCGGTCGATGCGGTCGCCCTCGCCGGCCAGATGCTGCGCGCCCCGCTTGCGGAACAGAGCCGCTGCTTCGGGCAGGCCCGCCAGACGCCCCGCCTGGGCCCGCAGGTCCGTGGCGAAGGCGCGTGACACGATGTTGCCAAACCTCGCCAGATTCTCCGCCGGCTGGACCACCTGGCCCCATTTCAGGCTGCCGAGGCGGGCGTGCAGGACCGCAAAGCCCCGGGGGTTTCCGGGAATCGGTATCCGGCCCCGTTCGGCACCGCCGGCGTCGCGCGGCAGCAGGGCCGGAAAGGACAGGACGTCGTTGCGCTTGTTCACGTTGTCGCGGATGACGCAGACGCCGCCGCCGCCCAGGCCTGCGTTGGTCGGCTTGGCCACGGCCAGCGCGAAGTACATGGCCGTGGCCGCGTCCGCCGCCGACCCACCGGCCGACAGGATGTCGCGGCCGACGACGGCCGCCTGGGGGTCGTCGGCGACGACGCCGCCCAGGAAGCCGCGCACGAAGCCGGTCTCGCCCAGTTGCTTGGTGTTCTCTTCCTTCTTGGGACCGAACGGATTGGGGAACCCGCCGGAACAGCCGGTGACCAGCCCAACCGCAACGGTCACAACTAATAACAGCACGGTCAATTGACGCGGCCCCGGGCCGCGACTACGTTTACGGGGCCCGGAAACGAAACGGAACGCGTCCCAACCGGCGCTGATCGCTTTGAAAAGCCGCATCTTCAAACCGTTATTTTTGCTCGCTGTTTTCGCCATCGGCCTAGTCTGGTGGTCGACGGCCCCCCTTGCGCGGTCCCTGCCGATGATTCGGGACGTCGAGATTGAAAATATCATTCGGGAATACGCCACGCCAGTGTTCGAGGCTGCGGGCCTGAACCCGAAGTCCATTAAGACCTACCTTGTAAACGATCACCGACTCAACGCCTTTGTCGCCGGCGGGCAGAACTTGTTCATCAACACGGGCCTGTTGATGCAGGCTGAAGCTCCCGGTCAGGTGATCGGCGTGATCGCCCACGAAACAGGTCACATCGCGGGCGGACATCTGGCACGCACGCACGACGCCCTGTCGCGCACGGCGGCGGCGACCATCGCGTCCATGATCCTGGGCGGCGCCGCGGTGCTGGCCGGCTCGCCCGACGCCGGTGCGGCGATCCTGGGTGGCGGGCAGAGCATGGCGCAGCGCTCGTTCCTGGCCTACAGCCGCAGTCATGAAGGGGCTGCCGACCAGGCCGCCATGACCTACCTGGAGCGCACGGGACAATCGGCCAGAGGCCTTCTGGATTTCATGGGCAAGCTGGAATCGAACGAGTTACTGATAAACGCCAGCCGCGATCCCTACCTGCTGACCCACCCACTGACCCGCGAGCGTATCGACGCGCTGGAAGCGCATGTCGCGCGGTCCAAGTATTCCGACGTGAAGGACGACCCCCGGCTGGTCGCCATGCACGAACGCATGCATGCGAAGCTTCTCGCCTTTTTGTCGCCGGGCCAGGCACTGCGCAAGTACAAGGACGACACCAGCGTTCCCGCCCGGTACGCCCGGGCCATCGCCTACTTCAGAACGGCCCGCATGGACGACTTCGTGAAAGCCATCGACGGCCTGATCGCCGAACATCCGAACGACCCCTATTTCCACGAGGTCAAGGGCCAGGGCCTGTTCGAGAACGGCGACGCCAAGGCCGCCATGCCCGCTTACGCCAAGGCCGTGGAACTGGTGCCGAATTCGGACCTTCTGCGCCAGGAACTGGCACGGGTCCAGCTTGCCACCGAGGACCCGGCGGTGCTCGACAACGCCATTGAGAACCTGAAGTTCGCCGCCCATTACGAACGCTTCTCGCCCGGCATCTACCAACTTCTCGGCAACGCCTACTACAAGAAGGGCGACGAGCCGCGGGCCCGGCTCTATCACGCCGACGCGGCATTCCTTCGCGGCGAGATGGAAAAGGCCATTTATAACGGCGAGGTCGCCGCCCGCTCGTTCCGCGAGGGAAGCCCCGAATGGCTGCGCGCCAAGGACATCATCAACGCCGCCGAAGTCCAGAAACAGAAGCGGAAGGACCAATAGGCGTGACGACACGGCGCCGCCGCGGCGCGTGGTGGGCGCTGATGACGGCATTCGCGTTGACCGGCGGATTGGCCGCCTGCGCCACCGGTCCGGACTCGCCCGCCCCCTCGGCGACCGAAATCCAGACCATCATGGCCACCCTGGGTCCGTCGCCGCTGTTCGCCGGCCTGGACCCCGGCGACCGCTGGCTGGTTGTCGGCGATCCGTCGGAAAACCGGGTGCGCATGGCGGTCGACGAAGGGCTTCCCGCCGTCCTGATGGCGACAGGCGCGGACGACCTGATCCTGGGCCGGCGCATCGACCAGCACCTGCTGGCCGCGCCGTTCCTGACCTGGACGTGGAAGATGTCGCCGCACGCCCCGCCCTACCATCCTGTGCGCATCGCCGTCGGCTTCGCCGACACGTCGCGGCCGCTCGACCCCAAGGACGTGACCCTGCGCCGCCTGCCCGACGGCGTGCGCGTCCTGGAACTGGTGTGGAACGACAAGGCGCTGCGCCGCGGCACCATGGACATGCCGCACGACGGCGGCCCCGCCCGCTATACGGTGCGCGGCGGCGAGGAGGCCCTGGGCAAGCGATGGCAGGAAGGAATCGACCTGGTGTCGCTGCACGACCGCGCCTGGCCGGGCCTGTCGACCAGCCACACCCGCATCGTGTTCGTCGCCGCGCGCGCCGTGCCGGCGCCGCCGCCCAGGCCCGGACGTCCGGCTCCGGCAGCGCTCCTGTCCGACCTGCGGCTGACGCGCTGACGCCATGACGCAATCGTGACGCGGGCGCGTTCGCCCCGCCTTGCCCCCCGCGCCCGTCTGGATCAATATGCGCGCACCATTCGGAAAGGAACGACCATGACCCTTCGGTTTCCGGCTCGGCCGGCCGCTTGCGCCTTGATCCTGGCGGCTTTCGCCGCCCTCATTCCGGTTTCGGCGCCACCCGCCCAGGCCCAGGACAAGGCCCCGGCCAAGGGTGCGCCCGCCTTGGACTCCCAGCAGCGCGGCCAGATCGAAGGCGTCGTGCGCGACTACCTGCTCGCCAATCCGGACGTCATCATCGACGCGATCCGTCTTTACCGCGAACGTGAACAGCGGGCCCAGGAAGAACGCGCCCAGAAGGCGCTTTCAGCCCACAAGGACTCCCTGACCAACGATCCCGCGGCGCCCGTCGCCGGCAATCCCAAGGGCGACGTCACGGTGGTCGAGTTCTTCGATTACCACTGCAGCTACTGCAAGCGGATGTTCCCGGTACTGCGCCAGCTTCTGGAGACGGACAAGAACCTGCGCTGGGTGTTCAAGGAGTTCCCGATCCTGGGGCCGGAATCGGTGACCGCATCACGCGCGGCGCTGGCCGCCTGGAAACTGGATCCCTCCAAGTACCTGGCCTTCCACTCGGCGCTCATGGGCACGTCCGGCGGGCTGCCCGAAGACCGCATCCTGAAGATCGCCAAAAGCGTCGGCTATGACGCCGACAGGATCAAGGCAGGCATGAAGGCGGAGACCGTGACCGCCGAGATCAACCGCAACCATAGGCTGGCGGAAACCCTAGGCATCCGGGGGACCCCGGCGTTCATCGTCGGCGACGAACTTGTTCCCGGCGCGGTCGACGCCGATGCCCTGCGCCAATTGATCGCCAAGGCGCGCAAGGGCTGACGAGAAGGTCATCCGCACTGCGGTTCGGGCAGCGGCTGGATTTCCTTCAATGCCTGAACGATGATGAAGCCGCCGATGTCCATTTCCATATGACGCGGCACGCCGTTGTCCAGAATCTCCATGGTCAACTGAAAGCTGGGCGTGGAGGGCGGCTGATCGCCCTGGATTTCAAAGAACGCCGACGACACCCGCCAGCCGGGGCCCGTTCCCATCGGCCCCCAGGACGTCCGCATGCCCTTGCCTTCGCCGGCCTTCAGGCGGGCGGTGATGACGCTGGACATCAATTCGGGTCCGTTCTCCTCGGTGCCGTCGAAGACGTGGAACTGCACCTGTTTGTCGCCGGCCCGGGCGGCGGCCAGCAGTTGCCGCACATTGCCGACGGGTAGATAGGTGCCCTCGGGCAGTTTCACCTTCTTGCCCGGCGGTTCCGCATAGACGGCCTCGCCCGCCGCCCCCTCGCGGGGCACCTCCAGTCGGCCATTCAGCTTCTTGTCCTCGTCGCCGGCCTTGCTCTTGATCGTGGCGGCGAAGCGGTAACGGGTGCCGTTCAGGGCTTCCCAGCTTGTGAAGCGGATTTCCCGGTCAATGACGCCGCCGACGCGGGTCAACACCCGCATCACCATGTGCTCGGCGACGATCCAGCCGTCGCAGGTGCGTTCGACGGAGCGCGTAACCAGGCCCTCGACCCCATCATAGGGCGTCTGTCCCGACATCGGGCCGGGCAGCAGGTCGTAGACCGCCTTGTGGGACGCCAGGCCGTCGGCGGCCGCGGGTGCCGCCGAGATCGCGGCCAGCATGGCGGCGGCCATCAGGGAAACCGGTTTTACATCCATGATCGTCTCCGCCGGTCGATGCCTCGCGGGGTCGAACACCCCGCCGCCAAGAGACCTTAGTGCGTTATGGACCGGGCCGTAAAGCCGATGCGCCGATGCGGACGCTGGATCGGGACAGGAATTCCGGATAAATTGTATACAATAAAAAAGGGCGGAACCGCCCGCCGCGGCGCAGATGCGCGCCAATCCTTGGGAGGACGTTCGCCCGTGAAGATCACACCTCTGCATCCGCTGTTCGCCGCCGAGGCGACGGGCATCGACATCAGCGTCGATCTGACGCCGGACCAGATCGCCGAAATCCGCGAAGCCATGGATACCTACGCCGTCCTGGCGTTCCGCGAGCAGACGATCGACGACGCCCGGCAACGCCGGTTTTCCGAATACTTCGGCCCCCTGGAAACCAGCCGCAAGCTGCACCGGAAGGGCTACGTCCCCCGCCTGGACACCAAGATGAGCGACATCTCCAACCTGGACGAAACCGGCAGGCCGCTTGCCAAGGACGATTTCCGCCTGCTCAACATGTACGCCAACCGCCTGTGGCACACGGACTCGTCCTTCAAGCGCATCCCCGCGCGCTATTCGGTCCTGGCTGCACACGTGCTGCCCAGGGGCGGCGGCGGCAACACGGAATTCGCCGACATGCGCGCCGCCTACGACGACCTGGACGGCGCCACCAAGGCGCGGATCGAGAACTACGTCTGCATCCATTCGATTATGAATTCACGGGAAAGGCTGGGCTATACCGACTTCGACGAGGGCGAGCGCACGGGCCTGTCGCCGGTCCGTCAGGTCCTGGTCCGCACTCATCCGGGATCGCAGCGCAAAAGCCTCTACCTGGCATCCCACGCGGGCAGCATCGAAGGCCTGCCCGTGCCCGAGGGCCGCATGACCCTGATCGACCTGACCGAGCACGCGACCCAACCGAAGTACGTCTACAGCCACGCTTGGAGGCCCGGCGACGTGGTCATGTGGGACAACCGCTGCACCATGCACCGGGGACGCTGGCATGATCCCGGCGACATCCGCGACATGCGCCGCACGACCGTTTCCGACGAAATCCCGACGGTGTCCGAGGACGCCCCGCGCCGAGCGGGATGAACGGGCGCAGCCACCCGCCGCTCATTACGTTTTATTAATGTAAAGACGCAATCCTGGACGACGTATATGGTCCGGTCCGCCCTTGCGGACCGCCGCCGGGGAGTTTCGCCATGCATGTCGCGACCAGCCAGCACATCGCCCGCCCGACCCGCTACGCCTATCACAAGCCGGCACAGGGGCGGTTCGCCGGCAGCACCTTCACGGGGAAGGTCGAAAACGTTTCCGCCTCGGGCGCCGCGATCACCCTGGGCGAAACCGGGGTCCAGGTCGACAACGGCATGTTCGTCGACATGCACGTGGAAGGCCTGGGCCAGATCAGGGGCAATGTCGCGCGCACCTACGAAGGCGGCTTCGCGGTCCAGTTCGACGCCGAAGGCACCGACCTGGACGCCATCGCCGAGAAACTGCGGCACCTGGACTATCGCGCGTAGCGGTATCTGCAAACGACCCGATCCCCCGGAATATAGACCAAAGTCAGGGTTACCCCCGACTCCCCGCTCGCTGTAGTCTTGTCTAATAAACCGACATGCCGTCAAAAACGTCGGGTGTTCGAGACATACGGTGAAATGAATAATCTGCCTCCCACCACGTTGGACGGCGACAAGCGCCCCGTCGTGAATTCGGTTGCGGTCGACCCGCGATCGCTCGACGACCCGCATATCGCGGCTTGCCTGGACTATTGGACCGAGGCAAAGGGCGATGTCTTCGCCCCCCGATGGGTGGATTTTCATCTTCACCAACTGCCGGCACGGGTGCTGCCCTATGTGCTGGTCCTCGATGTGGACGGAGACCCGCCGGAATTCACCTATCGGTTCTGGGGCTCCGGCCATACCCCCTATCACCGGCGCGACTACACGGGGAAAACGCTGACCGACATGGCCGATGCTTGGTCGAGGGATCTGTTGACGCAGCAGTACACCGCCGTTCTGGAGGCGCGCCGCCCCCTGGTCTTCCTCAATTCCTACGAGGGGATGGAGGAGCCGCTGCGTTCCCTGCGCATGCCGTTGTCCGACGACGGCCGGACGGTCACCCATATATTCACCTTCGCCGACCGCCGGGGCGTTACCGACGCCCTCAAGGCCCTGTTCTCGCCTGACGTGACGACGGACCCGGACTGAGGGCCAAGCCCGCCGCTTGCCAGCATCCGCCGCCTTGCGTAGGGTCGGACGGTCACATCCGGGAGGACACCGTCCATGAGTGAACGAAAGCGCGCGGCCCTGGTCACGGGGTCGGGCAAGAATATCGGCCGGGCCTGCGTCCTGGCCCTGGCGGGCGACGGCTTTGACGTCGTCGTCAACGGCTCCAGCGATCGCGCGGCCTGCGACGCCACCGCAGACGCGGCCCGCGCCCTCGGTGCCGAGGCCCTGGTCATCTTGGCCGACGTCGGCGACAAGGCGGCCTGCGACGCGATGGCGGCCGAGGCGATCGCCCATTTCGGCGGCATCGACGTGCTGGTCAACAACGCCGCGATCCGGCCCAGCCACGGCTTTCTCGACATCACGGACGATACCTGGGAACGGGTGCTGGACGTCAACATGAACGCCGCCTTCCGCCTGTGCCGCGCCTGCCTGCCGGGCATGGTCGAACGCGGCTGGGGCCGCATCGTCAATTTCGCCGGCATGAACGCGATCCACGGCTACAACGGCCGCGCCCATGTCAGCGTGTCCAAGCACGGTTCCTGGGGCCTGACCAAGTCCCTGGGCAAGGAGTTCGGACCCAAGGGCATCACCGCCAACATCATCTCGTCGGGCCCCATAGCCGGCGACCACGCCGACCCGGCCATGGCCGAGCACATCGCCTCCATGAAGGCGCGGGTACCCGTGGGCCGCCTCGGCACGCCCGAGGAGATCGCCGCCATGATCTCCTACCTGGTGTCGGACCAGGGCGGGTTCATGAACGGCCAGCTCATCCAGATCAACGGCGGCACGGAAACCTGAGGCCGCCTGGCGCCGAAGCCCCGCCCGGATGGTGTTGCCGCCGGTTTTTTGCTAAGAATTTTCGATACTTGGCGAAATCGAGGCGGCGATGAAGCTGATCCGGGGGACGTCCCTGTTCGTTGTGGCCTGGCTGGCGGCGGCGCCGCAGCCGGCGCGCGCGCAGGCGTCCGACTGCGCCGACACGGCGCTGCCCGCGGCCATGCGCGTGTTCGCCTGCTCCGAGGCCATCAGCCGGGGGGAGACGGACCCCGAAGCCTTCGCCGAGCTGTTCATCAACCGGGCCGAGGCGCTGACCAACCAGGGATTCCTCGACAAGGCGCTGAGCGACCTGAACCGCGCCGTGCGCCTGACGCCACGGCGCAAGCGCGTGCATTTCCTGCGCGCCCGCATCAATCGCGCCGCAGGGTACACCCAGGTGGCGCTTTCCGACGTCGACGCAGGCCTGGCGCTCGATCCCGCCAACGCCGACGCCCTGGCGCTGCGCGCCGGGATACTGAGCGCCCTGGGGCGCCAATCGGAGGCCGCCGAGAGCGCCTCCCGGGCAATCGACCTCGATCATCGGCACGTCGCCGCCCTGGTTCAGCGGGGCACCGCCTACATGCTCCAGGGACGCTTCCAATTGGCGCGGGCCGACCTGGACGCGGCTGTCCGTCTGGCGCCGGACGATGGCGAAACCCTGCAGGTCCGGGGCGCCCTGTTGCATCGGATGGGCCTTTACCGCCTGGCCATCGTCGACCTGGATCTCGCGATCCGCAATCTTCGCTGGCCGCTGGAGGGCTTCCGCGAGCGCGGCCTGGTGCACCTGGCGACCGAGGAATACGAACTGGCCGCCGCCGATTTCGGCGAGGCCCTGGACATGGCCCCCGGCGACGCGGAGCTTCTGCGCCTGCGCGGCAAGGCGTCGCTGGCCGACGGCAACCTGACGTCGGCGCGCGCCGACCTGACGGCTTCGCTCGAGGCCGACCGCCTCGTGGCGGAAACCTGGGCGCTTCGCGCGGAAGCCTTCCTGAAGATGGAGCAGCTTCAACTGGCCCTCGACGACATCGACCAGGCCCTCGCGCTGGCCCCCAAGGACAGCGGCCATCACCTGCTGCGCGCCCGCATATACCTGCGCCAGGACAGGGCCGGCATCGCCCTGGACGACCTGGATGCGGCCGTCGCCGGCGCTCCCGGCAACACCGCGGCGCGTTTCATGCGCGCCGAACAGCGGTTCCTGCAGGAGGATTTCGCCGCCGCCGTCGACGATATGAATGCCGTGCTGCGCGCCCACCCGACCCATACGGCGGCCCTGGTGCTGCGCGGCCAGGCCTTGGCGCGGATGGGCCAGCCGAACCACGCCGTGCAGACCATGACCGCCGCCCTGGCCCTGGCACCGGAGAACGGCGAAGCTCGGCTGGTGCGCGCCACGGCCTATCGCGAGTTGGGCCAGACGGACCGTGCCCTGACCGACCTGGACCGTTTGCTGCTCGCCGACCCTGGCTCTCTCGCGGCCCTCGACCAGCGCGCCGCCCTGCACGGCCAGTCCGGGCGCCCGGCCAGCGCCCATCGCGACCTCAGCCGCATCCTCGAGAATCGGCCGCAAGACGTGGAAGTCCGCCGGCGCCGTGCCGCCGCGGCCCAGGCCATGGGCGACCACGCGGGCGCCATCGCCGACCTGGACAAGGTGCTGAAGCGCGCGCCGGATGATGTGGCGGCGCTGCTGGCCCGCGGCGATGCCAACCTGGCGGCGGGACATCCCGATGCCGCCATCGACGACGCCACCGCCGCCATCGCCCTGGGCGGCCGCCCGGACACGGCCGTGGCGGCCCTGATCCTGCGCGGACGGGCCTATCGCCGCCTGAACAAGACCGAGCCGGCGATCGCCGATTTCGACCTTGCCCAACACATGCAACCCTATCAGGCGCGCGCCCTTCGCGAAAAGGCGCGGGCACTGTTATACGGCGGCCGGTGGGGCGAGGCCTCGGCGGCCTATCAACGCTTGGTTCCGCTCAGCCCGCGGGACGCGGAACCGCACGGGGTACTGGCGTTCCTGCATCTCGGCACCGGCGACCTGGCCGGGGCCGAAGCGGATCTGGCGCGCGGCCGCGCGGCCGCGCCGGACGATCCCTTCCTCGGAGCCCTGAACGCGGAGTTGCTGCGGCGCCAGGGCAAAGCGGATCAGGCCGTCAACGCGGCCTCGGCGCTGATTGCCGCAGGCAAAGCGACATCCCTGCTCTTGCGCATCCGGGGTTTCGCCCGGTTGGCGTTGAACAGCATCGACGACGCGCTGGCCGACTTCCGGGCCGCGACCGAGGCCGATCCAGGGGATGCAGCGGCCTGGGCAGGCCGGGCCGAGGCGGAGAAGATCCTGCGCCGCTACGGCGACGCCATCGACCATTTCACCCGCGCCCTGGATATCGACGGCAGCTTCGCCGAGGCCTATCTGGGCCGTGCCGAGGTGCATGCGGTGCATACAGACGCGGCGGCCGCCGAACGGGACCGGGCCGAGGCATTGCGCATTGACCCCGACCTGCGGTCGGTCGTAGACAAGCCCGGTGGCCGGCAGCCGGGGAACCGGTTGAGCCTGGCCGATCTGCCCTATTCCTGAGACCTGCCGCCCGTCAGACCGCATTTCACCTTCGGACCAGAACATGGACGCAGAACAGCAATTCCAGGCCGCCGCCCAGCTTTACCAGTCGGGCGATTTCGCCGGCGCGGAGGCGCGGCTGGAGGCCCTGTCAAGGGCGGTGCCCGGAAATCCCAACATCATGCACCTGTTGTCCCTGGCACGGCTGCGTCAGAACAAGGCGGAAGCCGCCGCCAACAGCCTGAAGGAACTGACCGATCTGGTCCCGGGCTCGGCCGAGGCCCATGACCTTCTGGGCTGTGCGCTCCGCCAATCAGGCCGGGTCGGCGCGGCCATCCGCCAGTTCCGAAAAGCGCTGGAGATCGCGCCCGAGGCCGCGAACATCCATTACAACATCGGCAACGCCTATCGTGACGACCGCCAGATCACCCAGGCGACGGCCCATTACAGGCGTGCGACGGAACTGGACCCGGACAACCTGAACGCCCAATTCAACCTGGGCCAGGCCTGTTACAATCAGCGCGACATGGTCCGGGCGACGGCGGCTTTTCTCGCGGTCGTCCGCAAGGCGCCCGATGACCTGGAGGCGCAGGCATCGCTGGCCCGCGCCGCCTTCCACGCCAAGCAGTTCCCTATTGCCCGCCAGGCCTGCGAAGACATTTTCGCCCTGGTGCCGGAAAACGAGGGCCTCCTGGAGATCCATGCGGTATGCGCGGCACAGCTGGGTGATTTCCAGGCGGCGGCCGCGAGCTACGACAAGATGATCGCCGCGCACCCCGGCGAGACGGACCTGCTGATTTCCAAGGCGGCCGTACTGCGCGCCATGGGCGACGTGGAGGGGGCGCTGGCGCATTACCGGCGGGCCGTCGACACCGACCCCGGATCGCCGTTGAACCGGGCCGAACTGGGGCGCATGCTGGAACGGATGAACCGCTTGGACGACGCCTGGGCGGCGATCGAGCCGGGCCTGCAAGGCCGTCCCAACGATCCCGCCCTGGCCCTGGTCGCGGCGCGTCTGGAACGCCGGGCCGGCGCGCACGACAAGGCGCTGGCGCGGCTGAACGCCCTTGATCCGGGGGAACTAGAGGCGTCGGCCACGCAGGGCGAGATCTCCTTCGAGAAGGGCTTCCTCTACGAGCGGCTGGACCGGCCCGGCGACGCCGTCGAGAACTTCGAGAAGGGCAACGCCTTCCTTGCCCGGGACGTCGAGGCGGTGGAAATGTTTCGTGCCCGGTCCGAGGAATACCTGAATCGCCTGAAACGCGCCTACGAAAGCCCCGCGGCGCGTCCCCAGACGGCCCCCGCCGCGGCCGACGGCAGTGCGGCGCCTGTGTTCCTGGTCGGCTTCCCACGCTCGGGAACGACGCTGCTGGACCAGGCGATGGACGCCCACCCGGGAATCCAGGTTCTGGAGGAACAGGCCACCCTGTCCGTCGTGCGCGACCGGCTGCTGCGGCGCGGCGACAGCTTTCCTGCCGACCTGTTCGACATCCCGGACGCGGACATCGCGGCGTTGCGCACGGACTATTTCGATGCCGTCGACCGCCTGATCGAACGCGATCCCGCCGCCCGCCTGATCGACAAGCTGCCGCTCAACATCCTGGACGCCGGCCTGATCCATCGTCTGTTCCCCGATGCCAAGTTCATTCTGGCGCTGCGCCATCCCTGCGACGTCTGCCTGAGTTGCTTCATGCAACCGTTCGACCTGAACGCGGGCATGGTCCATTTCACCCGCCTGGACGACACCGTGCTCTTCTACGAGGAGGTCATGAACCTGTGGCGGATTCAGCGGGACACGCTGGACCTGAACGTGCACGAAGTGCGCTACGAGGACCTGGTGACGGGGCTCGAGCCGGTGGCGCGCGGCCTGTTGGCGTTCCTCGACCTGCCCTGGGACGACCGGGTGCTGGACCCGGCCGGTCACGCCCGCGCCCAAGGATTTATCGGCACCAACAGCTACCACCAGGTCGTCCAGGAGGTGAATACCAAGGCGGTCGGCCGCTGGCGCAAGTATGAAATCCACCTGGCGCCCCATCTGCAACGCCTGCGCCCCTTCATCAAGGAGTTCGGCTACGCCGATGACGGAAGGTAAGTCGCCGCGCCGGAAATCCTGGTATTCCCTGGGAGCCGCCCCCATTTTAGGATGAAAGTTCGAAAGCGGCCGGTGCCCACCCGCGCGGCCGAGGGCAAGGCCCTGAAGACGGGCCGGACACGGATGCAAGACTTGGGAATTTGACAAATTATGCGGAAATACCTGACCATCGACCTTTCCACCCGCACCATCAAAAGCGAAGAGCTTTCCGGCGAGGCCCTGGCCCGCGCGGGGCGCTACCTGATCGCCAAGACCCTGGTCGACCGCGGCCTGGCCAACATCGACCCGCTGGGGCCGGAAAACCCCCTGATCTTCTCGGCGGGGCCCTTCGCCGGCTCCAACTTCTCCAACGCCAACCGCATCAGCGTCGGCTGCAAGAGTCCACTGACGGGCGGCGTCAAGGAATCCAACGGCGGCGGCACCATGGCGTTCGCCATGGGCCAGATCGGCATCGCCGGGATCACCCTGGAAAACCAGTCGGACGACTGGGTCGTCATCCGCATCCCGCTTGAGGGCGAGATCACCTTCGAGGACGCCACCCCCTATCTGGGCAAGGGCGTGTTCGAGACGGCCAAGATGCTGTTCGCGAAATACGGCGACAAGGTCAGCTTGGGCATCTGCAGCCCGGTCGGCGAATACGGCGGGCTGATTTCCGGCATCGTGTTCACCGACCCGGAAGGCCGCCCGACGCGCATCTCGGCGCGCGGCGGCGTGGGCGCCGTCATGGGCTCAAAGAAGGTCAAGGCGATCGTCTGCGACAAGCACAAGATGCCCGACTTCCACGAGCGCAAGAAGCTGATGCAGTCGATCAAGACCTACGGCGGCATGATCAAGGACGACCCGGCGACCCAGAACCTGGGGGCTCGCGGCACCGCGCTGGTCGCCGACGTGATCAACCACCTGGGTGGCCTGCCGGTGCGCAATTTCCGCTCGGGGCAGTTGGTCGACACCGCCACCGAACGCCTGAAGATGGGCGGCGACTACATCCGCGAACAGAACCTGGCGCGCGGCGGCGAGACGACCCACGCCTGCATGCCCGGTTGCATGATCAAGTGCTCCAACGTCTATGCCGACGAAAACGGCAACGAGCTGGTCGCGCCGCTGGAGTACGAGACCATCGGCCTGCTCGGCACCAACTGCGGCCTGACCCATCCGGACCAGGTGGCGCGCGTCAACGCGGTCGCCAACGACCTGGCCATCGATACGATCGAGACGGGCGCCATGCTGGGCGCCATGATGGACGCGGGCATGGGCGAGTACGGTGACGAGGCCTTCATGATGGAAGCCCTGGCCGACATGCGCGAGGGCAACGAGCGCGGCCGCCTGCTGGCCCAGGGCACGGCCCGCGTGGCCGAGCGTTACGGCATCACGCGCGCACCGGTGATCAAGAAGCAGTCGATCAGCGCCTACGATCCCCGCGTCATCGAGGTCACGGGTATCTCCATGATGCTGACGGCCCAGGGCGCCGACCACACCGCCGGCAACCTGCCGACGTTCGAATGCGCCGGCAAGTCGACGGAGGAACTGACCCTGGAGAGCCTGAATATCCAGGCCAAGTGCGCGGCCGTGGATTCCCTTGGCCTTTGCGTGTTCGGACGCTCCGTCACCAACGTCAATCCGGATCTGATCGTCGCCGCCATCAACGACGCCGTCGGCACGGACCTCGGACCCGAGTTTTTCGACCGTCTGGGCAAGGAAACCCTGGTCCTGGAGGAGCAGTTCAACAAGGCCGCCGGGTTCGACACCGGCGACGACGAACTGCCCGAATTCTTCTACCAGGAGCCCCTGGCACCGACCATGAAGATGGCCCGCCACCACGCCGAGGACGTGAACCGCATCCGCGACCGCTGGCTCGCCGAATAAGGATCGGGCACTGGGGATGAGCTGGCAGCCCGCCGACACCCCCCTAGCGTAACGCTGCGTCGGAAGCGGGCGCGGTCGAACTGGTCATCACGCTAAAGGAACACGACATCCGCGGCCTGGTAATGCGCCGCACCCCGCCCAACCGCGAGCGGCGCGCCGCTGGATACCGCCCCCGGCGCGCGGCTCAACCAGCCGCGCCACATGTTCTGGAACTTCGTGTCGCATTCCCGGGACCGCATCGAGCGGGCCAAGGACGACTGGCGAAACGGCCGCTTCCCTGCGGTGCCCGACGACACGGAATTCGTCCCGCTTCCCGACTAGGCTCGGGCGCGCTACCATTCCCAAGGCCACAAAGGAGACACGGTCATGATCCGTCCCCTGTTGGCGGCGGGCGCCGCGTTGATCCTGCTGTTCGCTTCGCAGCCGGTCAGCGCGGATGTCGTCGATGTGAAGACCCGGGATACGACGATACGTGTTCTGATCGAAGGTTCCGAAAAACCCAGCCACGTGGTCGTGTTGTTCGCCGGGGGCGACGGTGCCGTCGGGATCGACGACGACGGCGCGATCGGCGACCTTGGCGGGAATTTCGTGGTCCGAACGCGCAACATGCTGCACGACAGGGGGATGGCGACCGTTGTCCTCGCGGCACCAGGAGATATGCCGAGTTTGCTGGGCATGCGGGATCGCGACAACTATGCCCGGGACGTCGAAAACGTGATGGTCTATCTGCGCGGGCGGTTCAAGGAAACGCCCATCTGGATGCACGGGACCAGCCGCGGGACGATCTCGATCGTCTTTACCTTGCCCAAGTTCGGGGCCGCCGCGAACCGGCCCGACGGGGTTGTCCTGTCGTCGGCAGTGACAAGAGGGGCCAAATATCCGCACGTGTTTCAAGGTGAGCCCGGAACGATCACCGGCGCCGTCCTTGTCCTGCATCACAAGGACGACCCCTGCAAGGTGACTCCCGTCGACGGCGCCAAGCGCCTGTTCAAGAGCCTGACCGCCGCGAACCCGAAAAAACTTATGTTGATGGAAGGCGGCGGCCAGAACGCCAGGGGAAAACCCTGCCACGCCTTCAGCCATCACGGATTCATCGACATCGAGGAACGGGTCATCGATGCCATGGCCGGCTATATCAAGACGCCGAATTAACCCCCGCGGCCGGCCAAGCCTGCGGGCCGGCGGCCGGGACCGCCGCCAAGCCACCCGCCATGATCCACAACACCGCCCGTCAACCGGCCGCGCGCCGCCGTTCGCCCCAGATGTTCAGGAAGTTGCCGGAAAAGATCACCGCGGCACCGCCCAGGACCCAGGGGTCCAGCGCCTCGCCGTAGAACACAAGACCGGCGACGGCGATCAGCGGTAGGCGCAGGAACTCCATGGGCACCACGACGATCGCATCGGCCTCGGAGAACGCCCGCGCCAGGCAGTAGTGGGCGCCGAGGCCCGTGACGCTGACGGCGACGACCCACGGCCACATGGCCGCCGACGGCGTCACCCAATCGAACAGCGAGGGGATGAGGCCGAGCGGCAACTGCACCAGGCACATGTAGAACACGATGGCGAGCGCCGTATCCGTGCGCGTCAGCTTCTTCGTCAGGGTATAGGCGAAAGCGTAACCGACGGCCGCCATCAGGACGCCGAGGGCGGCCGGAGAGATGGGCACCACGCCCGGGCGGACCACGACCAGGATGCCGGCGAAGCCGATGGCGACGACCAGGGCGCGGCGCGGCGTGATGGTCTCGCGCAGCAGAAGGGGGGCGAGCAGCGTCGCCCAGATGGGCATGGTGAACTCAAGCGCGAAAACCTGGGCCAACGGCAACAGGGAGATGCCGTAGAACCAGCCGAACTGGCCCATGTAATGGGCCATGTTGCGCAGGACCTGCATGCCCGGCTGCCGCGTCCGCAGATGATGCCGGCCCGCCCAGCGGATTACGGCCAGGATGATCAGAAGGCCGATGGCGCTGCGGAAGAACAGGATCTGCAGCGTCGACAGTTCCGCCGACAGCTCCCGCCCGGAGATGGCCATGAGCGCCAGGGAGGTCAGCGTCCCGAGCATCCACAGCGCGGCCTTCAGCACAGGCGGCATGGGGCTGGCGGTGCCTTTGCCGTCGACTTAGAAGAACAGGGTAAGGTCGCGCGGATTGGCCTGGCAAGCGGCAACCTCCAGCGCCTGTTCCTCCGACAGCTTCGGCTGCTGCCGCAGCCCGATGTTCATCCGGATCGCTAACTCGTAGGCGGTCAGGCTGGGTGCCAGGTCGGTCAGCGCCTTCTTGCGCCAGGCGACCTCGGCGGCGAAGACCTGTTTCGCCGACACCAAGGCCTTCAACGCCTTCTCCTTGTCGGGGCTGTCGCCGCGCAGGGCCCGGCGGGCGTCGGCCAAGGGCTTCTCCACCTCGCGGCTGCCCGGCACCTCGCGCACCTTCTTTTCTACCGCGTTGATGGCGTCCATCGCCTTCTCCATGTCCGTCGCCTGGGCGATGGTCTGCTCCAGGGCCGCGATCCCGGGCTCCAGCGCGGCCAGCCGGTCGGCCGCATTGATGACCTTGGTCACCTCCGCCACGGGCTCGTAGGCGCCGTCCACGTTGCGTTCATAAAGCCGTCTGGCCAGGGTCTCGGCCTTCTGCAACTTGACGAAGGCGGCGTGCTCCGACTTCCAGTTCTCCGGGATCCGCGACAGGTAGCTTTTGATCTCGGCCTCGATCTCGGCGAGGCGTGCCTCCATCTTTGCCTTGCGTTCGGGCTTGGCGTCGCCGGGCAGGCGGTTGATCGCCGTACGCAGGACCTTGGCCTCTTCCTTCAGACGGTGCGCCTGGCGCTGCAGTTCGCGCACCTGCACGTGGAGCGGGCGGTACTTGACGGCATAGGCGTCGGCGACCTTGTCGGCCTCCTTGGTCTTGGCCACCAGGCCGAAGGTCTTTTCGGCCTTGTCGAAGCTCGACTTCAGGTCGCCCCGCATCTCGTCGGGCAGCATGGAGATGTCGAGCTGCCGCGCCTTGGCGATGGCGGCGCGAATGGCGTCGCCCTCCTCGGCATAGACGCGGAACAGGTGCCGCTCGACGCAGGCCGAGATGCCCGGATTACGTGGCGGCGGCGCCGTCTCCGAGGTCAGGCTCACCCGGTAGGGCAGGTAGTTCACCATCTGCGGCGTCAGGCCGACGATGACGAGGGCGATCAGCTGCAGCGAAATGAACGGAATCACACCCTTGTACATCTGAATGGTCGTCACCGAGGGCGGCGCGACGCCGCGCAGGTAGAACAGGGCGAAACCGAAGGGCGGCGTGAGGAAGGAGGTCTGGATGTTGAGACCGATCATCACGCCCAGCCAGACCGCGGTGACGTTGGCCGCCGGATCCATCAGCAGGATCGGCGCGACAATGGGCACGACGACGACGGCAATCTCGATGAAGTCCAGAAAGAACCCCATGACGAAGATGACCGCCATGACGATGATGAACTGGGCCCAGAAGCCGCCGGGCATGCCGGTCAGGAACTCCTTCACCAGTTCCTCGCCGCCGAAGGCGCGGAACGCCGCCGTCAGCATGGCGGCGCCGATCAGGATGATGAAGACCAGCGAGGTCGTCTTGGCCGTCTCGACCATCACGCCCATCAGCGTGTCCTCGATCTTGAGGGCGCGCCAGCCGCTCCAGATCAGGGCGGTGAGCAGAACGATGACAAAGAAGATGCCGAGGAGAAGGCCAATGACGTCGAAGTCCGTCTCGATCTTCTTCACGTTTATTTCGAAGATGGAACTGACGACCGCGAGCGCGACCAGGGAGCCGAGCGCCAGGATCGCCGGCGTGTAGGCGTGCTTGCGGCCTTCGCAGAGCCGGTATCCGCCCATGACCAGGGCGCCCGCGGCACCGATGGCGCCGGCCTGGTTGACCGTGGCGACGCCGGTGATGATGGAGCCGAGGACCAGGAAGATGAGCGCCAGCGGCGGCACAAGGGTGACGACGACCTTGACCGCGAAGGCGCGATCGAAGGCGCCTTCGCGATGCACGGCGGGGGCCATCTTTGGCCGCAGCAGGGCGAGCGCCAGGACGTAGACCATGTACAGGCCGACCAGCACGAGTCCGGGCACGAAGGCGCCAAGGAACATTTCGCCGGCGCTGGTCGAGGTCACGTCGAAGGCCGACGGCATCAGCAGGTCGCCGGTCGATTCCTTGAACAGGTCCTTGCGTGCGGTCGACGCCTGGTCGACGGCGCTGGCCAACTGGTCGGCCAGGATGATGAGGACGATGGACGGCGGGATGATCTGGCCGAGCGTGCCCGAGGCCGCGATCGTGCCGGTCGACAGCGAATTGGAATAGTTGCTGCGCATCATCGCCGGCAGGGAGATAAGGCCCATGGCGACCACGGTGGCGCCGACGATCCCGGTCGTCGCCGCCAGCAGGGCGCCGACGAAGATGACGGAGATGCCGAGCCCACCCGGCACCGGCCCGAACAACTGCGCCATGGTGACCAGCAGGTCCTCGGCCAGCTTCGAGCGCTGCAGCATGATACCCATGAAGATGAACAGCGGAATCGCGATCAGGGTGTCGCGTTCGACCTCCCAATAGACGCCGCGGAAGTTGGTGACGCCGGCGCTGAGCCATTGCCAGGCGCTGCCTTGGGCAAAGAAGGCGTCCACGTTCCCGGCGAACAGCCAGCCGGTGAGCGCAGCCAGACCGATGGTCAGGATCGCCGAGCCGGGCAGCGCGAAGGCGACGGGAAACCCGATGCCCAGGGCGTAGGCCATGGTCAGGATTAGGATGATCAGAAAGAGGATTTCCATTACGGCTGATTTTCCCTTGCTCAGGCTACCGAATGGCTGGAATGGTCGCGGCCGCCGGGTTCGCCGCGTACGTCGGCGACGGATTCCATCATGTAACTGACGAACTGAATCATCATGGATATGGCGAACACGGCGAGAAAGCCGGCCATCATGTACTTCACATACATGCTGAAGCCCGTCTGCGTCGTTTCCCAGTTCAACAGCGGCGCGTTGATCACCGAGTTGGCGCCGCCCATGCCGACGGTCAGGATGATCCAGCAGAGCGTCATGCCGAGAATCATGGAGCCCATTGCGTTGACCAGCCCCCGGCGCTTGGCCGAGAAGGCGGAGTAGAATACGTCGACCCGCACGTGGCCTTCCTCGATCAGGGTATAGGCACTGGCGAACAGGAACAACGCGGCGTACCAGAAGCGCACCAGATCGCCCATGAACCCCTGTTCGTAGGAGAAGATGAAGCGGGTGATGACGATGCCCAGTTCGGCGACGACGATCAGCAGCGCCAGCCAGGTGAAGCCGAGCGTGCGCGAGAAGATGGCGGTGACGATGGCAAGCGCCGACAGCGGCATGTGCACCCAGGGACCGCGGAACTGCGACCTGCCGAGTTCGAGCGCATAGTGGTCGCCGAAGAATACCGGCAGCAGGCCTTCGACCCGCATGAAGGACAGGACCGCGTCCACGACGCCGATGTAGAGCACGGCAAAGAAGGCGGCGCGAATCAGAAACGTGTTAAGAGCGGAGACGCGGGCGCAGTCCTCGCGCAGCGTCAGCCGGCTTGTCGCGCGCACGTAAATGAGCGCCTGGACGAAAAAGAATGCATAGAGGCTTAGCTGCAGCCAGGACAAATAGGACGTTTCCTGCTTTCCGCCGATGCCGAGAACGGCGCCCGGTCCGGGCCACTGCATCCAATAGGTAAGATAATTGTTGGCGAGGTAGGCCGCCAGGGCGCCCAGCACGGTCCACCCGAACAGGCGCACCAGAAAGGTGACGCCCGCCGAAACCCGCGGTGCCTCTTGGGCGTTTTCCGCCGTCATTGTGTTCTGTTCCGCCGACATGGCCCGTCAGATCCTGATTGTTACCGGTAAGCAAAGCGGATGGGACGGGGGGTCACCCCGTCCCATCGCACCGTTGTCAATCGGCAGACAATTAGACTTTGATGCCCAGCACGCGGTTGCGCTGGTTGGTGTAGCCGGCATCGGCGAGGATCATCCAGCGGCCGACGTCGTCGCGGGTCTTTTCGAAGCTGGCGTGGATTTCCGCCGCCAGCGGGCTATGCGCCTTGACTTCCTCGAAGACCTGCGTCGCCGCCTTGCCGAAGGCGTCGTAGACGTCGTCGTTGAAGGCACGCACCTTGACCCCGTGATCCTTGATCAGCTTGGTCAGGAAGGTACCGTTGTTGGCGTTGGTTTCCGCCATCTGGTGCGAGTTTTCCTCGGCGCAAGCGGCGACCAGGATGGCCTGGTCGGTCTTCGACAACGAGGTGAACCACTTCTTGTTGAAGCCCATGCACAGCTGCGAGGCCGGCTCGTGCATGCCCGGATAGTAGTAGTACTTGGCGGCTTCGTAGAACTTCATGAAGTAGTCGTTGTAGGGACCGACCCATTCCGTCGCCTGCACGGCGCCGGACACCAGGTTTTCATAGATCTGGCTGCCCGGCAGGGACACGACCGAGGTGCCCAGCTTGGCGAGAACGTCGCCACCGAGGCCCGGGATACGCATCTTCAGGCCCTTGAAGTCCGACGGCGAGTTCATTTCCTTGTTGAACCAGCCGCCCATCTGGCAACCGGTGTTGCCGCAGGGGAAGCCGATGATGCCGAAACCGTCGCCCAGCTTTTCGAGCAGCGTCTGGCCACCGCCGTACTTCATCCAGGCATCCAGCTCCGTGTAGGTCAGGCCGAAGGGAACGGCCGTGAAGTAGGCCCAGCCCGGATGCTTGCCCTTCCAGTAGTAGTCGGCGGCGATGTAGGCCTGGGAGTTGCCCGAGGCGACGTCGTCGAACGAATCGAAGGCGCCGACCTTTTCGCCCGACGCGAAATACTTGGTCTGGATGCGGCCGTCGGTCAGGACGGGAATACGCGCGGCCAGGCGCTGAGCGCTGAGGCCCAGACCGGGAAAGTCGCGCGGCCAGGTGGAAACGATGGCTAGTTCCTTGCGGCCCTGCGAAATCGCAGGCGTGGCAAGCGTCGTGGCCGCCGCGCCGGCAACACCGGCGACCGCAGCTTTTTTGATGAACTCACGTCTTTTCATGAAGATTCTCCCTGTTGGCGTGGTTGGCAGTTATAGGCAATTTTCATTGTTGGGACCGATTTTGCACAGGCAGGCATGCGTTGGCTACTGCCAATTGACCTTTACGCATCACATTCGTGCAACATGATGCATAGGCACGCAATTGGCCAGGTATTGGGCAATTTCGCTTTTCCGCGATGCGCCATTCGCCTGATTTCTCCCGATCGGGCGGAGAAACCTAGTCCGGAACGTCCAGATGCATCAACGGCACGTGCTGCTGGGCGCCGTAGACGTCCGTGTCGCCCGGCGAGCCCGAGCGCACCCGGCGCGGCACCGTGATCTTGATGGCCCGCGCCACATCGAATGGGATGATGGCGACCTCGTTGTCCGTCACCCCGTAAAGGGGGGCGATGGCGCGCGGCGTGATCGCGCCCGAATCGCGCACACGGCGGTACGTCGCATCGTCGTCGAACATGACGTCGAGGGTCAGATAAAGCGCGCCCGCGTTCTTGCCGCGCACGACCCGCGCGATGTCTCTCAGCTTGGCCATGATCTTTCCGTCCTTCTTCTGCGCCGCGCGGTTAGTCCAGCTTGGCCGCCTTCGGCCCATCGACCGGAACCTCCATCAGGTCGTGGCCGAAGAACAGGTTGCCCGCGTAACGCGCGCCCATTTCCCGCAGAATGCGTTCGCGCACGCCGGGCCGGTCCATCTGTTCGGTGACGTGGCTGACAACCAGGTTCCTGACCCCGGCCGCCGTTCCCAGGTCGGCCAGTTCCAGGTGGCCCATGCAGCCCTCGGCGAACTCCTTGCCCAGTTCCGTACCCGACAGGTAGTGGCACATGTTGACCAGCACGTCGGCACCCTCGGCCAGTTTCTCGATCGCCTTGCAGGGCCCCGTGTCGCCGGAATAGACGAACACGCCGCCGTCCGTTTCCAGGCGGTAGCCGTAGCAATGCAGGAACGGCTGCACGTGGCGCACGCTGGCGCAGGTCAGCTTCCAGCGGTCGGTCTCGACCACGTCGCCGCTTTTCAACTCCGTCACCTGCGGATTCGGTCTTGCACGCGTCCCCTCGCCGCCGCGCGCCGCGTAAATCACCGTGCTCAGCGGGTGTTCCGTGCGCGCCTTCAGGTCGGGCCCCCAGATGCCGTCGGCGCCGAACAGAAGCTCCGTCATGCGCGCCGTGAAGGGCGGGCCGTAGACCTGCAGTTCCGGCACACGCCCCACGCCCTGGTCCCAATGGGTCAGCACCAGACGCGCATAGTCCAGGCAGTGGTCGTAGTGAAGGTGCGAGAACAGCACGTGTGTCACGTCGGTCGCCCGCCGGCCCGCCTCCAACAGCCGGTGGTGCGCCCCCGGCCCATGATCGAACAGCATCACGTCGCCCGCGACCTCGACCATGTAGCCGGAACTCATGCGTTTCAGCGACGGCGTCGGCGTGCCCGTGCCGAGAAGGGTGATCTTCATGGGTTATTTTACCCCTTTCTTTTACGCAAATGCGTCGTCGCGGGCCTGAAATCGACCCGCTCGGGATTTGCGATTAAACCTCCAGCCATTCCATGCGCACCGGCTCCATGGGATCGCATTCCATGACGTGCCAGACGTTGAACTCGTAGACCGGGCCCACGTGCATGTCCGAGGGCGAGAACGGGATCGCCAGGTTGCCGGAGATGCACATGCGCCCGGGAAAATCCGTGTGCAGGAAGGCATAGCGCGACTTGGCCAGCACGGCGCGGCTGACGTCCTCGGTTCTGCCCAGCACGTCCAGCAGCAGGCCCAGTTCGTGGACCGGGGCGTCCATTTCCGGCTCCAGGTCGCCCATCACCGCGTTCTTGCCGTAAAGGTGGACGGACAGGGTGTAGTCCTCGGGCCCGATGCCCAAGGCCGCCACGTCGCGCGCGATGCGGCCGCGGCAGGTCTCCACGAAGTCGTCGATGATGTCGATCAGGATCGGGTCGCGGATGCCGGCGATGAACACGGTGCGGTAGCCGAGCGGGCGGGCACCCTCCAGCTTCACCGTGTATTTTTCCGACCGCTCATAGCGGCTGCCGGAAACCTTGACCGTGCGTTCGTCCAACTGCTCGAACTTACAGCGGTCGGTGATCAGGACGCCGTCCGGCTCCTTCAGGCGATAAGGCTCCGGGTTCTCGTAAAGGGTATGGGCGGAGACCCGGGTGACCGTGGCGCGGCGGATGGGCGAGCCCGGCTCCACCGTGAAGTGATCGTCATGGATGGTGCCGATGACGCAGTCCTGGCCCTCGCGCGGCTCCACCACCTGGGCGCCGCATTCGATGATCTTGGCGAGGTGCCAGGCCAGGCCCGGGTCGGCCCCCCTCATCAGCGGCAGGGCCGCGAACAGGGCGGCGTCCGTGCCGCGTCCGGCGATCACCACCTCGGCCCCGTCCTGGAGTGCCTGCTGGTAGGCTTCCGGGCCCATCATGGCGACGATGCGGGACGAGCCGTCGATGGCGTCCTCGGTCAGTTCGGCGATGGGGCCGAGCGGCGAAATCTTGCCCGCCCGCAGCTTGGCCTTCAGCGCCTCCTTGGTCTGCTCCGTGCGGATCACCCGGACTCTGGGCCTGAGCCCGTTCTCGGTGCAGATTTCGCGCAGGATGTCGAGCGTCCAGTCGACCTGGGCATCACTGCCGCTGCCGCCGGCCGAACCGATCATCACGGGAATGCCGTGTTCCAGACCCGCCCGCACCATCAGGCCCAGGTCGCGCTTGGCCGCCGCGCGCGACACGAAGGCCGTGCCGCTGCCCAGGTAATGAGGGCCCGGATCGGACGACCCGGCGTCGCACGCGATCAGGTCGGGCTTCATGGCGACGCCCGCGTTGAAGGCCTCCTCGGTGAAGCCGTAGCCGAGGATACCGGTGGTGGCCATCAATCTGATGGGAGACATGTCCCCTCCCGCCCGGTTTCAACCCGGACTTGTTGAAAGCGCCCCGCCTTCTTGACCGCCATCCTGCGGGATTTTTCCCGCGCCGCCAAGTCCGCCGCGCGCCGGAACGCGGCGTTCATGAAGGACCCGGACGTGGCGCTTGACGCCGCGTATTGGGGATTGCCGTCTGCACCACGGCGTTCGAGGAACTGGACGGCCTGCTGCAGGCGCTTGCGGCCTGACCGGTTTCGTCTAACGTTTCCCCTGGCGCCATTCCCACGGTGGGACAAAGGCGCCGGCCCACAGGCCCGCGCGCTCTGCGCGGGCCGCTTCCTCGGCCGCCACGTAGGCAGGAATGCGCAAGGCCCGGTCGTACAGGGCCCAGCCCTGGCGAATCAGGCGTTCGCCCACGTCGTAGCGCCCCCCCAGGTAACAGGTCATGGTATAGCGCCCGTCGCGCCCCACGCCCTTGTCGCGGCACTGTACCCATTGATAGGCGGTCATGAAGCCCAGCGCGTTGGCGGCCTGAAAGCCGCAGGGATAGCGTTCGCCGTCCTTGTCGCAGGTCTGGTCGTTTTCCGGGGCGTCGATGCCGTGCAGGTTGAACACCACCCCGGCGACGGACAGGGTATCGCCGTCGACGATGTTCGGCTGTCCCTCCATGTCGGCCCGGGCGGGACCGGCAAGGGACAGCAGAAGCAGACAGATGAGCAGGGACCGCATGCCGGGACTGGCCTCCAGAAGCGGCGGCGCGATCTGCCGCCGCCGGCCGAGTCTATAACGATCCGCGGGCGCTGTCAGGCCGCTCGTCCTCCGGGCCGGCGGCGCGGCCGGGCCTCAAAACGGGTGATATTGATAAAGCCAGGTCTCGCTCGCGATGCTGCCCGCCGCGGTGAGGTAGAGGCGCAGTTCGACCGGTTCCGGCCCGTGCACCCCGGCGAGGTCGAATTCGACACGCCAATGTCCGGGCACGCCGTCCGAGACGGCCTCGATGATCTTGTAGGGAGTGATCTCGCCGCGCGACGCGGTAACGTGCATTTCCGGCTTGACGCCGAAGGGCAATGAAACGAGCGGACCACCCAGGAACTCGAGCATGAATTTGCGCACGCCCTTGGGGCGCGGCTGGCCCGGCTGGCCGCCCCTTCCGAGCCGGGTCGCGACGCAGCGGGCGAGCGGCGTCGGATAGGGTTCGTCGGCCAGCCAGTGCAGCCGGTGCTTCAGCGTCACCTGCGTGCCCGCCGTCGCCTTCTTCTCGGGAACCCAGGCGGCGACGATATTGTCGTGAATTTCGTCGTCCGTCGGGATTTCGATCAGCTGAACCGCCCCTTTCCCCCAGTCGCCGATCGGTTCGACCCATACGCTGGGCCGCCTGTCGTAGTAGACGCCGTCGAGATAGTGGCCGAATACCCGGTCGCGCTGGAGCAGGCCGAAGCCCCTGGGATTGTCGTCGAGGAACGAGGACGTGACGACGTGCGGCGGGTTGTTGAGCGGCCGCCAGATATGTTCTCCGGCGCCGGTCCACATCGAAAGCCCGTCCGAGTCGTGAACCTCCGGCCGCCAATCGATCCCCGTCGGCTTCACCGTCTCGGAAAACCAATACATCGACGTCAGCGGCGCGATGCCGAAGCGTTCGACCGGCCGACGCAGGTGCAGGGTCTGGTCGATGTCCATGACCACGCCCTTGCCGCGTCTCATGACGAAGCGATAGGCGCCGACGACCGACGGACCCTCGAGCAGGGCGTACACGGTGACGTTGTCGCCGCCCTTCGGTTCGGACAGATAGAAGCGCGTGAAGTCGGGAAACTCTTCCGGGCGGTCGGCCACCGCCGAATCGATCGCCACCCCGCGCGACGACATACCGTACTGGTGGAGTTCGCCGATGGCACGGAAATAGGAGGCTCCGAGGAATGCAGCCCAGTCGTTGCGGCGCCAGTCCAGCGCGCCGTCGCGCGCCTCCTGCACCCGGAACCCGGCAAAGCCGGCATCCGGCGGCAAGCCCTGCGCGACCGACTCCGCCGGCATGTGAAAATAGCGCGGGCTATAAACGATTGGCCGGGCCTGGCCGTCCTCGACCTTGTACATCGTGACGGCCTTCGGGAACCACTGGCCGAGATGGAAGAAGCTGACCGGATAGCTCTCCCGCCCGGAAGCGTAAAGCGCGTGGTCCGTGTCGAACTTGATCTTGCCCCATTCCTCGTAATCGATCCGTTGCACGATGGCCGGAGCCGGCCGGGGCGGCGCGGCATAGGGGGACCTCGCCAGACGGGCGGCCAGGTCCTTCAGCATGTCGTAGGAGAAGGGGACCGGTTCGCCGAACGTGAGCGACGGGCCTGCCTCCGCCGTCGCTGCCCGCCGCGGGATGAGGCCGAGGGCGGCCGAGGCGGCGGCAGTCTTCAGAAGAGCGCGGCGGTTCAGTTGGATCCGCATCAACCGATAATCCTCGGATGACTCGCGAAATCGGCCCCGATAAGGAACAGCGGAAACAGGCAGATGTGCAGACGCCGCATGCCGGGATTGGCCTCCAGAAGCGGCGGCGCGATTTGCCGCCGTCGGCCGAGTCTATAACGATCCGCGGGCGCTGTCAGGTCGCTCGTCCTCCGGGCGCCGGCCCGCAAGCGGCGGTCAGTAGGGACGGTCAGTAGGGGCGGTCGCCCTCCAGGGTCACGCGCTGCATGATCCGCGTTACGCCGCTCAGGTCGTCGATCGCGTAATGCATGGTGCAGCGGTTGTCCCACATGGCGACCGAGCCGTTGTGCCAGCGGAAGCGGCAGGTGAATTCCGGCTGCGTCGCGTGCGCCACCAGGGTGTCGAAGAGCGGCTTCGACTGCTCTGGCGTCATGTCCTCGAAGCGCGAGAAATGCACCGGGCTGAGATAGAGCGACTTGCACCCCGTCTCCGGATGGGTTCGCACGAGGGGATGCACGACCTCTTTCACCTCGGCGGCCGTCACGTTCATGGCCTTGGAAACGCCCGCCTTGAAGCGGTTGGCGTCCTTCCCATAGGTATGGGCGTTGGTATAGACGACCTTGAGGTCGGCGATCAGGCTCTTCATGCCGCCGGTCAGCGCGTCATAGGCGGCATACTGGCTGCAGAACATCGTGTCCCCGCCGGCCTGGGGCACCTCGACCCCGTACAGCACCGTGCCGAGTGCCGGCGTCTCCGTATAGGCCAGGTCGGTGTGCCAGCCGTTGCCGAAGTGATGCTTGTCGGTCGGCTCCTTGACGATGCGGAATACGTCGGGATGGCCGTCCATGGGTTTCACGTAGGGATGCCGGTTCAGGGTGCCGAACCGCCGGGCGAAGGCGACCTGGGTCTCCGGCGTGAATGACTGGCCCTGGAAGAAGATCGCGCCGTAGCGCAGCAGCGCCGCCCGGATCTCGGCCGTCGTCTCGTCGTCGATCCGCGTCAGGTCGATGTCGGAAATCTCGGCGCCGAAGGTGCCCGTGAACGGCGTCACGGCGATGCGGCGGAAAGGGTCGTTCCTCTGCTCGGCGGCTTGGGCTTGCATGTCTGTCTCCCGGGAAAGGAAAACGACCGGATGTGGACGATTCTTAACGCCGCCCTGCCGGTCGCGCAGGTTGGTAGGTGGTTCTGATCGATCCGAAAATATCATCGCCGGCCAACCTTGGAAAGATTTTCCTGTATTGCGGAACAAAACATTCTAAAAAATCCCCACAATTATGGACTATTTAAGGTATATCCGAAGGGATTTGAAAATTTGTTCTACAATGCAGAACAACATGCGAGGATCGCACCTCCCGCCCCGCCCTTCGGCGGCGGCCTAAGGCCGGTAGTTGAGGGCTTCCGAAATCTCGGCGGCGGTCCGGATCACCAGGAGCGAACACCGGGCCACCAGGGCATCGTCCATGCGGAACGCCGGCACGCCCAGCCCGCAGGCCGCGACGACGGCGCCCGCATGGTCGCGGACGGGGGCGGCGACACCGCCCATTTCCGGATGGTTCTCGCCCTTGGTGACGGCGACTCCGTCCCGTCCGGCCTGCTCGATGATCCGACGCAGGCGCTCCGGATCGGTTTCCGTATCCGGCGTCAGCTTCGTCATCGGGCCGGCCAGAACCTTGTCGCGCAGGCGGCTGTCGTGGGCCAGCAGCGTGCGTCCCGTCGCCGTGCACCAGGACGGCGTGACGCGGCCGACCTGGGTCTGCACGCGGATCGAGCGCGGACTTTCCACCTTCGACAGGTAGACGACCCCGCCCCCCGGCTCAAGCACGGCCAGGTGCACCGTCTCGTCGGCGGCGCGGCACAGGCTCTCCAGGTACGGCTGGGCGACCCGCACCAGGTCGATTTCGGACAGCGCCAGGCTGCCGATGCGCCACAGCTTCAGGGTCAGGTGGTAGAGGCCGGCCTCGTTCTGCTCCAGCACGCCGGCACGGACCAGCGTGGTCAGCACCCGGTGAAGTGAGCTTTTCGGCTGCCCCGTCTCGCGCACCAGCTCGGTAACGCCGAGCGGCCGCCACTTGCGCTCGAACACCTCAAGGACCTCGAATGCCTTGAGCACCGATCCCATGACCGCCGTCCGGCGCCGGCCGGCCGGCGCGGCCCTGGTCTTGCCTCCCGCGGGCGGGTTTGCCATCGCGCGAACCTTCTTCCGATCCGACCCGGGGGTCAGATTAGCATCCCGGGACACAAAAAAAGCCCCCATAAACGGGGCCCTGGAAATCCGCCTTCGCTCCCTGGGAGCGAAGGCTGGCGGCCGTGCGGGATGAACTCATTGCGGTCATATTCCGTCGGCACTTACCGTGTGAATGGTTATGCGGCTGGCAAGGGACGCGGACCGGCCAGTGTCGTGATTCCAAAGTTCGCATCATATCTGGAGCAGGCGATTGGCGACCTTCGGAATCAGGCCGACACTAGCCAACATAATGATTCTAGTGTGGCATTGGTTTTGAAGTCCGTTTCGGAGAGCGCTCCGGATAATGTGACGAACTTCAAAACCGCCACACTAGCGAGAAAGCGATTTGGACCCTTGGCGCTCAATTTCGCGGGAGCGGTATGAGCGCGCCCCTCACAACCCGAAATCCTCGCGGAAGCGATCGATCTGATGCATCCGTTCATGCAGGATCGTCACGATCCCGATGTCGCCGTTCGACAGCCTTCGCCGGTAGACGAGGTGCCGCTCATACCGGAAAAAATATCCCTCGACGCCAAATTCGGCCGGGACGGGTCTCGACATCACCTCATGGCTTTCGATCCTGCCGAAAGCCTCGAACAAGCCGGTGATGCAGCGATCCGCCTGTTCGATTCCCCAGCGATCCCGCGTGTAGCAATAGATTTCGTCGAGACGGTGAGAGGCCGCCTCCTGGATACGAACGGCGGCCATCGAGTCAGGTCCGGTTCCGCGCGATGACCTCGGCAGCAGTCAGCGGCTTGTAGGAAGACTCAGGCGCTGCAAACGCGTGGTGAAGTTCGGTCTTCAGCCGGTCGAACGCTTCCTTCTCCGCCCGTTCCTTGTCGCGGCGGATCAGGTCGCGGATGTACTCGCTGACATTCTCATAGGAGCCGTTCTCTCCTACGTTCGCGCTCACGAAATCGCTCAGCACACCGCTGAGACGAACCGTCATGGTTGTGGTTCGGGACATGACGCGTTCCTTGTCGCCGCAGACGTCTTCAATATAATCAAAATTGAATACGCCAGCAAGCCGACATTTGTAAGGCGGTCGGCGTCCATGGCGGACGCAATCGCGGAATCGCGGCGAATGGCGGACAGGGAGGGATTCGAACCCTCGAGGCCCTTATGGGGGCCTAACTCCTTAGCAGGGAGCCCGCTTCAGCCACTCGCGCACCTGTCCCCAAACCCCCGCGCGGGACCGCGAACCGGGGCCCCGGCCGCGCGCGGAAACGCAGTCATAACGAAGGCTTCGCCGGCTTTCAACCGGCCTGTTCGGTTTTCTCAAGAAACGTCCGGGTGCGCCGGAAGCGCGGCATCTCCACCGCGTCGGGGTCGATGGCCTCGGCGATGTTGTAGGACACGATCCCCCCGGTCAGGCGCTTCAGTTCGTCGAAGGTGACCGGGAACAGGCAGTGCGGGTGCCCGGCCGCGGCGTAGAGCCGGTCGAACCGGCGCAGGCTGGCGTCGATGGCGATGGGCATGTCGCTCTCCAGGCCCACGGGCGACACGCCGCCGATGGTGAATCCGGTCACGTCCTTGACCCGCTGGGCCTGCGGCTTGCTGACCTTGCCTTCCAGGTCGAGGACGCGCGGCAGGGCCTCGGGCTTGCAGGTATGGTCGCCGGCGACGAGCGCCAGCACCTCGCGGTCGCCGACGAGGAAGGTCAGCGACTTGACGATCTGGCCCAGCCCGGCGCCGACCGCGCGGGCCGCGTCCTCGGCGGTCTTGGCCGTCGCCGTGAGTTCTATGACCCGGTCGCCCAGGCCCGCGGCCTTGAGGGCCTGGATCACCCGCTGTACCGATTGCTTGGTCTTGAACGCCATGGCCGCCGTCCGCTCCCGCCTGTTGCCCGGGACGCCGTCAGTTGGTGAACGGCACCGCCATTCCCTTCTTCACCGCGTCGCGCGCCGAGATTGTATCAAACCAGCGCTTAACATTGGGAAATTCGTTGAGGTCGACCTGATGCCGCTCGTGACGCGCCACCCAGGGATACACCGCGATGTCGGCGATGGAATAGAAACCGCCCGCCAGGTACTCGTTCTTGTGCAGGCGGCGGTCGTTCATGACCATGTACAGGCGCTTGGTCTCGTCGTGATAGCGCTTCTGGCCGTAGGGCACGACCTCCTTGGGCTGGAACAGGAAGTGGTGGGCCTGGCCGAACATCGGCCCGACGCCGCCCATCTGCCACATCAGCCATTCGAAGGTGGCGACCCGTTCGCGGCCCGAGCGGGGCAGCAGTTCGCTGCCCGTCTTTTCCGCCAGGTAGATCAGGATGGCGCCGGTTTCGAACACGGAAATCGGCTTGCCGTCCGGGCCGTCGGGATCGACGATCGCCGGAATGCGGTTGTTGGGCGAAATCTCCAGGAACGCGGGGGAATGCTGTTCCCCCTTCGAGATATTGATTTCGATGACGTTGTACTCGAGGCCCACTTCCTCGAGCATGATGGATGCCTTGCGCCCGTTGGGCGTGCCCCAGGTGTACAGGTCGATCATCGGGGATCCTCCTCCGTCGATGGTGCTTGGTATTTGCCGGCAAGCATAAGGCAACGCCGGACGCGGGCAAGGCCTTGCTTTCAGTCGGCGATCCGGGCCGCCCTTGTCGGGCCGGCGCCGTCAATCCGCGGAGGTCAGTCGGGCGAAGGGGGCATGACCCCGCTGTTCTCCTCGGCCAAGGGAGCCCATTCCCCAAGATAGGCCTCGACGGCGTCGCGCGCGGGCTTGGCCGGGTCGCCCACCCTCTCGGCCCGCATGTAGATGATGGCGAGCGTCAACGAGGTAAGGGCCCGCTGGTCGCGCCGCTTGCGGGCCTCGTTGTGCATGCGGCTCAAGTGGTCGATGGCGCGCTTGAAGCCGTAGGCCTCGTCCTTCCGGACGAAGGTCTCGTGCACGTAGTCGATGTCCTTCCGAAGGTCGCGGGCGACGTCGGCGCGGATCGGTCCGTAATGCTCCTCGGTCAGGGCGTGCACGATGTAGGCCGCGTCGCGGTTGAGACGCCGGGCCTCGGCCTCGGGGCCGACGAACCAGTTCCAGATGTTTTTGATCACGGACGTCCGTTCATGTCTTGTGAAGCTGGCGGTTCCGGGAACCGGAGAAGCGGCGACAATAGCCCCCCACGGCCCCGCAAAACAACCGGGGGAAGCACGGCGCACCGTCGCCCGGACATGCGACGCTTCGGCCGCGGCCGAAGCGTCCGCCTCGTCACCGGGTCCGGCGATATGGTATGACCTCCGTTCCCGCCTCGCACCGGCCCCGGACACCACCCCGCAGGACCCCGCCCGACGCCATGCCCGATCCCCAGACCCTGGCCCTCGCCGCCGTCATCTTCCTGTTTGCGGGCGCCGTCAAGGGCGTCGTCGGCATGGGCCTGCCGACCGTCTCCATCGGCCTGCTGACCGCCGTCATCGGTCTGCACGAGGCGCTGCAGCTGATCATCGTGCCGTCGCTTATGACCAACCTCTGGCAGGGCGCCGTCGGCGGCCGGTTCCGCGCTCTGGTCCGACGCCTCTGGCCCATGCTGGTGCCGGCCTTCCTGTTCACCTGGGCCGGCGGCTGGGCGCTGACGGCGGTCGACGCGCGCATTCTGTCCGGGACCCTGGGCATAGTCCTGGCGGTCTATTCCCTGATCTCCCTGCTGACCCCGCAGATCCCGCCGCCGGGCCGGTGGGAAAGGCTGCTGAGCCCCCTCGTCGGCGCCGTCACCGGAATCGCCACCGGGGCCGTAGGCTCCTTCACCGTGCCGGGGGCGCTCTATCTCCAGGCCCTGGGGCTCGGCCGCGACGAACTGGTGCAGGCCCTCGGCATCGCCTTCACCGTGGCGACCGTGGCGCTTGCCATCTCCCTGGGCGGGCACGGCCTGTTCCGCGCCGACCTGGGACTGACCTCGGCGCTGTCGCTGGCACCGGCGGCGCTCGGCATGATCGGCGGCCAGATGATCCGCAAGCGCCTTCCTGCTGAAACCTTCAGAAAATTCTTCTTTTCCGGGCTGCTGCTGCTCGGTGGCTATCTCGCCCTCATGACGTTCGCGTAGCACCCACGGCCGTCTATGTGCCCCGGCGCGGCCGTGCTATGCTTCCGCCCTGGCGACAATTGGGTCAAGGGGGAAACGCCAGGTGCGGATTGCCGTTATCGACCGAACATTACCCAGGAAACCGGCGCAGGTGAAACTTCCGCTCCCCAACGGGACGGTGTCATCGGCTTTCTTTTGTCTCGCGTTGTTCATTGAGGTTTTCATCGGACTTGGAGTTTCCCGAGCTGACCCGGTAGCGAAATGGGATTACTCCCAGGATCACGACTACCAAACCGTCGATATCTCGGCTCTCGGCCCGCTCGAGCTGACCTATGTTCCAGAGAAGCGGAAAGAGCCGCTTTTAAGAGCCCTGTTGTCCGGGGCGGATTGGTCACTTCAAGATGATCGATCGCAGGAGAAATTCTGCCCTACCCTTCTCCGTCAATTAAAAGAGTGGCGTGACGTTTCGGTTCATGAACCGGAAATTCGTGCAAATCAATACAACCTGGAGCCTTTCGCCCGGTGGCGGAAACAGTGCCCGAAGTTGATTCCCCATCGTTTCGGGCCGATTGAGCAAGGACAGACTGCGCGGTTTTATTACGGGGATCGAGGTTTTCGCGCCTTTGGCGGCGTTGTCAGGAGTATGGATCATAGCAAGTGGCTCCTTTACTTCGAAGGAGCACGGATGAGGAATATGTCACCAGAGGGGAATTTGCCGGGACCGCAATCGCAGGAAAGTTACGCAGGGGTTCCGAAAAGTGGCGAATATCGTATTATCGATTTGGCGCGGTGCGAAATTACCGCGGAACTCTACAGAGCCTGGGCACTAAATTTCGACTATTTCGATCGGGCCCGCCGGCAGCGGGGCGCGGCGTTTCTAGAGAGCGCGGTTCTTTCAGTCGGCCAGCGAAACGTCGTTGTGAGCGTTTTTGTCGAACATACGATTAAGAGGCACAGCATTCTCCACATACATGATCTCGAATACGCAACGGGAACTACATATCCCGTTTGCCGTTTCGCCGCGAATGTGCCGCCGAATCTTTTCCTCAGAATTCCGGGAACACCTAACTAGACCGTAGACTCATAAAACCGCTGCCGAATCCTGTTGGTGACGAGTTTCATCATTGTCAGGCAACTTGGTCCCAGCGTGGCGATACGCCTGAAGTATTTGATCTTGTCGAAGAACTGCTCAATATGGTTGCAATCCCTGTACAGCGCGGCGCAGAAACACGAACGCCATTTCTTGCCCTCCCGGCTGGGAATGTTGGGTCTGACCCTTGGTCCGCGAACTGCCGTCTGATCCATGCCGCGTCGTAAGGAGCGGCGGCGAGAAGAAGCTGGTCATCCTCCAGGCCCGAGACCAACTCCCCGGCGATCATTAACCTGGGGTACGCTCCGCAACTTCCGGAGACGAACCGGCTCGATAAAAAACTACTCAAAATCCGTGAGGTCGTAGCACGCCATGACAAGTTCCTTTCTGAGAAGCTTGAAAGACAAACGCCTCCTTGGGACTCCCGTTTATGAGCTTACGGCCTTAATTCTTCAGTATGAGATAAATTGTTATGATGCATTAAGGCCGTTGAAATTGGCGGGGGCGGATAAATGACCTTGCGCAAGAAATATTGCTGTATATTTTCCATATGCCCTTGAGTTGAATGATCGTTCTTCTAGATGGATTTCGCGTTGCACACCGTTGTTTCTCGATACCCGCCACTTGCATTGGTTTTTCTTGCCTTGGTGTCATGCGGGCCCAAGCATCCGTTCGGCATGTCAGAGGCAGAATGGAACGCCCTCACGCCTAAACAGAAATACAACGCTCGCGTCGACCAAGCCAAGATGATCGAACTTCGCCGCTCGGCACGGGAGGAGGAACGCCGCCAGGATGCGGCCGAAGCAGAGGCGGAACGCGAACGTATTTCGCTTGTGCGCGCGGCAGGGACTTATGGCTCGGTAGCGGACTGCTCACTCCAGGGCGGGATGGCCAATTTCCGGTCAGGATTCCGGCCCATGCATCCCGCCGAGTTCTCGATCGTTGTCGGAGAAACCCAGACTGTGACCTTGGACCGCACGGAAAAGGGTCAGCAATTGGACATTGAAGTCTCCTTCACGCCTGAAGGCGATGCGATCCGGTTCTGCCGCATGTTTTTAAGCCGGACGACAAACGATTGCGGCCTCGCCTTCAGACGTGAAGGTCGGTATGGATACCAAATAAGGACGAGTATGACAGTCGCCCGATTGTTCAAAGAAGTCGACCTTTTCTGCCGGTTTCCGTGGCGGGGCGGCTGACCGTATCTACAAGTATCTACAAATAGTCAATCAAGACCGGAATTCAGGGATCCAATTCCAGGGACCTTGCTCATTTTCCTCCTCCTTCTTCTCACCGCGCCGCCCCTTACCTTCGGCCAGCTAGCCCGCGGATTCATCGTTCCCTAATATTTGGCTATCAGAATGGCTGCCGTCTGTGGCACTCTTGCAACCCTGGGGACTGGGGAATTGGACGCCGGCGCGTGGGGGCGCGCCATTTGGGAGGCCAAACAATGGAAAGAATCCGCGTTTCGGACGCTCTCGTCCGCCTGCCCGCGGCGGCGCTCGTTGCGCTGACGCTCGGCACGGGCGCCGTCGGCGCCGCCGAGCCCGCCAAGGAACAAGCCGACACGCCGCCCGCGGAAATCAGGATGCAGTTCCACGCGCCCGAGGCCGAGGCCAAGGACGACGATCCGCTGGAACCCATCAACCGCGTGACCTCGGGATTCAACAGTCTGGTCCGCGGCCTGATCCTGGATCCGCTGATCTCGGGCTACAAGGCGGTGACGCCGGAGGGCATGCAGCAGGCGATCTCCAACGCCGCCAACAACCTGGCCGAACCGATCACGGCCGTGTCCTCGTTCCTGCAGGGCGACACGGATAACGCCGGCAACGCGACCAAGCGCTTCCTCGTCAATTCGACCGTCGGCGTGGGCGGCCTGAGCGATCCCGCCGCCGACATGGGCATCCGGTCGCGGCCCGAGGATATTGGCCAGGCGTTCGGCGCCGGCGGCATGGAACCGGGCCCGCATATCGTGCTGCCGCTCCTGGGTCCCAGCAACCTGCGCGACGCCACGGGCGACCTGCTGACGACCGTCGCCAACCCCCTGCCGCTGGCCGGCAAGGCTGCCCAGGGCACGGTCAACTATTCCGACAACCAGGACGTCATCAAGGCCGCGACGGCAAACTCGGTCGACCCCTACACGACGGAAAAGGCGGTTTACCAGCAGCACCGCCAGTGGGAGGTGACCAACGGCGCGATCGGCGCTCCGGCCGACGGCCCGACCCTGGCCGACGAAAGCCCGTCGCTGGCGACCAAGCCGGCGCGGTAGGGCGGCACTCGGCGACGGCCCGGTCCCGTCCGGCGCCCGGAAAGACAGGCGGCGGCGCCTTATCACCGCTTTTTCACGGTAAATCACATCATATTGAATTGGGTTGACTGCCTTTTCGAAGGCGGATCATTTACCATTTCAATACGTGCTAAATGACATGAAGAAACAATATAGAAAATATCTAAATAATCCGATTGTATCGGACGTGCGGATGCCAGCCACCGCGCGGCATTGCAAGTCCGGGATTTCTTCAGATATCGCGGTGTCGACTTCATCATCATGCGGGTCGCGCCCATTGCCAAGGAATTTCCCAAGATGTTCAAGAATCGAAAAATCGGCACCCGTCTCGCCCTCGGATTCGGATTTCTCACGCTGCTGGTGGTCGCCATCGGCGGCTTCGCAGCCGACAGGATGGCGACGCTGGCCGGGCTTACGGACAAGCTGTATCGCCATCCCTACACGGTCAGCACCTCGCTCCTGGAGGCCGACACCGCCATCGTCGCCATGCACCGCTCCATGAAGGATATCGCGCTGGCGAAAGGTTCCGGCGATGTCGCGGCGGCGGCCCGGGAAATCGACAGCCAAGAGCAGCAGGCCTTCACCGCCCTGAGCATCGCCGCCGAGCGGTTCCTCGGCGACAAGGCCAGGGTCGCGGCGGCGCGCCAGGCGCTGGCCGACTGGAAACCGGTCCGCGACCGGGTGATCTCCCTGATGAACGAGGGCAGGCAATCGGAGGCGGCGGAAATCACCCGCACAGAGGGCGCCGAGCAGGTCGCCCAGATCCAACGGAACATGAACGATCTGATCTCCTTCGCCCGGACCAAGGCGGCGGCATTCCAGGCCAACGCCGGCGAGGTCTTTGTGTCCGCGCGGACCGCCCTGATCGCAGTCATCGCCGTTGCGGCCGCGGTAACGATCGCCATATGGCTTGCCGCCGCGCGCTCCATCACCCGCCCCGTCGCGGCCCTGAAGGGCACCATGGAGCGGCTGGCCGCGCGCGATTTCGCGACCATCGTACCGGCGACAGAGCGCGGCGACGAAATCGGCGAGATGGCGCGCGCCGTACAGGTGTTCAAGGACGAGATGATCCGCGGCGAGGAACTGGCGGAGGCGCAGCGCCGGGCCGACGAGGCGCAGCGCCGCCGCGCCGAGGCGATCGAGCGCCTGACGGGCACGTTCGATGCCTCCGTGTCGGGGACGCTGCAGACGGTGACGGCGGCGGCCGCGGAAATGGAAACCTCCGCCCAGTCGATGGCGGGCATCGCCGAGCAGACCGGCCAGCAGTCGGCCGCCGTTGCCGCCGCGGCGGAACAGGCGTCGGCCAACGTGCAGACCGTCGCCTCGGCGACCGAGGAACTGACCGCCTCGATCCAGGAGATCGCCCGGCAGGCGGGCAAATCGACGGAGATCAGCCAGTCCGCCGTGGACGAGGCCGGCAGGGCCAGTGAGCGGGTCAAGAGCTTGGCCGAGGCGTCGCAGAAGATCGGCGACGTGATCGCCCTGATTACCGACATCGCCGAACAGACCAACCTGCTGGCCCTGAACGCCACCATCGAGGCGGCCCGCGCCGGCGATACCGGCAAGGGCTTCGCCGTCGTCGCGGCCGAGGTCAAGAACCTGGCCAACCAGACGGCCCGGGCGACCGAGGAGATCGGCGCGCAGATCCAGGGCGTCCAAGCGGCGACCCGGGACGCGGTCACGGCCATCGACGGCATCACCCGGATCATTTCCGAGGTCAGCAACATCGCCACCGGCATCGCCTCGGCGGTGGAACAACAGGGCGCCGCGACGCGGGAGATCGCCTCCAACGTCGAGGAGGCGGCGCGGGGAACCCAGGAGGTCTCCTCCAACATCGCCGGCGTCAACGAGGCCGCCACGGAAACCGGCGGCGCCTCGGCCCAGGTTCTCGCGGCAATCAAGCAGCTCAACGCCGAATCCGACCACCTGCGCCGCAGCGTCGAGGAATTCCTCACCGGCGTCCGGGCCGCCTGACGCCGCCGGCGGCCAATCCGGCGCGGTCGCGCGTCAGCCGGCCAGGTCCACGATCTGTTCGTAAAGCGCCCCCGGGATGGCGATACCGTCCCGGGGCGTTTTTTCACGGTTGGCGTAGCGCCGGTCGCCGGGCAGGCGCACGCTTCCCGGCGTCGTCCCGGCATCCAGCATGCGCCGGAAGAAGGCTTCGCCTTCCGCCTGCCAATCCGCGTTCCCGCTCAACCGCGCCGGATCGAAAGCCAGGATCAGCTCGCCGCCGCGTGACGGCCCGCCGTCCCTGTTGTCGGCCGCCCCCGCCCGGTAGGAGAAGACCTCGCCGATCAGCGCCCCCGCCAGCAGTTCCACCATCATGGAAATGGCCGATCCCTTGTAACCGCCGAACGGCAGCATGACGCCGCCGTCCAGGATCGCCTTGGGGTCGCGCGTCGGCTGGCCGTCGGCGTCCAGCCCGACGCCGAGCGGCACGTCGTGGCCTTCGCGCGCGGCGATCATCACCTCGCCGCGCGCCATGGCCGTGGTCGCCATGTCGACCGTCATCGGCGGCGCGTCCTTGCGCGGCCAGGCGAAGGCCACGGGATTCGTCCCGAACACGGCCCTTGTCCCGCCGGCGGGCGCCGCATAAGGCAGGGTCGAGGTGCAGGCGACCGCGGCCAGGCCCTCACGCGCGATGGCCTCGACCTCCGGCCACAGGGCGGCGAAATGGTAGGCCCGGACCAGCGCCAGGGCGGCGACCCCCTGGCTGCGCGCCTTGGCGACCAGGGGCTTGCGACCGGCCTCGAGCGCCAGCGGCGCGAAACCGTTCGCGGCGTCGACCCGGACCACGCCCGGGGCCGCGTCCTCCACCCTGGGCACGGCCTTGCCGTCGACCTTGCCGCTGCGGAGCGACGCCACGTAGCCCGGCAGGCGGAACAGCCCGTGGGATTCCGAGCGGTCGCGTTCCGCCGCCGTCATGTTGTCGGCGATGGCCTGGGCGTTGGCGTCGTCGCAACCGTTGGCGGTCAGGCAGTTGAAGGCCAGGTCGTGGACCTGGCCCAACGTAAGATGCCTGAGGCCGCCCGACGCTTCAGTCATCGGCCGCATCCCCCCGACGGTCCGCGATATGGGCGACATAGACGGGAACGGACTGTTCCATGGTGCGGTCAACGTCGATGGTCTCCCGCGTTTCGGCGCCAAAGGGCGTCGCCGCCAGGATGCGGAAGATGTCGGCCGCCGCGTCGTGGAAGCCGCCGGGCAGGCCCGCTTCGCGGTAGGTCGCGGCGATCTCCTCCATCTCGCGCACCCAGCGGCCCGCGTCGGCGGGCAGGCGCGGGACCCGGGCCCGCATGTTCTTCAGCGCCGCCTGCTGGCTGTCCTCGAACTCGGCGATCAGTTCATCGACCAGGCCCAGTTGCGTGGCCAGCATGAGAACCGCCGTCTGCAGCGCGTTGGTGCCCTTGGTCAGGCCCGCGTAGGCCATCTTCATCCCCGACGCCCGGCCGATTTCCCCGCCCATGTCGATCACCGAGATGCCCTGCCCGTCCAGCGCCGTCATCGGCGCGGTGTCGGGCCCGGACACGTAGAACCGGGTGGATCGGCCCGGCGCCGGCGCCAGACCGATGATGCCGCCGTCGATGACGGGGGCCCCCGCCTCGCCCAGGACCGCCGCGACCTCGGCCATGGTGGCCGGCGACACGGCGTTGCAGTCGACATAGACCGGCGCCCTCCCCGCCGCCTTCATGGCCGCCGCCAAGTCGCGCGCCTGATCCAGGGCGCTGGCCGGCGGCAGGATCGAGAGGATCAGGCCGGCCTCGCCGACCAGGGTTTCCAGGTCGGGCACGTCGCGAAACCCGCCCTTGGCCGCCAGGCCCCGGGTGCGGTCGCTGCGCCCCGCAAGGCAGGTGACGACATCGTGGCCGTGCTCGCCCAGGACCTTGCCCACGGCATGGCCCATGTCGCCCGGCGCCATGACGGCGATGCAGGAAGTTTCCATCGTTCGGTTCCTCTTGACCGGTCAGCGTCCGAAGGCGCGCAGCACGTGCCCCGGCAGGGTTTCCCGCCCGCCCAGGCCTACGGGGCCCGTAGCATCCGCCACGCGTACGCCGTTGACCCAGACGCCATGCACGCCAAGAGAGTCCGTGGTCAGGCGCGGCGCGCCGCCCGGCAGGTCGTGGACCCGGCGCTTGGGCCCGCGGCCCACGGTTGCGGCATCGAACAACAGAAGGTCGGCGTGATAGCCCGCCTTGATCTCGCCCCGTTCGGGAATGCGGTAGATGGCGGCTGGCTTGGCGGTCAGTTCGTGCGTCGCCTGCTCGAGTGTCAGCTTGCCGAGTTCGCGGCTCCAATACCCCATCAGGTGCAGGCCGAACCCGGCGTCGCAGAAAAACGTGAGGTGCGCGCCGGCGTCGGACAGCGAGACCGAGGCGTTGGGATCGGCCATCATGCGGCCGACGGCGTCCTCATCGGTGTTCAGAAGCTCGGCCATGAACAGCGTCTCCAGGTCTTCGGAGATGGCCAGGTCGAGCATCCAGTCGAGCGGATGCCTGCCCGCCGCGTCGGCCAGGTCCTTCACCTTCTTCTGGTCATAGGCCTTGTTCTCTGGCCTCGCGGTCTCCGTGACCTCGATCTTGTGCCATTCGCCGTTGAACAGGCGCACGCCCGCGGGCCCCGCCAGTTCGTCCTTCACGGCCCGACGGAACCCGGGCGAGGCGTAAACGGCCTTGAGCGCCTCGCCCGAGGCCTCCATGGCCGGCTTCCAGGCGGCGAGCCCTTCCAGCGGATAGGCGGACTTCAACGAGAAATCCATGTAGAGGGGACAGCATGACACCTGCCCCCAGAGTTCGTGCCCGTTCTTCCGGGCGGCGGCCACGGCGGCCAGGTCCCGGAAGGTACCCTCCGGGTTGGTCGGGTTGTGCAGAAGGGCCGCGATCATCACCGGCCTGCCCGCCTTGGCGGCGACGGTCTCCAGATAGGGCACGTCGGTGACGTTGCCCTTGGTCAGCATGAACACGCCCCGGCCGTCCTCGCCCATGGCCGTGACCAGGGTTTCCAGTTCGCGCGCGTCGGCCAGGCGCGACGGCATGGGCACGCCGCCCCAGCCGTTGTGCTGCGGCGCCGTCGATGTCGCGAAGCCGACCGCCCCCGCCTTCATGCCGGCGCGCACCAGGTCGGCCATCTCCCCGATCTCGTCGTCGTTGGCGGCGCGCTGCGTCGCGGCGGCGCCCATGACGTAGGTGCGGATCGACGAATGGCCCAGGAAGGCCGCGACGTTCAGGGCCGTGCCGCGGGCCTCCAGCATGTCCAGATATTGGGGGAAGGTCTCGAAATCCCATTGGATTCCGGACCGCAGAACGTCCAGCGACATGCCCTCGACCTGCACCAGGTTCTTCATGACGAGGTCGCGGTCCGCCGCGCGGCAGGGCGCGATGGTGAAGCCGCAGTTGCCGATCAGCACGCTGGTCACGCCCAGGGCCGGCGACGGCGTGCACCAGGGGTCCCAGGTGATCTGGGCATCGAAATGCGTGTGGCTGTCGATGATGCCCGGCATCAGGGCCAAGCCGCCGGCGTCGATCTCCTCCGCCCCCCTGTCATCGACCCGGCCGACGGCGACGACGCGGTCGCCCACGACGCCCACATCGCCCCGAAAGGGTCGGCCGCCCCGGCCGTCGTAGATGTCGGCACCGCGGATCACCAGGTCCATGGAAGGTCTCCTTCGCCGTTTCTTCTTACGGTGCGGACGGTAGCAACAAAGGGTTCTAGGTCCAAGCGGCGATGGCGTCCGGCAGATCGGCGACGCTGGCGATCAGCGCGTCGGGCACGGCGCGGTCCGCCGTTCGCGGATCGTACTTTCCGGTCATGACCTGCACCGCGCGAAGCCCCGCCGCCTGGGCGCCGGCGACGTCGGAATCGATGTCGTCACCGACCATCACGGCCGCATCGGGGACAAGCCGCATGTCGTCCAGCACGCGCATGAAAAAGTCCCGCGACGGTTTGCCCAGGACGACGGCCTCGACCCCCGCCGCATACTCCAGGGCCGCGACATAGGGTCCCAGGTCGATGATCAGCTCGCCACCCGGGCGCCACAGCCGGTTCTTGTGCAGGGCGATCAGCTCCGCCCCGTCGAGCAGCATGGCGGTCAGCTCGGAAAGCCGCCTGCGGTCGAATCCCGCGTCCAGGTCCCCCATGACCACGGCCTCCGGCGACCGGGTGACCAGATCGAATTCCCTGAAGTCCTCCGCCAGCGCCTGCTCCGCCGCCAGATGTACACGCCGCAGACCGCGGGCGCGCAGGTGCGAGACGGCGGCCATGGCGGGGGTCACGATCTGGTCCGCGTCGACGGGCATCCCCATGTCGCGAAGGCGCCGCCATACGGCGCCGCTGGGGCGCAGGGTGGTATTGGTAAGGAAACGGGTGGCAAGGCCTTCGGACCGGATCCGACCCAGCGCTTCGGCCGCACCGGGAACGGCTGCGCCGCCCTGGTAGAGGACGCCTTCAAGGTCGAACAGGATACCCTTGAGCGCCGTTGTCATGGATCGATTATGACACGTTTCCCCGTCGTCCGGAACGCGCTCCGCCGGTCCGGCCTCGGGGCCCCGTTCCGCGTCCTACGAACCGTCGGAATGGCCCAGGTTCCGGTCGGGCGCGGCGAGGTCGCGGACCCGCTGCTTCAGGACCTTGATATCGGGAAACCCGCCGTCGCGCTTGCGGTCCCACACGACCGTCTCGCCGACCCGCACGATGAAGCGGCCGCCCACGTCGTCGGGCACCAGGGTCACGCCCGCCAGATCGTCCTCGAAGGTCGTCAGCAGTTCCTGCGCCATCCAACTCGCCCGAAGAAGCCATCGACAGCGCGTGCAGTAGGTGATGGAAACGGTCGGCTCGGGCATGGACGGCTCCTATTTCGGCAGGCTGGAAAGGCGGTCCTTGATCAGGCCCCAGAACAGGGGCGGGTCCTGGTCGCTGGTATAGCGCCAGCCCAGGTGGTCGGAACAGCCGCGGCAATGGGCGAAATTCCAGGCATAGCCCTGGAACCAGGTGAAATCCTCGATCGGCGGCCCGTGGTCGGCGGCTCCGGGAGCCTCCAGGAAGCTGACGACCTTGAACAGGCGGCCCGCCGGATTGGCGCAGACCCGCTCGTGCCCGCCCGAGGGCGAGAACGCCCAGCGCCGGCGCGTCACCAGATACCCGCAACGCGCACAATACAGCGCATCGTCCGTCAGCTCCTCGGCCTCGGCCGCCGGCGCAGTGTCCTCTTCGACGTCGAACACGGGCGCGCTCCCAATAATGAAACGGTTATTTTAGACCTCTTGTGCGTTTATGCTCAATTTTGCACGCTGACCGTCCGAAAGCCGTTGCAGGCCCGGCAAGATGCATGATGAATTCCCGCCGGCGGCGCATCGCCGCCCTCAACCCGATGACGATCGCGGAACATGACAGTCTTTGACGCGGAACACAGGAGTAAGCGGCCGCGATCCCGCCTGTTTATCCTCACCGTTTTGCTGGCAGGCCTCTTTGCGGGATTTCTTGGCACGGCACTGCCTGCCGCGGCCGAGAACAAGACGCGCGAGCTGACCAAGGTCACCCTGCAGCTCAAATGGGCGCACCAGTTCCAGTTCGCCGGGTACTACGCCGCCCAGGCCAAGGGCTTCTACCGCGACCGCGGCCTGGACGTGACGATCCTGCCCGCCATGCCGGGCGGCAAGCCCATGGAGGCGGTCGCCGCCGGCAAGGCCGAGTTCGGCGTCGGCACCACCGACCTTCTGATGATGCGGGCGGCTGGCGATCCCGTGGTCGTGCTGGCCGTGATCTACCAGCATTCGCCGCTGACCCTGATGCTCGACGCGCGCAGCGAGATCCACAACATCCACCAACTCGCGCGCGGCAAGATCATGATCGCGCCGCACGAGACGGAGTTGATGGCCTATTTCGCCGCCGAAGGGCTCGACATCAGGCAGATGCACTTCGTCGACCACACCTTCGACATAGAGGATCTGAAATCCGGTCGCGTCGATGCCATGAGCATCTATGCCACGGATGAGCCCTACCAGTACGCCAAGGAGGTCGGCTCCGTCCGCCTGTTCCGCCCCATCGACGGAGGTGTCGACTTCTACGGCGACAACCTGTTCACCACGCAGAAGGTGATCGACAAGGATCCGAAGACGGTCAAGGCGTTCCTGGAGGCATCGCTGGACGGATGGCGTTACGCCATGGCCCATCAGGAGGAGATCGTCGACCTGATCCTGTCCGACTACAGCAAGCGGAAGTCGCGCGACAACCTGCTGTTCGAGGCGCGCCAGTCCGCGAACCTGATCCTGGCCGACGTGGTGCCGGTCGGCTTCATCAATCCGGCGCGCTGGGAGCGCATCGCCCACCACTACGCGGGCCTGGGCCTGCTGCCCGAGGACATGGCGCTCGACGACTTCATCTACCGGCGGAACGGCAAGGAGAAGCTGCCCCCTTGGGCGGGATGGGCGCTCGTCGGCGCCTCCGTCGTGGCCGTGCTGGCATTGCTGGCCGGGTTGTGGCTCGCCGCCTTCAACCGGCGCCTGCGCCGGGAGATGGCGGAACGCGAGCGTACCCAGGGAGCATTGGCCCAGCGCACGGGCGAGCTTGAGGAAAGCAACAGCCAGAAGGACGTCCTGCTGACCGTCATCGGCCACGACATCCGCAACCTGTTCAATCCGCTGCTGATCTACGCCCAGCTTCTGTCGGACCCGAACCGGAAATTCGACCCCAAGACGGTCCAGGAATACGGAACAAAGCTGTACGAGGCCGGACGCAACGCCTCGGAAGTTCTGGAGAACCTGCTGGAATGGGCCCTGGTGCGCACGGGCCAGCGGCGGACGCACCTGGAGGTCACGGACCTGGGCAGCCTGGCGCGCGAAACGGCCGGCGTCTATTCCGCCGACGCGAGCCTGCGCGGCGTCATGCTCCGCGTCGAACCGGGTCCGCCCGTGAAGGTCACGGTCGACCGCCACCAGATCTCCACGGTGATCCGCAACCTGGTGAACAATGCGTTGAAGTTCACGCCCAAGGACGGTGAGGTGACGGTCCGGGTCGACCACGACGGCAAGGAAGCCCGCGTGGTCATCGCCGACTCGGGCATCGGCATGGACCCGGAACTGGTGACCCGCGTGCTGTCGGGCGCCAGCGCCGACCTGGCGACCGGCGCCAAGGGCGAGATCGGCATGGGCGTGGGCCTGGCGTTGTGCCGCCAGTTGGTGCAGGTCAATGACGGCCGACTCGACATCGAGCCCAACCCCGACGGCGGCACCGTGTTCACGGTGACCCTCAAGGTCGCCGAGGTTCAGGCGGACGAACCGCGGGCCTAAAGGTCCTTGGCGAAATAGTAGCGTGTCAGGCCCGAACCGACCGTGCGCTTGGTCTGGACGTTGGAGGCTTCCTCGCGTTCCAGGTCGTAGCCCGAAACCTCGTAAAGGGCCTTGGCCTGCGGCTGCAAGGCCGACGTGGACAGCACCATGCGGGCGTAGCCCAGATCCCGGGCCCGGTCCTCGACATGGGCCAGGAGCCTGCGGCCGAGACCGCGGCGGCGGAACTCGGCGGCGACGTACATGCGCCTGACCTCGGCCTCGCCGTCTTCCAGGCGTTCCAGGCCAACCATGCCGGCCACCGTGCCGTCGATCTCCGCCACCCAGAAGCCGAAGCCGGGCCGGCCGTAGTATTCGGAGATATGGTCGATCTCTTCGTCCAGCGCCATCTGGATGTATGACGCGAACAGGTCCTCCATTCCCGGCTGGGTGATGTGGCGGTTCCAGTCGATGAAGATGTCACGGACCCGGGGATGGTCGCCGGGGCGGAAGGGACGGATGCTAAGGTCGGTCATGATTGAAGGGAAAGCCTAGTGTGGTGGTTTTGAAGTTCGTCACATTATCCGGAGCGCTCTCCGAAACGAACTTCAAAACCACCACACTAGGGCAGCAACACCGTCGATCCCGTCGTCTCGCGGCCTTCCAGGGCGCGATGGGCCTCGGCCGCCTGGCTGAGGGGGTAGGTCCGCGTCACGTTGCTTGCGACGACGCCTTTCTCAAGCGCCGCGAAAAGACCGGCGGCCGCCTCCTCCAGGGCTTCGCGTTCCGCCATGTAATGCATGACGGCGGGCCGGGTGATGAAAAGCGACCCGCGCGCGCCGAGATCGCGGATGATATCGACGGGCGGTATGGGCCCCGAGGCATGGCCATAGACGGCGCAAACGCCCATGTTCGCAAGACTGTCGAGCGACCGCTCGATGGTGTCCTTGCCGATCGATTCATAAACCACGCGCACGCCTTTTCCACCGGTCGCCTCGCGGCAGACCTTGGCGAAGTCGTCCCGATAGCCGACCACCCGGTCGGCGCCCAGCTCGGTGACGATCCGCAGTTTTTCCGGCGATCCGGCGGTCGCCACCACGTTGGCCCCCAGATGCTTGGCCCACGGCACCAGCAGATGCCCCATGCCGCCCGCCGCCGCATGGATCAGGATCCAGTCGCCCGGCCCGACCGCACAGGTCTTGTGCAACAGGTAATAGGCGGTAAGGCCGCGCATGAAGACGCCCGCCAGATCGGTATCGCCGATCCCCGCCGCGCCCAATGCGGCGGGCACCCGCAGCAGGGACGCCGCCGGATAGAGCCTTTCCTCCGCATAGGCGCCCAGGGGCGGCAGGCCGTAGACGGCCTTGTCGCCGACCGCGAATCCGGTGACGCCGGCGCCCAGCCGCGTCACCACGCCGACCGCCTCGAAACCCAGGACACACGGCAGCCGGTCGACCGCCCAGGGGTGGGAGACGCCGCCCCGATGATAGGTATCGGCGAAATTGACGCCGATCGCCGTATGCCGCAGGCGGACTTCACCCGGTCCCGGTTCCCCCACCTCGACATCCTCGAAGCGAAATACCTCGGGCCCGCCCTTCTCGTGAATGACCGCAGCCTTGACCACGATACTCTCCCTTTCTCTCCGTCTTGCCCGGGGGCGGAACGGCGCCGGCCGCGCCGAAGACGGACGCCGTTACCCCTTCAGCTTCGCCTTCAAAAGCTGGTTCACCTGCTGCGGGTTGGCCTTGCCCTGGGTCGCCTTCATGACCTGGCCGACGAACCAGCCGATGGCCTTGTCGTTGCCGCCGCGCACCGCGTCGGCCTGGCCCGGGTTGGCGGCGATGATCTCGTCGACGGCCACCTCGATGGCGCCGGTGTCGGTGATCTGCTTGAGGCCCTTGTCGGCGACGATCTTTTCCGGATCGTCCGAGGTCTCCCACATGATCTCGAACACGTCCTTGGCGATCTTGCCGGAGATCGTTCCGTCGTCCATGAGGGTCAGAAGCTTGGACAGGTGATCGGCCAAAATGGGGCTGTCGGCGATGGCGAGCCCGGCCTTGTTGAGCGCGCCGAACAGATCGTTCGTCACCCAGTTGGCGGCCTTCTTGGCGTCGTGCCTCGCCGCCACGGCCTCGAAATACTCGGCACTTTCCCGGTCGGCGACCAGGGTCGTCGCGTCCTTGGCGCTCAACCCCATGTCGGCCATGAAGCGAGCCTTCTTGGCGTCCGGAAGTTCCGGCAGCGAGGCGCGGATGCCCTCGATGAACGCGTCGTCGAGTTCCAGCGGCAGCAGGTCCGGGTCCGGGAAATAGCGGTAGTCGTGGGCGAACTCCTTCACCCGCATGGGACGGGTCTCGCCTTTCACCGGGTCCATCAGGCGGGTTTCCTGGACGACCTCGCCGCCGCTTTCGTGCACTTCGACCTGGCGCCGGGCCTCGATCTCGATGGCCTGCATGATGAAGCGCACGCTGTTCACGTTCTTGACCTCGGCGCGGGTGCGGTAGCCCTCCTCGCCCACAAGGCGCACGGAAACGTTGACGTCGGCGCGCATGGAGCCCTGCTCCATGTTGCCGTCACAGGTTCCCAGGTAACGGAGAATGGAACGAAGCTTCCGCACGAAGGCTCCCGCTTCCTCGGGCGACCGGATGTCCGGCTTGGTCACGATCTCCATCAGGCACACGCCGGCCCGGTTGAGATC
>Ga0066644_10000114_pt1 | contig 48836 bp, 36 predicted proteins | sample CryGeyCG2114_020_FD_62735 | JGI IMG/M metagenome (GOLD analysis project Ga0066644, IMG submission 62735) | Groundwater microbial communities from aquifer - Crystal Geyser CG15_big_fil_post_rev_8/21/14_0.20 | ecosystem: Environmental > Aquatic > Deep subsurface > Groundwater | place: USA: Utah...
GCGAAACTGCGCGAAGGACTGATCGATTTCGACGACCAGATCCGCCTCGCCGCGAAATTGCTCACCCGCGCAGACGTCGCCGACTGGATCCGCTTCAAGCTCGACCGCCGGTTCGACCACATCCTCGTCGACGAGGCGCAGGACACCAATGCCGCGCAGTGGAAGATCATCCTCGAGGGGCTGGCGCAGGAATTCTGGACCGGCGAGGGCTTGCACGGGCTCGAAACCCGCACGCTGTTCGTCGTCGGAGACTACAAGCAGGCGATCTTCGGCTTCCAGGGCACCAGCCCGGAGAATTTCCGCAGGGCGCGGGATCTCGTCCGCGAACGCATGGCGCGCTATCGCGATGCGTGGCAGCAGGCCAATGCCCGCGCGAACGAGAGCGCTGGGCCCCGCGGACTGCAGGAACTCGGGCTTGGACGCTCCTTCCGCACCGCCAGGCCGATTCTCGATTTCGTCGATCGCGCGATCGCCGCGATCGGGCCCGAGCAGATCGGGCTGCGGCCGCAGGATGTCGAGCCGCACGAGGGCGAGGAGCGCCCCGGCACGATCGGCCTGTGGCGCCCGGTCGGTTTCGAAGAGGGCGAAGATGCAAGCGAGGGTCCCGATGCCGAAGGCGGCGACTGGATCCAGCCGACCGACCGCCGGCTCGCCACGCGGATCGCGCAGCAGGTCAAGGACATGCTCGACAAGGGCTTCCCACTCCACAAGGGCGGATCGCGCAATGCCGGGCCGGGCGACGTCATGGTGCTGGTGCGCCGGCGCAAGGACCTCGCCGGGCTGATCGTCGCGCGGCTGCACGAGGAAGGCGTGCCGGTGGCGGGGGTCGACCGCCTGCGGCTTGGTGATCCGCTCGCGGTGCAGGACCTGCTCGCGGCGCTGCGCTTCGCCGCGCAGCCGCTCGACGACCTCAACCTCGCAGCGCTGCTGGTCTCGCCGCTGGTCGGTTGGTCGCAGGAGCAATTGCTCCAACACGGCTATCGCGAGGGCAGTGTCCGGTTGTGGGAGCATTTGCGCGCCTCCTCGCATCCCGACGTGCTCGCACTGCGCGACCACATGCGCGGCCTGCTCGAACGCGCCGATTTCGAACCGCCCCAACGCCTCCTCCACTGGCTTCTCACCGGTCCGTGGCAGGCACGGCGGCGTCTCGTCGCGCGATTGGGACGCGAGGCCAACGACCCGATCGACGAATTGCTCAATGCCGCGCACGCCTATGCGGTGTCGCAGGTGCCGAGCCTCACCGGGTTCCTCCACTGGCTCGACGCGGGCGAGGGCGAATTGAAGCGCGAGGCGGGCAAGGCGGGGGAACAGGTCCGCGTGATGACGGTGCACGGCTCGAAGGGCCTGCAGGCGCCGATCGTGATCCTTGCCGATGCGGCGGATAATCCGAAGAGTTCGCGCGGCAGTCCGTTGACGCTCGCGGAAGCAGGGCCGGGACAAGAGGGTGCGCCCGAGCTGCCGATGCCCTCGATTCCGGAGAAGGAGCGCGCCGGTCCTCTCGTAAGGGCGAAGGAGGAGGCCGATGCGGAAATGCTGCGCGAGCACTGGCGGCTGCTCTATGTCGGCATGACCCGCGCCGAGGAAGCGCTGTTCGTCACCGGCTCGCTCGGCGCGCGCGAAAAGGCGCCGCACGAGGACAGTTGGTACGCACGGCTCGAACCGCTGTTCGACCCCGATGGGTGGGTCGAGGGGCGACGAGGAATTCCGGTCAACGTGATCGGCGGACCCGGAGAGCCGCATGCCGCCACGCATGCCTCGGCCAGCGAATCAATCGCCCTACCCGACTGGCTCGCGCGCCCGGTCGGACCCGAGCCGCGACCGCCGCGGCCGCTCGCGCCATCCTCGCTCGGCGAGGAAGAGGCCCCGGACCCGCCGCTCCCGCCCGGCGAGGCCGGACCGGCCGCGCGTCGGGGGACGCTGATCCACCGCCTGCTCGAACGCCTGCCCGATGTCGACCCGGCCGAACGCGAGCACCGGGCGCTGACCTGGCTCGCGACCCAGGCGTCCGATCTCGATCTCGAAATACACCAAGAAATCGTCGCCAGTAGCTTGAAAGTCCTAGACGATCCGAATTGGTCTGAGCTTTTCGGTCCGCACGCGCTGGCGGAGGTTCCGATCGCGGCGACCGTGGGCGAAGCGGTGATCGCGGGGACTATCGACCGGCTGTTGATCGAGGACGATCGCGTTCTCGTGGTCGATTTCAAGACGACGAGGCGACCGCCGGAAAACCTCGCCGAAATGCCGCCCGCAACCCTGCGCCAGATGGCCGCCTACGCCGCCAGCCTGCGCGCGATCTATCCGGGGCGGAGCGTGGCGGCGGTGGTCCTCTACACCCACGCGCCGCGCCTGCTCGCGCTCCCGCCCGAGTTGCTCGAATCCGAAGGACCGCGGGCGCGGTCGGATCGTAGCGAGGGGTGACCGCCGCGCGCGTGGTTGCGAAACATCGTCCACGCCCTAGATAGCGTGACAACTGATAAGGAGCTCCCATGTCCACCACCGCCGTCACCGATGCCGATTTCCAGTCCAAGGTCCTCGAGAGCGACAAGCCCGTGCTGGTCGATTTCTGGGCCGAATGGTGCGGCCCCTGCAAGATGATCGCCCCCGCGCTCGAGGAAATTTCCGAAGAGCTGGCCGACAAGGTGACGATCGCCAAGATGGACATCATGGAAAGCACCGAGGTGCCGCAGAAATTCGGCGTCCAGTCGATCCCGCTGATGGTACTGTTCAAGAATGGCGAACCGGTCGCGCAGAAGCTCGGCGCGGCGCCCAAGTCGCAGCTCCAGAGCTGGCTCGAAAGCGAACTCTGATTGTTTCCGGCTGAGCGGGCTCAGCCCATCGCGGCGACCCGCTCCGCCAGTTCATTCCACAATTCGTGCGAAGCCGCGCCGATCAGACCGGCGCGCTGCCAGTCGTCGGGGCGATATTCGCTCCCGTCGAGCCGCGCGACCTTTCCGCCTGCCTCTTCGAGCCACAACGCGCCCGCAGCGTGATCCCACGGCAGCGTCCGGTTGAACAGCGACACGTCGTTCTCGCCCAGTGCGAGCCGCGGATACTGTTCGGCGGCGCAGCGCGGGATGTCGACCAGCCGGTAATGCGGCGCGATATGCTCGCGCACTGCCTTGCGCTCGGCCGCATCGAGGAAGATCGTCGAAATCGCGGCGACCGGCGGGGATTGCTCGCTGGTCCTCGCCGTTACGCGGTCTCCATCGACAAAGGCGCCTTTGCCTCGGCCTGCGTGGCAGAACCGGTCCGATTGGCAATCGTAGATCCAGCCGGCGATGGTCTCCCCGCCATCGGCCAGCGCGACCAGCACGCCAAAGGGCGGCTTCCCGGCCGCGAAATTGTTGGTCCCGTCGAGCGGATCGACGATCCAGCACAGCCCTAGGCCGAGCCGGTCCATGATCGCCGGATCGTCCTCGGCGGCTTCCTCACCGACCACGTTTGCCTCGGGCAGGATCTTTGCCAGACCTTCGGTGAGAATCGCCTCGCTCTCATGGTCGGCGACGGTCACGACATCGTCGGTGGCCTTGTTTTCAATCTCGCCCGCGGACAGCGACCGGTAGCGCGGCATGATCGCGCGCCGCGAGGCATCTTCCATCACCGCGCGAACCTGCTCGGTCAGGCGATCGCTCACGAACGATAATCCGCATTGATCGAGATATAGCCGTGGGTGAGGTCGCACGTGTATGCGATCGCGCGGCCCGACCCGATACCGAGATCGGCCTCGACGACGATCTCCTCACCCTTGAGATGCTGGGCGACCGGCGCTTCATCGAAATCTTCGACCGCACGGCCCTCGCGCGCGACTTCGACCCCGCCGAAGCGGATCGAGAGACGGTCGCGATCGGCCGGTTCGCCCGCCTTGCCGACCGCCATCACCACGCGACCCCAATTGGCGTCCTGCCCCGCGATTGCGGTCTTCACCAGTGGCGAATTGGCGATGCTCATCGCAACGCGATGCGCGCTGCCGTCCGATTGCGCGCCCGAGACCCGGATCTCGATGAACTTCGTCGCGCCTTCCCCGTCGCGCACCACGAGCTCGGCCAATTGGTCGCAGAGATCGGCGAGCGCACTGGCGAAGGCGTCGGCACCTGGGCTGTTGTGGTCGACGAGCGGAGCATTGCCCGCCGTGCCGGTGCCGAAGGCGAGCACGGTGTCGCTGGTCGACGTGTCGCTATCGACGGTGATACTACCGAAGCTCGGCCCGTTGGCTTCGGACAGGAATTCCTGGAGCAGTGCAGGCTCGATCGCCGCATCGGTCACGACATAGCCAAGCATCGTCGCCATGTCGGGCGCGATCATGCCGCTGCCCTTGATCACGCCGATCAGCCTCACCTCCGTGTCGCCGATGAAGGCGCTGGCGTGCGCGCCCTTTTCGAAGGTGTCGGTGGTGCCGATCGCGCGCGCGACCTCCAACCAGTCACATGGCTCGGCGGCGAGGGCAGCATCGACGCCGGCGCGTGCCTTGTCTTTGGGTAGTGGCACGCCGATCACGCCGGTCGAGGAAACGAAGACTTCGTGCGCTTCGCAGCCGAGTCCCTCGGCCACTTGCGCCTGGATCTGTTCGACCGCCTCGCGCCCTGCTGCGCCGGTGAAGGCGTTCGAGTTCCCGGCATTGACCACGAGCGCACGCGCCTGACCGCCTCCGATTTGCGCGCGGCCGGCTTCGACTTCGGGCGAGGCGCAGGCGCTTTTCGTGAACAGGCCGGCGACCGCGGTGCCCTCGGTAAACTCGACCAGCGTCAGGTCGCAGCGATCCCATTCCTTGTAGCGCGCCCGCGCCACGCGCGGCGTCGCCCCGTCGATCGGCGGCAGGTCGGGAAAGGGGCGGGCGAGCGGTGAGCGATCGAGGTCCATGTCAGCCACGCGAATATGACCTCACCCTCCCGCCCGCAAGCAATTGTCCCTTGGCGGTTTACGTCCGTGAACAAAGCCACTACATCTCATTGCACGATGCTACGCCGTCTTCTTACCTGCCTTGCGCTCCTGACCGGCCTTGCCGCCGTTGCCGCGCCTGCGCAGGCAGAGAATGTCCGCTCGCTGGTTTCGCAGGTCGAGGCCGCCACCGGCGACCCGGCCGAGTGCAAGTCCGACGAACGGACCTGCGAATGCCGCGAAAAGGCGAGGGATGGCAGGAAGGCCGAAGACAAGGCGTGTCCGCGCGAAAAGCGGCGCACGATCTACATTCCGCCGATCTATATCAGCGCCGACCTCGCGCTCGAATAGCGCACCCCGGAACATTTCCGATCCAGCTGCTGCGCGCCCGAGCCTCTTGCCGCGGGCGCATACCCTTACATTGATACGAAAGTTTGACGCCCATGTTCGGCAATCTCGCCAAGACTCTCTTCGGCTCGTCCAACGACCGTTACGTCGCCTCGATCCAGAAGATCGTCGCCACCATCAACGCCTATGAAGACCAGATCGTCGCACTGACCGACGAGGAATTGCAGGGCCAGACCGAGAAGTTCCGCCGCCAGCTCGAAGAGGGCAAGACGCTGGACGACATCATGCCCGAAGCCTTCGCCACCGTGCGCGAAGCCTCGAAGCGCGTGCTCGGCATGCGCCATTTCGATGTACAGATGGTCGGCGGCGTGGTGCTCCATCGCGGCGAAATCGCCGAAATGCGCACCGGCGAGGGCAAGACGCTGGTCGCCACGCTGGCGTGTTACCTCAATGCGCTCGAGGGCAAGGGTGTGCACGTCGTTACCGTCAACGACTACCTCGCCCGCCGCGACGCCGAATGGATGGGCCAGGTCTATCGCTGGCTCGGCCTGAGCGTCGGCGTGATTGTGCCCAACCTGCCCGAGCCCGCCCGGCGCGAGGCTTACGCGGCGGATATCACCTACGCGACCAACAACGAGCTCGGCTTCGATTACCTGCGCGACAACATGAAGCATGAGCGCAGCCAGATGGTCCAGCGCCCCTTCAACTTCGCGATCATCGACGAAGTCGACTCGATCCTGATCGACGAGGCACGTACCCCGCTGATCATCTCGGGCCCGACCGAGGACAAGTCCGATCTCTACATCGCGGTCGATGCGGTGGTGAAGCGGATCGAAGAGGACCTCTACGAAGCCGACGAGAAGACCAAGAATGTCCAGCTGACCGAAGACGGCATCGAATGGGCCGAGCGCGAGCTCGAGAAGGAAGGCCTGCTCGAAGGCGACAACCTCTACGATATCGAGAACACGCAGGTGGTCCACCACCTCGACCAGGCGTTGAAGGCCAACGTCATGTTCAAGCGCGACACCGATTACATCGTGAAGGACGACAAGGTCGTCATCATCGACGAATTCACCGGTCGCATGATGGATGGCCGGCGCTGGTCGAACGGCCTCCACCAGGCGGTCGAGGCCAAGGAAGGGGTGAAGATCGAGCCCGAGAACCAGACGCTCGCCTCGATCACCTTCCAGAACTATTTCCGCATGTATCCCAAGCTTTCGGGCATGACCGGCACCGCCGCGACCGAAGCGGCCGAATTCTGGGACATCTACAAGATGAACGTGGTCGAGATCCCGACCAACGTCCCGGTCCAGCGGATCGACGAGGAAGACGAGTTCTACAAGAACACGCTCGACAAGTTCAAAGCGATCGCAAAGGCGATCGCAGAGAAGAGCGCGCAGGGCCAGCCGGTGCTTGTCGGCACCGTATCGATCGAAAAATCAGAGCTGCTGTCCAAATTCCTCGACGAGGAAGGCGTGAAGCACGCAGTGCTCAACGCCCGCTTCCATGAAAGCGAGGCGCATATCGTCGCGCAGGCGGGCCGCATCGGTGCGGTCACCATCGCCACCAACATGGCCGGCCGCGGCACCGACATCCAGCTCGGCGGCAATGTCGATTTCCGCATCGACGATGAGCTCGGCGAAATGGAAGAAGGCCCCGAACGCGACGCCGCGATCGAGCGGATCAAGGCCGAAGTCGAGGAAGAGAAACAACGCGTCAAGGAAGCCGGGGGCCTGTTCGTGCTCGGCACCGAACGCCACGAATCACGCCGCATCGACAACCAGCTGCGCGGCCGCTCGGGGCGCCAAGGCGACCCCGGCCTGTCGCGCTTCTACCTCTGCCTCGAAGACGATCTGCTGCGCATCTTCGGACCGGACACGCTGTTCGCCAAGATGATGAATTCGAACCTCGCCGACGGCGAGGCAATCGGCTCGAAATGGCTCTCCAAGGCGATCGAGACCGCGCAGAAGAAGGTCGAGGCGCGCAATTACGAGGCGCGCAAGCAGGTCGTCCAGTTCGACGACGTGATGAACGACCAGCGCAAGGTCATCTACGAACAGCGCGCCGAAATCATGGATTCCGAAACCGTCGACGACGTCATGCTCGATATGCGGAACGACACGATCAACGCGATGGTGACCGATCACTGCCCGCCGGGTTCCTACCCCGAACAATGGGACCTCGAAGGGCTCAAGGAGCGGATCGACGAGGTCCTCAACATTCCCGCCCCGATCGAGAGCTGGATCGAAGAGGATGGTATCGACCAGTCTGATATCGAGGAGCGTCTCGCCAAGGCGGTAGACGAGAAGATGGAAAAGAAGATCGCGGCCACCGATGCCTCGATCTGGCGCTCCGTCGAGAAATCGGTCCTCCTCCAGCGGCTCGATCACCACTGGAAGGAACACCTGGCGACGCTCGATGCGCTCCGCACGGTCGTTTTCCTGCGCGCACATGCGCAGAAACAGCCGATCAACGAGTACAAGCGCGAGGCGTTCGGCCTGTTCGAGAACATGCTCGACGATCTGCGCGAAGACGTGACGAAAATCCTCGCCACCAACGATATCCGCGTGCCGCCGCCGGCGACCGAGGACCTGCCCGACCTGCCCGATTTCCTGACCGGTCATATCGACCCGCTGACGGGCCGCAACGATGCCGCGGGCGAAACCGCCGGTGCGGCCGCGATGATGGCCCAGCTCGGCGCGCAGCCGCAGGGTGCCGAGGGCGAGGGGGACGATCCCTATGCCGGCATGAACCTCAACCGCAACGCGCCGTGCCCGTGCGGATCGGGTGCGAAATACAAGCATTGCCACGGCAAGGCGGGCTGAGTTGAGCCCGCCCATCCGGGCGGGCTTCCCCGGCGCCATTCTCTCCGCTTCGCTCCGAGGCACCTGCGGTCGGGCGGATGCCCGCCGCCCCGCGTTTGAGAGCGCCAAAACGAAAAAAGGCCTCGCGTCAGCGAGGCCTTTTTCATTTCCGCGAGAGGGGGATGGCTCCCCGAGTTGGATTCGAACCAACGACCAAGTGATTAACAGTCACCTACTCTACCGCTGAGCTATCGGGGAATACCCGCCCTCGTGCGGAAGCGCGCCTATATGCGGCGCGATTCCCGATTGCAAGACCGCTTTTGGCCAAACCGCCACGGAAATTTCCGCCGCCGCCAATTCAGGTGACGAATTGCTCGGCGACGATCCGTTCCTCGAGCGTCTGGCCCTTGTCGAACAGCAGGGTGAGCGTACGCGAAGTGTCGATCGAGACGGTGACCTCGTCGATATCGCGCAGTTCCTTCTGGTCAGCGACAGCAGCGACCGGGCGCTTGTCGGGATCGATTACGCGGAAGCCGATCTCGTAGTGATCGGGCAGGATTGCCCCGCGCCAGCGACGCGGGCGAAACGGGCTGATCGGGGTCAGCGCGAGCAGGTTCGAGGTCAGCGGCAGGATCGGCCCGTTGGCCGAGAAATTGTAGGCGGTCGACCCGGCCGGGGTCGCGACGAGCACGCCGTCGGCCGACAGCTCGGTGATCCGCTTGCGGCCGTTGACGTGCACTTCGAGCTTGGCGGTCTGGCGGGTCTCGCGCAGCAACGAGACCTCGTTGATCGCGTGGTATTCGCGCGTTTCGCCCGATTGGGTATGCGCGCGCATGCAGAGCGGCTTGACCGCGACCGGCTGCGCACGGGCGACGCGTTCGATCAGCGGGCGGGTGCGCTTGATGCGGTTCATCAGGAATCCGACCGTGCCGAGATTGAGCCCGAAGGCGGGGATTACGCGCCGTTCGTCGAGCATGGCATGCAATTGCTGGAGCATGAAACCGTCGCCGCCAAGCACGACCGCGGCGTCGGCATTCTCGAGCGACACGAAATCGCCTTCCTCGCGCAACAGGTCGGCGGTTTGCTGTGCCGCCTCGGTTTCGGCTGCCAGCAGCGCCAGTTTCCCGATTTCGACCGTCATCCAGCTCTCCCTTGCGCGTCCGCGCCTCGTTATGGACCGGCAGCGCCGATGGCAATGGGATGTAATCTTTGCTCGGCCCGCTTGCCAGCGCTCCACCGCGGCGGCATGGACCGGAAACGATGGGCGGCCCAGATCCAACCTCCGAGCTCGAGCGCGATACCCTGACCGGCCTGCCGGTCGTCGGCGTAGCCCGCGCCCGCCTGCGCGACTGGCTCGAAGACGCGAATGGCGACGACGAGGCACCGCTGGTCCATGCGGCGCTGCTGGGACTCCGCCGGTTCGAGACGATCAACCTTGCCTATGGCGAAAGCGCCGGCGACGTTGCGCTGGCCGAGGTCGCGCGCAGGCTCAACCGCTTTCTCGAGGATGATATCGAGGGCGAATGGATGCTCGCGCGCGGGCGCGGTGGGCACTTCGTGATCATCGCGCGCGGGCCGTGCAGCCGCGAACGCTGGGAATGGCTGGCCGAGGAACTCGCCGATTCGATCGCCCTGCCAATCAATGCCAACGAAGGCGTGCTGCGCCTCTCGCCGCGGATCGCCTTGCTGCGGGTCCTCGCCAACGAGCGTGCCGACACCGCGCTCGACCGCTTGGGCATCGCGCTCACCTCGCTCCAGCGCGACCAGAACCGCCGCGTCCAGTGGGCCGATGGCGAAGAAGCGCTGATTGGGCGCAGCGGCGCACAGCTCGAGGCCGACCTGCTCCGCGCGATCGATCGCGACGAAATCGAGATCCTGTTCCAGCCGCAATATTCGCTCAGTGACAACGCGCTGGTCGGGGCCGAGGCGCTGGCGCGTTGGCAGCATGGCGAGCTTGGCCTCATCGGTGCATCGGCGCTGTTCACGATCGCGGAGCGCGCCGACCACCTGATGCCGCTGTCGCGCCACATCGCGATGCGCGCGCTCGAACTGGCGAGCGAGTGGCCGGCGCATTTGCGGCTGTCGCTCAACGTCACGCCCGCCGATCTCGCGGACAATCGCTTCGCGGCGCAATTGCTCAACGTTTTGCGTCAGACCGCCTTTCCGCCACAGCGGCTCACGATCGAGGTGACCGAACACGCCTTGCTCGGCGACCTGAGGACCGCGCAGCGCAGCCTCCAGCAATTGGCCGAGCAGAAAATCGAGATCGCGTGCGACGATTTCGGCGCGGGGTTCTGCAATTTCCGCTATCTCAAGGTGCTGCCGATCGGCGCGATCAAGCTCGACCGCTCGATGGTCGAGGGCGTGCTCGACGACAGCCGCGATCTCGAAGTGCTGCGCGCGATCATCGCGCTGGGGAAGGCGCTGCGCCTGAAGCTCATCGCCGAGGGTGTCGAGGACGAAGCCTTGCGCGTGCTGCTCGCCGACGAGGGCTGCGACACCTATCAGGGGTTCCTCGGCGGGCAGCCGATGTCTTCGCGCCAATTCCTTGAGCTGATACGGCCCTGAAGGATCAGGCGGCGCGCGCTTCCTGCTTGCGCTTGCGGCGGACGATCCCCGAGAGCCCTTTGGTGAGCTGGAACAGCCCGTTCAAACGCGATTGCGGATCGCCCCAGCTGCGCGTCACCACCAGCTTCATGTCGGGACGCAGCTTGGCGGTACCCTTCAGCCGGTCGACATAGGCGATCAGCCCCGGGCCGTCGGGGAAGTCGTCATTGTGGAAGGTGACCAACGCGCCCTTCGGACCGAGGTCGATCTTGGCGATATGGGCTTCGATCGCCTGCTGCTTGATCTCGATCAGCTTGACGAGGTTGGCGGTCGGATCGGGCAACGGGCCGAAGCGGTCGATCATCTCCGCCGCGAGCGCCTCGAGCTCGGCCTTGCCCTCGACCTGGTTGAGGCGCCGATAGAGCGCCATCCGTACCGCGAGATCGGGCACGTAATCCTCGGGGATCATGATCGGCGCATCGACGGTGATCTGCGGCGAGAGGCCCGACGTGTCCTTCTCGAGTCCCGCATCGCCCGCCTTGGCGGCAACGATCGCGTCCTCGAGCATCGACTGGTAGAGCTCGAACCCGACTTCGCGAATATGTCCCGACTGTTCGTCGCCGAGCAGGTTCCCGGCACCACGCAGGTCGAGATCGTGGCTGGCAAGCTGGAAGCCCGCGCCGAGGCTGTCGAGATCGCCGAGCACCTTGAGACGCTTTTCCGCGACTTCGGACAGCTGCGTATCGGCCGGATAGGTCAGGTACGCATAGGCGCGCAGCTTGGCCCGGCCGACCCGCCCGCGCAGCTGGTAGAGCTGGGCAAGGCCGAAACGATCGGCGCGGTGAATGATGATCGTGTTGGCGCTGGGGATGTCGATCCCGCTCTCGACGATGGTGGTCGAAAGCAGCACTTCGTACTTGCCCTCGTAGAACGCGCCCATGCGGTCCTCCACCTCTGCGGGCGTCATCTGGCCGTGCGCGGTAATCGCCTTGATCTCGGGAACGTGCTCTCTCAGCCAGTCCTCCACATCGGCCATGTCGGCGATGCGCGGCACGACGATGAAGCTCTGCCCGCCGCGATGGTGTTCGCGCAGCAGCGCCTCGCGCATCACCATGTCGTCCCATTCGGTCACGTAGGTGCGCGTGGCGAGGCGATCTACCGGCGGGGTCTGGATCGTGGATAGCTCGCGCAGTCCCGACATCGCCATCTGGAGCGTGCGCGGGATCGGCGTCGCAGTAAGGGTGAGCACGTGAACGTCGGCGCGCAGCTGCTTGAGGCGCTCCTTGTGGGTCACCCCGAAACGCTGTTCCTCGTCGACGATCACGAGGCCGAGATCCTTGAAATTGACGTGTTTCGAGAGGATCGCGTGGGTGCCGATCACGATATCGACCTTGCCGCTCTCGATCCCCTCGCGGGTCTCCTTCGCCTCCCTGGCGGGGACGAGGCGCGACAGGCGCCCGATCTCGAGCGGGAAGCCGGAAAAACGCTCGACGAAATTGGTGTAGTGCTGGCGCGCGAGCAGCGTGGTGGGGGCGACGACCGCGACCTGCTGGCCGTTCATCGCCGCGATGAAGGCGGCGCGCAGCGCAACCTCGGTCTTGCCGAAGCCGACATCGCCGCAGACGAGGCGGTCCATCGGGCGACCGGTGGCAAGATCGCGCAGCACGTCGTCGATCGCGGCGTCCTGGTCGTCGGTCTCCTCCCAGGGGAACTTCTCGACGAACTGGTCATAGGAGCTCTTCTCTGGCTCGATCACCGGTGCCTTGCGCAGGCTCCTCGCGGCGGCGGTCTTGAGCAGTTCGTGAGCAATCTCGCGGATGCGCTCCTTGAGCCCCGCCTTGCGCCGCTGCCACGCCTCGCCGCCCAATTTATCGAGCGGCACGGTGTCGCTCTCGCTGCCGTAGCGCGAGAGGACGTCGAGGTTCTCCACGGGTATGTAGAGCTTGTCGCCGCCTGCATAGGAGAGCTGGACGCAATCGTGCGGGCTCTTGCCGACCGGGATCGACTGTAGCCCTTCGTAGCGGCCGATGCCGTGATCCATGTGGACGATCAAATCGCCCGGGCTGAGCGCCGAGATTTCCGCCATGAAGGCGTCGGCGCTCTTGCGCTTCTTCTTGCGCCGCACGAGCCGGTCGCCGAGCAGGTCCTGTTCGGTGACGAGTTCGAGTTCGTCGTTGGCGAAGCCGGTCTCGAGCGGCAGGACCAGCGCGACAGGCTGCTTCTTCGCCGCGAGACCGAGCGCCTCCTGCCAATTGTCGGCGAGGCGTGTCTTGGTGCCCGCTTCCTCGAGGATCGAGGCGATGCGCGAACGGCTGCCCTTCGAATAGGCGGCGAAGATCGCCTTGCCGTCCTTCGCGCGCTGGCCGAGATGCCTCGCCGCGGTGTCGTAGGCGTTTTCGCCGCGGGCCCGTTCGGGGGCGAAATCGCGCGCCGCCTTGAATCCGAAATCGACCGACTTGTGCCCCTCGGGCTCGGCGAAGTGGCTGGCGCGGTGGACCGGGCGTTCGGCGAGGATTTTCCCGAGCTCATCCCCGGTCAGATAGAGCGCGTCGGTATCGAGCGGGCGATAACTGCCCGAAGCCTGGCCCGAGGTTTCGCTGCGCTGGCGGTAATAGTCGGCAATGTCCGACAGCCGCTCGTCGGCCGCCCCGATTGCGCCGGCATCGATCACTGTCACGTCGTCGCCGAGATGGTCGAAAAGCGTGGTCAGTCTGTCCTCGAACAGCGGGAGCCAGTGCTCCATTCCCGCGAGCCGGCGCCCTTCGCTCACCGCCTGGTAGAGCGGGTCCTGCGTAGCATTCGCGCCGAACATTTCGCGATAGCGTGTGCGGAAACGCTTGATGCTGTCCTCGTCGAGCAGCGCTTCGCTCGCCGGGAGCAACAGGTGCTCCTCGACATTGCGCACGGTCAGCTGCGTGTCGGTGTCGAAAACGCGCAAGGACTCGAGCTCGTCGCCGAAGAAATCGAGCCGTAAGCCGCCTTCCAGTCCGCTCGGATAGACATCGAAGATCGAGCCGCGAACCGCGAATTCGCCCGCGTCGACCACAGTGTCGGTGCGGTTGTAGCCCTGCCGCTGGAGCAGTTTTGTCAGGCTGTCGTGGCCGATCTCGACCCCGGCTTTGAGCTCGCGGACCGATTCGCGAATGCGGAAGGGCGAGAGCACGCGCTGGGTCATTGCGTTGGCACTGGTCACCAGCAGCTGGTTCGCGCCCTTGGCCTGCAACCGGTGGAGCGTCGCCAATCGCTGCGCGCTGACCGACAGCGCAGGGCTCGCGCGGTCGTAAGGCAGGCAATCCCAGGCCGGGAACTGCAGTACTTCCAGTTCGGGCGCGAAATAGGCCGCGGCCTCGGCGACCGCGCGCATCGCCTGCGCATCGGGCGCGATGAACACCGCCCGGCGCGAGGCGGCGCGGGCGAGGTCGCTCATCACCAGTGGCTGCGCGCCGCGGGCGATCCCGGCGAGCGTCAGCGGCTCGGTTGCACTCAGGATGCGGGAAAGATCGGGCATGTGCTTAGCTCAAAGGCGCGCGCGGACGCAGGTTCCCGTCCGTGGCGTGGTCACCGCGGAATATCGACGAAATCGAGGCGCTGCATCGCGTCCATTTGCGGGCCGGCGAAACGCTCGGGAACTGCGGCGGTTCTGAGCATCCAGGCCATGACGTCGACATCGTCTTCCTCGAGCAGGGCTTCGAACCAGGCGAGCTCGGCTTCGCCCCAGCCATCGGCATAGCGATCGAAGAACCCGCCGAAGGTGTAATCGGCCTCGCGCGTGCCGCGATGCCACGCGCGGAATTTCGCCTTGGCGAAGCGCTGGGTAAGGTCGGTCGGTTCGGACATGGAGAGGGCTCCTAGCTAAGCCTTCGCGACTTGGATAGGGGATGAGAAATGCGGCCCGAAATCCTCAATCCGATCTTTGCGGAAGTCAGCACGCTCGAGGGCGTCGGGCCCAAGCTTGCCAAGCCGCTCGACCGGCTCGGGCTCGCGAAGGTCAAGGACGTCGCCTACCACCTGCCCGAACGCTTTGTGGAACGCCGTGCGGTCGCCGATCTCGACGAGGCGAGCGAGGGCGAGCAGATCGTCATCGCGCTCACCCCGACCGAGCACCGCGCCTCGCGCAACGGGCGCGGGCCGTACCGGGTGCTGGCGCAGGATGCGAAGGGCAATATCTGCGCGCTGACCTATTTCGGGCGTGCTTCGTACACCGCGAAGAAATTGCTGCCGGTAGGCGAGCAGCGCTGGATCGCCGGACGGCTCGATCGCTACGGCGACATGCTGCAGATCGTCCACCCCGATCATGTCGCGGAGAAGGCCGATGCGCTGTCGGGCAAGCAGGTCGAGCCGGTCTATCGCCTCGCCGAGGGTCTGACCCAGCCGCGCGTGGCGAGCCTCGTCGAACAGTCGCTCGCGCTGGTGCCCGAGCTTCCCGAATGGATCGAACCGGGCAAGGCTGATGGCGAGGGTTGGCCCGCCTGGCGCGACGCGCTCCATCTCGCGCATCGCGGCCCGCACGAGAAGGCGCGCGACCGGCTCGCCTATGATGAACTGCTCGCCAATGCGCTCGCGCTGATGCTGGTCCGCGCCGACAATCGTAAGCGCAAGGGCGCGCCATTGAAGGGCGATGGGAGCTTGCGCGACAAGTTGCAATTGCCGTTCCCGCTGACCGGCGCGCAGACCCGCTCGATCGCCGAGATCGAGGGCGACCTCCAGCAGGAATCGCCGATGCTGCGATTGCTCCAGGGCGATGTCGGCTCGGGCAAGACGGTGGTCGCCTTGGAAGCGATGCTGGTCGCGGTCGAGGCGGGCGCGCAGGCGGCCTTGCTCGCGCCCACCGAGATTCTCGCACGCCAGCATTTCGAGACGCTCCGCGACATGGCGCGCCCGACCGGGGTCGAGATCGCGCTGCTCACCGGGCGCGACAAGGGCAAGGCGCGCGAGAGCATCCTGATGGGGCTGCTCGACGGCAGCATCGACATTGTCGTCGGCACCCACGCGATCTTCCAGGACAGCGTTTCGTACAAGAACCTGGCCTTCGTGGTGATCGACGAGCAGCACCGCTTCGGGGTGGGCCAGCGGCTGATGCTCGCGCGCAAGGGAAAGCGCACCCCGCACACGTTGGCGATGACCGCGACCCCGATCCCGCGCACGCTCACCCTCGCGCAGTATGGCGAGATGGACGTCTCGCGGCTCGACGAGCTTCCGCCGGGCCGCCAGGCGATCGACACGCGGGTCATTTCCGCCGAGCGGTTGTCCGAAGTCGCCGATGGGGTCGCGCGGCATATCGCCAGCGGCCAGCAGGCCTATTGGGTCTGCCCGATGGTCCGCGAAAGCGAGACCGAGGACATCGCCGCCGCCGAGCAGCGCTATGCGAGCCTCAAGGCGCGTTTCGACGATGATATCGTGCTCGTCCACGGCCAGCTTCGCCCCGAGGAAAAGGACGCGGCGATGGAGCGCTTCGCGTCCGGCGAGGCGAAAGTCCTCGTCGCGACCACCGTGATCGAGGTCGGGGTGGACGTGCCCAATGCCACGCTGATGGTGATCGAACAGGCCGAGCGCTTCGGGCTTGCCCAGTTGCACCAGCTGCGCGGACGTGTCGGGCGCGGATCGGAGAAATCGGTCTGCCTGCTGTTGCGCGGCGAGGCGCTGTCCGAGACGGGCCGCGAACGGCTCGCGTTGATGCGCGAGACGCAGGACGGGTTCCGCCTCGCAGAGGAAGACCTGCGACTGCGCGGCGGCGGCGAATTGCTGGGGACACGGCAATCGGGCGAGGAAGCCTTCCGCATCGCCGATCTCGAACAGATCACGCGGCTGCTGCCCGCCGCGCACGACGATGCGCGCCTGCTGATGGAGCGCGACGGCGGCCTCACCGGCAAGCGCGGCGAGGCGGCGCGGATCCTGCTCTACCTGTTCGAGCGCGACTGGGGCGTCCAACTCTTGCGCGGCGGATAGGAATCGCGCATCAACCCCGAGCTTAGGGAAGGGGGATCCATGCCGAAAATCCGCAATTTGCTGGCCAGCGCCTGCGCGCTTGCCGCCGTCGCGACGCCGCTCGCCGCGCAGGACACGCCGATCGTATTCGAAGGCGCAACCATCATGACGATGGCGGGCGAGACGATCGAGAACGGCGCGCTGGTGATCGAGGACGGCAAGATTGTCGCGGTCGGTACTTCGGTCGATATTCCTTCCGGTGCCGAGCGGCGCGATGTGAGCGGCATGGTCATCATGCCGGGTATCGTCGACACCCATTCGCATATCGGCGGCGTGTCGGGAGCCGACAGTTCCTCGCCGATCCAGCCCGAAGTCCGTGCGATGGATTCGATCAATCCGCGCGATGCCCGCATCGCCAAGGCGCGGGCAGGGGGCGTGACCACCGCGAACGTCATGCCCGGCTCGGGTTATCTGATGAGCGGGCAGACCTTCTACATGAAGCTGCGCGACGGAGAGACGATCGAGGATATCGCCTATCTATGGGACGATGGCACGGTCATGGGCGGCATGAAAATGGCCAACGGCACCAACCCGATCCGCAGCACATCCGGCTTCCCGGGCACCCGCGCAAAATCCGCCGCGCTTGTCCGCACCCGTTTCGTTGCCGCGCAAGCCTATTGCGAAGGGAATAAGGAAAAGCGCGATCTCGCCAACGAGGCGCTGTGCGAGGTGCTCGGTGGCAAGCGGATCGTCCATTTCCACACCCACCGCGCGGACGACGTGATGACCGCGATGCGGCTGCGCGACGAATTCGGCTTCCGCATGGTGATCCAGCACGGGCTCGAAGCCTACAAGGTGGCCGACCGGATCGCGGCGGCGAACACGCCGGTCTCGGCGATCCTCGTCGATTCGCCCGGCGGCAAGCTTGAGGCGATGGGCGCCTCGCTGGCTGCCGGGGGTATCCTCGAGCGCGCCGGCGTGCTGACCGCGCTTCATTCGGACGACGGGATCATCGATTCGCGGTTGATGTTCCGCCAGGCGGGGCTCGCCGTTCGCGCCGGGATGACCCGCGAGGGCGCGCTGCGGGCGCTGACGGTAAACGGCGCGCGCATGCTCGGCCTCGACGACCGGGTGGGTTCGCTCGAGCCGGGCAAGGATGCCGATTTCCTGGTGCTCGATGGCGATCCGCTGTCGGTCTACACCGATATCCGCGAAACCTGGGTCGAGGGCGAAAAGCTGTTCGATCTCTCCGATCCCGAGCAGGCGATCTACGCCACCGGCGGATACGGCGCAGGAGAGGATACCATGCCCGGCGAGGTGCTCGACCACGGCGGCGATGTTCTGGGAGGCGGCCAATGAGCGCGCGTAAATTCACCATTGCCGCGGCGATCGTCGCCTCGGCGCTGTCCTCGACCGCGCTCGCGCAGGATCTCGTGGTCAGGGGCGAGCGGGTCTACACCATGGCGGGCGCCGCGATCGAGAACGGCGTGGTCGTGATCGAGGACGGCAAGATCGTCGCGGTCGGGCCCGAAGCGAGCACCGAAGTCCCCGAGGGCTACGAGCAATTGAGCGCTCGGGTGGTTACGCCCGGTCTGGTCGATGCGCACACCGTCGTCGGCCTGACCGGCTATTCGAACCAGCCCGACGAGCAGGATTTCCTCGAAACCTCGAGCCCGATCCAGCCCGAACTGCGCGCGATCGACGCCTACAACCCCGACGAGCGCCTCGTCGACTGGGTGCGCGGATTCGGCGTCACCACGCTCCACACCGGGCACGGCACCGGCGCGCTGATTTCCGGGCAGACGATGGTGGTCAAGACCGTCGGTCTGACCGTCGACGATGCGATGGTCGAACGCCGCGCGATGGTCGCCGGCAATCTCGGCCCCGGCGCGCTCGGCAATGGCGGCAAGGCGCCCGGCACGCGACCCAAGCAGATCGCAATGCTGCGCGAGGCGCTGCTCAAGGCGCAAGCCGCACCTGAGAAGAAGGACGAAAAGCCCAAGCGCGACCTCCAGGCCGAAGTCATGCGCGACGTGCTGGCGAAGAAGCTCCCGTTGATGATCACCGCCAATCGGGCGCAGGACATCATGGGCGCGCTCCGCCTCAAGCAAGAGTTCGACCTCGACCTGGTGATCGACGGCGCGGCAGAGGCGTATCTCCTGCTCGACGAATTGCGCGATGCCGGTGTCTCGGTGATCCTGCACCCGACCATGACTCGCCAGTTCGGCGATTATGCCAATGCGAGCTTCACCACCGCCGCGGCGTTGCGCGAGGCGGGCATCCCCTTTGCGCTGCAATCGGGTTACGAGGCCTATGTCCCGAAGACCCGCGTGGTTCTGTGGGAAGCGGGCTTCGCGGTCGGGCACGGGCTCGCCTTCGAGGACGCTCTGCGCACCGTCACGATCGATGCCGCACGGATCATCGGAGTGGGCGATCGTGTCGGCTCGCTCGAACCGGGTAAGGATGGAGATATCGCAATGTTCGATGGCGATCCGTTCGAATACACGACGCATGTAACCGGCGTGGTGATCGACGGCGTCGTGGTCAGCCGCGAGGCGAACTAGCGCGAGAGCTTGTCGGCGATGGCGCTGGCGGCCTCGGTGACCACGCGCCAGGTAAAATCGAACGCATCATCGCCCGCATAGTAGGGATCGGCGACGGTGTCGCCTTTGCGTCCCTCGATCATGTCGAGGACCAACCCCAACTCCGCCGAGCCATCGCCGGGACGGATCGCGCGCAGATTGGCGAGGTTCTTGTCGTCGAGCGCGAAAATGTGCGTGAAACGGTGGAAATCGTTAGACACAGCCTGCCGCGCACGCAGGCCGGAAATGTCAGCGCCGTTCTCCGCCGCGCAGGCGATCGCGCGCGGATCGGGTGGGTTGCCGACATGGTAGGCGGCGGTCCCGGCCGAATCGACCTCCCAGTCGAGCCCGCGTCGGAGCAGTTCGGCCCGCATCGCACCCTCGGCCATCGGCGAGCGGCAGATATTGCCGAGGCAGACGAAGAGGATGGACGGTTGGGAAACGTCGGCCTCCCGCGCTAACGCAAGTGAAATGGTCGGGGAGAGAGGATTCCCGACCTATTTTCGACCGCTTCTGAACAAGCGCAGAAAACAGCCATTTCCACGCTTCCGGGCGAAGCGTGTGGCACAATCTGTGGCACAATTTGTGGCACAGCGCGATATGTAATGTGCATCGTGATATGGCTTGATCGGCACGACCGGATACGGTCCTTCGGGTGTCAGGTTTGCGCCCCCATCTAAGACGTAGCGATCCGGTTTCTTAGTTCCCAAGAGCGGACGTTCTTCGCGGCCATTCCGGCCGAGGAGAATGAAGATGACATACTCACAATATGACCCTGCGGCTCAGAACCGGGTGCCCTGGAACTTCGGTGCAAAGGTTGGGCCCAAGCGTCCATTCAATCAGAAGCAAATCTGGGCCATCCGCTTCTTCCTTGATCGCGAGAAACGTGTCCGCGACCGAGCCCTGTTTGACTTAGCAATAGACAGCAAACTGCGCGGCTGTGATCTTGTCGAACTCAAAATCGGCAATCTCGTAAGTGGGCCTGAGGTTAGGACACGGGCAACGATCACTCAACGAAAGACAGGGCGGCCAGTCCAATTTGAGATCGCTAAGGACGCGCGCGAAAGTTTGTTCGCATGGCTTGAACTTCGAGGCGGCACTGTTGAGGATTTCGTGTTTCCAAGCCGTGTCGATCACGCTCGCCATCTTAGCACCCGTCAATATGCTCGGTTAGTTGATGAGTGGGTCGAGGCGATCGGATTGCGCCCCGAAGAATACGGTACCCACTCGCTTCGGAGAACAAAGGCCTCGATCATCTACAAGGCGACAGGCAATATCCGTGCTATCCAAATTCTGCTCGGGCATTCGAAAATTGAGAACACAGTCCGCTACCTCGGTGTTGATATTGAAGATGCTCTCACACTCGCCGAGAAGACGGAAATCTGAACTTCAGGCGGTCGCTTGGAATCTCTGAGCGACCGCTTTCGGGTTCGCTCCCGCACCAGTTTTGCGACAATGAATGGTTGGTGAGCGGACATTGCGCTATTCGCTCTTCTCATCGCGATAACGGTCGAAAACGCTTTCGAGAAAGCCGTGAAGCTCACTTGCGGCATCGCTCCAGCACTCAAGTCGATCCGGCGCATGTTCCGTTTTTGAACCTGTGGTCACGACCAAGGTTGGTAGGCCACCATTATTTATGATGTAATATTCTGGCTCATCGCCTTCTTTGCAAATATTCGATTCGAGGCCTTCATATCGAACTATGTCGAATGCTTTTCGAAGATTGCGCAAGTCTTCTGATTCTATTTTACCCTTGCGGACAGGCCTTTCAATTGTGAGGTCTTGGCATATCTCTCGATCTGCTCTTTCCGTTAAGGTAAACTGCCCGGTACTTAGGTCTAACTGGACATTCCCTGCCGGGCACCATTCTGTATGTTGAACCGTAGCATATATGAATGCTGTCCGATCACCCCAGCCTTGATGATCAAGAATTGACGTCGATAGAAAGGCAAGAAATGAGGCGGAAAGTAATTTGAGCATTCTTGCTTAATCACAGAAAGCCTTAAGGTCCGCAATCGGGTCGTTATCAGCCCGTCCGCTCCTGGCGCATCGCTACGGCAAATCGGTCACGAACTGGGTGGAAGGCGGACGCAACCGTTTCGAGGCGAACTACTGTTTCAAATGCACCGCATAAAAATCGCGTGGATGTCCTGGTGGCGGGTTTCGGCTACATGCGACTATCAATTTGAGACCGACCTAGGACTGCGAATGAACGATCAGATTATGCGGCGTGCGGCGTTCGATCTGCTCATTTTTCTGGCGGCTGTGGGGGGCACCTACGCGGCGCAGCAGGCTGATCGCCCCATCACAGGGGTGCTGATCTTTCTCACTGGCGTTATCTTGATCGCCTTTCGGTCCGGCCTGACGAGTGCACTGATCGCAGCTGTCACCGCTTCTTGTGTATACAATTTCTTCCTCAGTGAACCTGCATACCGGTTTGGAATTACAACGGTAGATGAGGCGGTGCCTCTGTTGGCTTTCAACACTGCTGCGATCCTGGCCGGTGCACTGGTCGGGCGGTTAAGAGACTCCGCTCTAAAAGCCTATAACGCCCAATCCGAGACAGCATTCCTGCTCACGATAAGCGATCGCTTGCAGTCAGCGGTAAGGCTGCGTGAGGTCGAAGAGGCGATCCGAGGGATAATTCCGCGCCAAGGGGTCAATTCGGTCGAAATATTCCTCGCGAAGGGTAACAGCTACGTTCGTCCATCGAACGATGAAATCGAACTCGATAAACTCGATCCCTTCCTTGAGGAAGCGGAGCCGAACCACAAGGCGAGTAAGCCAGTGTTTCTTGAATTGACGGGCGCGCGCGGAACACTCGGATTGGTGAAGTTTCGACTGGCCGATGGAGCAGCCGACCGCAGCCTGATGTCAAATCTCAAATCAATCACGGCTTTGCTGGCGCTCGCGATCGAACGCTGCCTCCTGCTGGACGAAGCAGCAGAGGCCAAGGCGGCTACAAGAAGCGAGTTGCTCAAGGATGCTCTGCTATCGTCTGTCTCACACGATCTTCGCACGCCGTTGACCGTTATTCAGGCAGCCGCGGGGGCACTTCAATCAGGCGAATTGCATCTTGGCGAAGATGATCGCCGAAAATTCCTTGGTAATATCTTGGACCAGTGCGCACGGCTTGATCGCTATACGTCCGAACTGCTCGATGTGGGACAGATCCAATCGGGAATTGCCGAGGATCAGCTCGAGATCGTTGATTTCAATGAAATCGTCCGCCTCGCAATGAAGCATGCGAAGTCGGTGCATCCCGAACTGTCCTTCAAACGAATAATGCCACCGGCCCCTACGCTCGTGCGCGCAAACGGTGCGATGCTGGAGCAGGCGGTTTATAATGTCATCGACAACGCCCAAAAATTTGGTGGTCAAAACGGACCGGTGATGATTGACTTATCGTGCAGTGAGGATCGAGTTATACTATCGGTCACCGATGACGGGCCGGGAATCTGCGAGCACGAACGACCTCATGTGTTCACACGCTTCTTCAAAGGAGGGGAGGACAGTTCGAAGAGCGGGATGGGGCTCGGATTGTTTATCGCCAAAGGCTTTATCGAGGCTTTCTCGGGCACGGTGGCGATCGAGTCCCCGATCGACTGCGGAAAGGGCGCTCGGCTGATCATTGAGCTGCCTCTCGTGCAGTCAGCCGACCTGGCGGCGGCATAGTGAACATCCTGATCATCGATGATGAGCCGTCGATTATTGAGACGCTTCGACCGGTCCTCGCATCAATTGGGCATGAGGTAATCGCCGCCAATGATGGCGCACAAGCCCTGAGGGCAATCGAGAGCGCGGCCTTAGATCTGGTCTTACTCGACCTGGGTCTGCCTGACACTGATGGCTGCGATCTCATTGCGCCCATCAAAATGACGGCCAAGTCGAGCCTCATCGTCATTTCCGCCCGACATCTCGAAAAGGACAAGGTGAGAGCGCTCGACCTCGGCGCAGACGACTATGTCGATAAGCCGTTCGGGCTGGGCGAATTGCTTGCGCGCATAAGGGTCATCGAGCGACGCAGAGCGGAAATCACCGGCTCACAGGTCAAACGATACGCCTCGGATGAGCTGGTGGTCGATCTCGCAACCCGTGAAGTGATCTTGATGGACGAACCGATCCACCTCTCACCAAAGGAATTTGCACTGTTCGAATTGCTCGTGCGCAATTCAGGGCAGGTTGTTACCCAGCGCCAAATGATGATTGCAGGCTGGGCCAGCCCGATCGTCGATGGGCAATACCTCCGCAGCTACATGGCCATGTTGCGGGAGAAGTTGGAAGCAGACCCGTCAGACCCCGAATTGATCCTTACGGAGCCAGGCGTCGGGTATCGTCTTGCTCGAGTTTTGGAGCCGGAAGCTTAACGACTTGTAGTCGGCAAGCTGGCCCAGGGGGGGATGCTATGGAAGCAGGCAGGCCTGCCGACTACTACTCGTTGTCGAGGAGCTAGGAGGGTCGATCGCTCCAGACACCTTTCTTCTAACAAGAGAAATCGGACCCGGTTAGTATGGGCTTTTTATGCGCCGTGTGAAAATCTCATACTAACACGGCGGAGGCTCCGCGCTCTAGGTCGGTCATCACGTAATAGAGAGATTGACCGAATTGGAGTTTCTTGCCGATGTCACGTTCGTCCACAACGCTTCTCCTAATGACCGCAGCCTTGGCTGTCTCGGCCTGCTCAAAGAAGCCTCCCGAGGCTCTTCCCCCAGTTCCGGGCCCCACGCAGGAGCAGCTAGGATCCGAGGCTCGAAGTGGGTCGATCATTCCAGGAAGTCAGGCCGATTTCATCCAGCAGATGGCTGGACAGGATGCGATCTATTTCGACACTGACCGTTTTAACATCGACACCGTCGACGCCCAGGCACTTCAAAGCCAAGCCCAATGGCTGATGCGTTATCCGAACAAACGCGTCACGATCGAAGGCCATGCCGACGAGCGCGGAACGCGCGAATACAATCTCGCTCTCGGCGAGCGACGCGCCAACGCCGCTAAGAATTACCTCGTTTCGCTCGGGATCGAAGCATCGCGATTGAGAACGGTTAGCTACGGCAAGGAGCGGCCCAAGGCGATCGGGAGCAATGAGGCATCCTGGGCGCAGAATCGAAGAGCCGTGACTGTAACCATCGACTGAGAAGCTAGCGAGCGAAATTGGGTTTGAAACAGGGGCTCTAAAAGGAAGTGTATGAGACGAACTGCCTCAGAACCCCGCCCCGACACCGACGAATTTATTCGTCGACAGGACCGCTTCCTACGCGTGTCGCTAGCCTTTTTGGCTTTAGCATTCTTCACGAGCGTTCTGATCGGGTTCAGTGTCGCGGCTTCGTCTCGTGCAGCGAGCCCGCTCGAAATGTCAAATTGAGGTGGGGAAGTTAGCTCATGCCATTCAACGTTACTTTCGAGCCCCGCTTATGGCCCATTCGAAGCAACCGATCGAACCTACTTGTAGTTTCGGTGATCACAGTCTTACTCGCTGGCTGCACAAATGTCGCTTCTCTCAAATCTGTCGGCGCTGGGGTTGTCACTCTCGTGTCACTCCCATCTGAGCGTGATCTCCCATCGGAGCCTTCATTGCTTAGGCAGCTTCAAGAGCGGACGTTCAAAAATCCGAAAGCCATTATATTCGGAAGCATGATCAATACACTCGCAGATCTGGGTTTTCGCGTTACCGTAGCAGACAAGCAATCGGGCTTCATAACCGCCGCGGGCGGTGGACAAGACCACATTGTCATAGGTTTTCGAGGTTTATCGCGCGAGAGCGATGTCACAGCGGTGTCGATATTCATGGAGGAGCGGGGCACCGAAATTACGGTCGTAAGGGCAATTTTCGCGCAATCCACACTGTCGCCCGCTGGAGGTCAAACGGGCGAGCAGATCATTAACGACCCCGCTGCCTACGACAGTTTCTTCGATCGGCTTGTGCGTGAAATCAACCTCGCTTCTCACCTCAGCTTCCTAGAAGAAAACGCCGCTTTTGTCGCTTCCGGCCCGGAGTCAGATGCGACACATTCACACATGCTGGAGCATGCTGACGGCTCGCTCCACAACTGACCGACCTTCCAACCGACTATTCCCAAGAATTCACCCCATCAGCCGGTCGCCAAGTCGCAGGTCTGATTAGGTGGTCGTGGGAAATTTGAACGGACTTGATCTCGCCTTCGATTTGTCGCCGCGGTTGCGCTATTTTTGGGGGCTTACTAGCCACTTTTAGACACGGCCCGCTTGCACGACGTCAGCATAAGCATCAGGCGTGTGCGATCGTTAGCAACCGGGTCCGTTACCCGGCCGTCTGTTCCTGGCACCAGCCTAGCTCGGTAAAAACGTCGCCAGATGGGTGGAGAGTGGTCCTTCACTGACCTTTGTTCAAAGCGGAACTAGACCAAGGAACAGTCCCGCAACTGCGCATCCGCTGATCACCGTCAGCGCTCCGGCGTTAAACCGAAACATTGCCGCCATAGCTGCGACCGTGAGCAGAAGCGCAGGCCAGCTGATGCTGCTCAGGACTGGCACATCGAACGCGAACGGAGCGGCTCTGAACTCGACCACTTCCGCGAAGATCGTGTGCAGCGCAAACCAGACGGCGAGGTTCAGGATCACTCCGACCACGGCGGCCGTTATCGCGGTCATTGCGGACGAAAGGGCCACATTCCCCCTGATGCGCTCAGCGAATGGTGCTCCCAGGAATATCCATAGGAAACAGGGGATGAACGTGACCCAGGTGGTCAGAATAGCTGCGAGTGTGCCGGCAAGGAGCGGATCCAGCCCCCCTGCATCGCGTGCCGCCCCCATGAAACCGACGAACTGAACCACCATGATCAGCGGTCCCGGAGTGGTCTCTGCCATTCCCAGCCCGTCGAGCATCTCTCCGGGGCGCAGCCACCCGTAATTCTCCACTGCCTCCTGCGCGACGTAGGCGAGCACTGCGTAAGCGCCGCCGAATGTCACCACCGCCATCTTGGAAAAGAAGGTGGCAATATCAGTGTAGACGCTGTCCGGCACAATCATGAGCAAAACGGCTACCGGCGCGAGCCACAGAACCAGAAATACGGCCGAGATACGCAAGCTCCACCCGAGGCTCGGGCGAGCGTGATCGGGGATATGCTCCCCCAGCGCGGTATCCCGATCGGCCACCGGCGTTCCCCTCAAGCTGCCATGCCCGCCGCTCGCCTCGAAAGTCTTGAGGCCACTCCTGCCGCCCAAGTAGCCAACCACCCCGGCAACCAGGATGATGATTGGAAATGGCACGGACAGGAAGAAGATCGCGATGAAGGCTCCGGCGGCAACCGCCCACATCGCAGGGTTCCGAAGCGCCTTGCTGCCGATCCGGCGCACGGCGGCAAAGACGATCGCAAGAACGGCAGCCTTCAAGCCGAGGAAGAGAGCCTCGATCGCTCCAAGGTTACCGTAGAGGGCATAGAGCCAGGACAGCAGCATGATGGCGAGAAAGCCAGGCAGGATGAACAGTGTGCCTGCTACGATGCCGCCCCTCGTCTTATGGAGGAGCCAGCCTATATATGTCGCGAGCTGCTGGGCCTCAGGACCGGGCAGAAGCATGCAGTAGTTGAGCGCGTGGAGAAAGCGCTCTTCCCCGATCCATTTCTTCTCCTCGACAAGAATGCGGTGCATTACCGCGATCTGTCCAGCAGGTCCGCCAAACGACAGCGCGGCCACCCGGGCCCAGACCAAGACGGCTTCGCCAAAGCGGATGTTATGCTGTTCCGGGGTGGCCATCTGCGGCTTATCTACTGACGCAGGAAAGACCGCAATCGGGTCGTTAGCGGAATGGCCGCTCTACGGATCTCGAGAGCAGAGGCGGATGGTCCGCAGCGGGTGAAATTGACTCGTCATTTACTCCCATCGGGGTAGTCTATTGATGCGAGAGCATTTTGGAAGGTGGTAGATGCCTGATAGGCTTGGCCGGTGGGAGAACCTGCGCTCGGAGAAGGAGCGGCGCATTCTATGGCGCCTGCACGCCCAGCTGCCGGCGCGCGGCTCCTTTTCTGCTCTCCGGGCCGCCGCTATTTTATTGATAATGGGGGTAGCACTAAAGCCTATCGCGGATCACTTGGTCGGCCAGACGCTGCCCCCATTCATTTTTTCATATCCCACGGTTGTCATCATCGCGCTCGTTGGTGGAACGAAGATCGGGGTCGTGGCCGCGTTGGTGAGCATTGCGATTGCCTGGATCGCATTTCTCCCACCCTCCTGGAGCTTACTATTAGGCACCTCGGGCGATACCGTTGCTCTGCTAATTTATTCCCTCACTTCCCTTCTCCTAGCGCTGGCAATCGGGTCTGCACGCTACACCCTCGACATGGCTGTCGCGAGCGAGGCCATGCGCGACTATGATGCGCGTGAAGCAGTGCACCGGGTCAAGAATGTCCTGACAGTCGTCCAGGCCCTCACGTGGGGCACGATGCGAGAGGCGCGCGACCTTGACGATCTTCCAGACCGCCTGTCGCCTCGCTTCAGTGCGCTGGCTCAGGCACAGGACGTTCTGATAAATAATCGGCAAGGATCGACCACGGCCCAAAACCTCGTCACCCATGCTGTCCGTCCGTTTCTACCGGATTCAAGGATCGCGGTGCACTGCCAGGAAGATGTCGTGGTCCCTGCACCCTTTGTGCATGGTTTGATGCTCGCCCTATTCGAGCTGGCAACAAACTCAGCCAAATATGGTGCTCTCAGAGGTTCAAAAGGTTCAATCACCATTTCCTGCGAGCATCACGGCAAGGATATTATGCTGCAGTGGAAGGAGACTTCGGAAGAAGTTGCTTCAAACGAGTTGGTAAGGGGAAATCGAGACAGCTTCGGCAGGAAACTTATCCAGGCCGCACTGGGAAATCACAGGGAAACCGATGTTTCTTATGAATGTTCGGCTGGAAGGGTGATGGCTGCTTTCCGCTGGCCCTCTCAGTTAACGCCTTAAGTTTTCGTCCGCAATCGGGTCGTTACCTGTCGTTCTGCTTTCGGCATATTGCTAAGCTGGCAGGAGTAGCGCGTAGGGGAAGGGCCGGTCGTAGAAATCTTTCTAAAGTTCGAGCGTCCTCCGAGCGATCAGGGTTCAAGGTGGGCTGGGGGGTAAACGACCGCTGCTGACCCGCGACTTAGCCAATTCGGTGTAGCGACTGCGTAACCGTGAGTTCCAGAAACTCCACGATGCAAGAAGTCCGAGAAGTATAAGAGCCAGGCCCGCGAAACTCATCACCAGACGCCAAACCCATCCGCCGACTTTAGCAGCGTGGACTGGATAGAATTTCTCGACGATCGCCGAAGCAGCATCGCCATTCGCCGGATCGTCGGCGGCAAGAACCGCGGCCTCGCCCGGATCGACCCACACGTAGCTGCGCCCGTTGGGCGTCCATTCGAATGCCTGTCGGTAACGAATGGCGATCGGTGCGCCCGGCTCGGGCGGCATCATCAGGCGGCGCGGCGCGGCTGCGGGAAAGACGGCATTGGCCGCGGTCAGCACGCTCTGCCAATCGGTTTCTGCTCCCGCCGGGTGGAGGTCTTTCGGCAGGATCGGAGCTTCTTTCGCTTGCGAGAGCGGCGCCAGGATGACGCTCGACGCCGCCGGGAACACCATCAGCGATCCCGTTACCGCAGCGATTAGCAGCAGGGGCGAGGCGACCGCGCCGAGGTCGCGGTGGTGACGCACGATTGCGCTCGCCGTGAACCGCGCCGGCCACAGGCGAAAGCGGAAGGTCTTGCGCGTCCGCCACCACAGCACGAGTCCGGTGATACCGAAGATCAGCAGCACGATTCCGAGAACGCCCGTGATCGTCTTCCCCGTGTCCCCCAGCAGGAGGTAGTGGTGCAGCTCGAACAGCCACAGCTCGGGCCGCTCCCACAGGCTCGACCAACGGTCCACCAAGGTTCCGTCATGGGCGAGATAGGCACCGCTGCCATCGGCGTAGATCGCCTGGTGCAACCCGATTTCCTCGCCCGCAAAGGTAATCCGCGAAAGGTCCGGGGCGATATCGAACGCGCTCGAGACGACCTGTCCGAGGACGCGCGGATCGGCGGTCGGGGGAGCGTCCGCGCCGGGGAGCGAGACCCAGCTGCCTTCCCACAACAGTACCGTGCCGGACAGGCCGATCACCGCCAGCAGCAGGCCGACTATCCCGCCTGTCCAGCGGTGTAGGAAGGAGAGCAGCTTCATCAGAACGAGCCGCGCCATCCCAGCGTGAAGGTCCGCCCTCGCCCGGCGAAGAACCGGTTGTTGTCGGTCACCCGGACGGTGTCGCTGTTATAGGTGATGTAGGTCTTGTCGGTGAGGTTCTGGGCCGCGAGGGAAAACTCGCCGATATCGGTGCGGTAGGTGACGATTGCGTCGATCAGCGTGTACCCTTCGAAATCGGTTTCGGTGGAGGGGTCGTTGAATTCCCGCGCGAGGTAGGAGCGGAGCTGTGCGCGTGCGCTCACCGGGCCCGACGCGTATTGCGCCGCGAGGTTGATGCGATCGGGGGAGATATTGACCCCGTCGAGATCCTCGTCGATCGCGCCGTCGCCATCGCCGTCCGTGCGCCCCGAGAGGTTCGCGTAGCCGGCGCTGAGCGTCAGGCCGGGCAGGGGAGCCTGCCAGTCGACACTCGCCTCGAACCCCTCGATCTCGATCGGCTGGCGTTCGACTTCGAACACCCCGTTGCGCAGGACGAGGAGCGAGCCGAAATCGCTCGACGACCAGAAATAGCTGGCCGAGGCCTTGAGCGTGCCGCGGTCCCATTCGAGCCCGAGTTCGCGATTGTTCGAGACCACAGGCTCGAGCGAGAGGAAGTCGTCGATATCGACACCCTGCTGGGTGATGCCGCGCAGGATCCGACCGACATCGGCGATGGTGAAACCCTCGGCATAGCTGCCATAGGCGCGCAGGCCGTCGACGGGTTCGAGGATCACTCCCGCATTCCAGAGGACGTCCTCGAACGAGGGCGATCCGCCCTCGACGTCCACCGGGCCGTAGCTCGCCAGCGTGGTGAAATCGTCGACCTTGAGTTCGACATTCTCGTAGCGCAGGCCGCCGGCCAGCCGGACGAGCCCGTCTGCCAGCGCCCAATTGCCTTGCAGGAACGGCGCGAGGCTGCGGAAATCGCTCTGCGGCACCCAGGTGCGGCCGGTCTGGACCAGCGACTGCTCGGTGCGATCGAACAGCGCATCGAAGCCCGCGGTGAGCAGTAGGTCGTCCACACCGGGGACTTCGCGTTCGTAGCTGACCTTGCCGCCGAGCTTGCGCGAGCGGTTGGCCGACTGTTCGAACAGATTGCCCGTGGGATTGATGGCGGGGTCCTGGAACACCCCGAAGACACCGCCGCCGAAGACGTCGCTGGTCTTGCTGTAGAAGCCCTGGAGGACAAAGGTCCCGCCACCGAAATCGGTATCGGTCAGCGAGGCCGAGAGCAGTTCCGCCGTGTTCGAGGGCGGATCGCCCGGCGTGTCGCCGCGCTCGCTGGTGGCCGGGATCCCGGCCGCCCGATCGCCGGAGACGAGCACGTAGTTCGCATTGCCCTCGAGCTCGAAGCGGTTGGCGACCAGTTCGAGCCGCGCGCCGCTGGCCAATTCGTAACCAAGGCGTGCGAAGACCGACCAGCTGTCGCTGTCCTGCACCTCGCCCTGGGTCCCGTCGACGCCGATGCGATTGCCCGAGCCGTCGAAGAACACGCCGCGTTTCTCGAGCGTGGCGCCGAAGTTTGCATCGAACCGACCGGCGCGATAGCCGGCCAGCGCACCGATCTTCGCGCCGATGCCTTCGCCCTCGAAATTGTCGGGCAGGGTGAGCTGGGCGAGCGTGTCGACGGCGGTACCATCTTCGCGCGGCGCGCCGACCGTGACCTGGTTGACCACGCCGCCGGTCGCGCCGATGCCCTGGAGGGCGTTCGAGCCGTAGATGACTTCGACGCGATCGATGAAAAACGGGTCGATCGTGTAGCCGTCGCGCGAGCCGTCGCGCACCGGCGTCGATTGCGGGATGCCGTTGATGGCGTAGAGCGGGGCACGGCCGCGGAGGCTTTCGCCCGCGCCCGAGAGCTTTTCCCTGGTCGGTGAGAAGGACGGCAGGAGGGCCGAAACCGCGTCGACGGTGGAACCGGAGATTAGCACCTGCTGCTCGAGCGATTCGCGCTCGATCACGTCGACCGTGAGCGGCAGGGCGCTGGCGGGAAGCTGGGTCCGCGCGGCCGTGATGACGACCTGATACTCACTATTCTCTCCCTCGGCGGCCTCGTTGGACGACGGCTCGGCGACTTGGGCAAAAGCGGGCGAATAGTGGACCAGCGCAAGCGCGCCGACGAGAAAGCGATACATGGGGAACTCCTACAGAATTCCCGGCCGCCTAATTCAAATGCAAATCAGTCGCAATAGCGTTTTGCCAAAATGTTGCGCATTCGCCTGGGAGGAGTGGGAGGGCTCGGATTGGCTAGAGAATTGTTAGCCGATTCGCCTTCGACGAGAACTCGCGGCTGGTGTTACTGGATGAGAGCGTTGACCGGCCGCACCTAGGAACCAGCGGATTATCCGGCATAGGTTGACGAGATGCCCAATCGGGGCTCCGATTCCTCAGTGCGATCATTCCAGACGGCTCATGACCTGAGCCGCGAAGCGCTCCATTTCTTCATACTGCGGGCTGAATTGCAGCAAGAGAAGATCCACGCCGGCGCCTTCAAAATCAGCGATGCGTTGGCGCACCTGTTCCGGAGTGCCGATAAGGTTTGGTCGCAGGCCGCGATTGGACACCGCGTATTCCCGGATTTTCAATTCGCGCTCGAGCTCGGTCCCAGCCAGCCATTGATCGAAATTGTCGTAGCCGGGCGGGACATCTTTCATTTCGAGTATCCGATCGAGATCAGCCTGCGCTTCCGCTTCGCTGTCTCGAACGATGACGAAACCCGCCATTCCGAAGGATAGCGGTTCGCGCTCAGCCGTTACGCGCCGCTCCGTCATGTCGGCGATCTTTGATGCGACTACGTCCGGGTCATCCCCATGCATGACGTAAGCGTCGCACTTTTCGGCGATGAGCGACTTGGCTGCCTCGCTCTCTCCGCCCGCATAGAGCGGCGGCTTGCGCACGGGCGAAGGAACGACCCGGGCTTCGTTCGTCGAATAGATGTCACCGTCGTAGGAAAAGGGTTCCCCGCTCCATAGCCCCTCCACGACATCGATCCATTCCGACGTGCGCGCATAGCGGTCGTCGTGCTGGTCGAAGTCCAGTCCGAACATTTCTGCCTCGCGCGCCCACCAGCTGGACACAACGTTGAGCGACAGCCGCCCATTGGCAATGCGGTCGATATTGGCAGAGGTCTTGGCGAAGGGGCCCGGCTGATGAAAATTGGGCCGCACTGCCACCATCAGCTCCTGTCGTTCGGTGAGCGCGGCGAGAGCTGCAGCAGTCGACCAGGCATCAAGTGCAGGCGCATCCACCCCCTTGATGTCGTTAAGGTAAAGCTCGGCAATCAGTGTCAGATCGAAGCCGATGCGTTCTGCATTGATGGCGAGGCGCTTCACATAATCGAAGCTCGCTTCCATCCCTTCGTCTTCGACGTTGCGCAGCCAGCCTCCGAAAACCGGCATCCAATATCCATAGCGCACTACGCGGTCTCCTTCAGCACGGTGATCTCGGCCTCGAGCATATCCGCCAACTGCTCATGAGGATCGAACCCAAGGAGTTCTACCGCGTTGGCCGCGAAGTTCGAAAACGCGTTGATGTCATAGAAAATGAGCTCGCCAGTTGCCTGGTCAATCAGAGCCTCGCAGCCCCCTACTTCGATGCCAGCGGCGCGCACTAGCGACCGGGCGGCTTCGATCTGCTCTTCCGAAGGCTCGAACTTTGTCATCGTCACGACCGGCTTCCCAGGCGTGCTGACACAGGCATCGGCAGGACAAAGGTCGAATTGTCCGCCGCCGTCCACTGCGATGGCATAGACAAACGTCTCGCCAATGAATTCGAAGCGAATGATGTGGCCATTTTGCGGCGTATGGTAGCCTTGGACGAGCCAGACCTTGTCGATGCTGTCGGGCAGGGCAGCTGCCTTGAGTTCCGAAGCGCTGTCGAAGCGAACTATGCCCGCCCCTGCGCCGCCGATATTACCCTTGACGAGTAGCGGGAAGCCGATTGTCTGCGCAGCGGCGGCCATGTCCTCGCGGCGGCGGACGACGCGGGTATCCGGGGCCTTCAGGCCTAGGCTTGCGATAATTTCGAGCTGCCGCGCTTTGTTATGGTCGATCGCGAAAGCTTCGCCACCATTGATGATCCTCGCTCCCGCTCGCTCCCACGCTCCAAGCAATGCGTCGGCATAGAAAATGGGATGGTCCGCCGTTCGCTTGAAACTCGACATAGAGATGCGATTGAAAATGATCGGCGCCGGCGGAGCTATGTGGGCAGGATCAAAGCAATGACCCGCGACATCGATACCGACATAATCGACACCCCTCGCATCGAGCACTCGCTGCAAAGGTATGAGCCATTCGGCATGGTCGTAAAACAGGGCCAAATCCGGCATGGGCTATCCTTTAGGGAATGGAACTCAACGTCGGCGCATCAGAAGATTTGGGTCCTTTAAACGCGTCCCCCACGCGTTGACCTCAGAAATAGCGATGGCGCTTATCGGATTCGGAACCGGTAAGCGCGATATCGAGCCATTGGCAGCATAGCAATTTCTAGGGAAATTCAGCCCAAACCGGACAGTCCGTAGACGGCCCAGCTGCAGTCATTCTGCAAAGCGTCCTATTCTCGGTCATTAAACCGATCGCGCCGATCCATGCCGGCGGAAAGTGCCCAGCACCCGCCGGTAGCGAAGCGTAAAGGATTGGAAGGGATAATTGATTCTAGAGATCAAATGTGTGTCTTCACCCATCAGGGAATTAAAATGTCCGAACCAGATTATGGGAAATACAGCATCGTGCACGGCGAAGTGAGACTCGAAGATCCGACGCACGGGCAGCACGAACGCGATGCCTACGTCGCCAAAGTCATCGACCTCGCAAATGGCAAGCTCATAGGGACCGGATGTGATGAGCTTTGGCCGCTGAAGATCATTCCAGCACGCGCAGACGATGATTATTTTCACTTTCTCCATATCGGTTCGATGATGCTGGAAGGAGGAGGGGACGGTGCTTTCCATTTCGAACTTCAGCGGAGCAATCCGCAGCCCGCCGAGGAGGTCGTTGCGCGGCTTGTCAAAGCGGCGAGGTTTTACCTGGAGCGGCGCGATGAAGTCCTCTGTGCAGCCGCCGATGTTTACGAGGAACTTTCCCAATACGAATGGCCGGCCGAGTTCGAAATCATTGAGGTCGCTGCTCTGATGGACGATGTCGGGGAGCCGCGCTTCTCGGCTGAGCTCTCGATGCTGGATTTTAACCTCGTGTCGTCAAGAAGCCGCCGAATAGGCCGAGATACGCGCGATCTGCTCAAAAGTCTGGAAAGAGCCGCCGCGATGCATGAGCAACGGCTGGCCGCATTGGTGAAAATACGCGATGCGGGTTGCGATCTGTTCGTGGAAGAGACTGCCCAACACTTGCTCGAACACTATAACCTATCCGTCGAAAGGGTGTTGGAGGTTCTCCAGGGTACGCACTGGATGGACATATTCGACGAGCGTGACGATGCGATATATTCCGCAGCTACCCTTCACATCCAGGACGGCACTCTTGTCGCGGACATGAGAAACGACAAATCCACCTGGGAGCTACGCGGCAATACCTTCGTTCTGGGCAAAGCGGTTCCGCTGCCCGAGACCACCCGCATCGCCCTGATTGGGCAACCACTTTCGAAGCTTCTCCGGACCGGCAATATGCTCGAAAATCTGGAAATCGTAAGCTTGGGGAGTGAGGTACACGAGGTGCAATACATCGAGTTGAAGATCGCCAAGGCGCCTTTTTGCTGCAGGCAACCAGCATTTTCGAGGCGCGCGGCATAAGTTCGCGTGGAGCAGAAGCCGCTGCTCCAAATTAATGAAGGACGCTCGTCGAACGAACACGATCACAGGGCTTACGACCCTGCTGCGACTAGGTGATGTGAGCGGTGACCAAGCCTGCGGAGGTCATGGCCACCCATTCGCTAGCATTCCGAAAAGATCTTCAACACGCGGCAAGATCTCCTCAGGAATGGAACTGCACGAGTTCGAACTTGTGACCGCTGTCGAACCAAAAGCCAGTCGGATGAGCATTAGTCCCTCACGGCGGAACGAGAGCGGGTTTCTTAGCATGGCGTTTCTCATATCTATTAACTCATCCTACAAGGCACCTATAATCCCACGGAGTGCCTTAGAATGTCATCAAGAAGCGAACTCGATCGGCGAGCTTTCCATCGTCGCCAGATGGATGCCCTGCCGACGCTTATTTCCGGGCTGGACCCGGATCCGCCCGTCCTGCTCTGCCCCCGTACTGAAAAGTTTGATGAGCTCGTTTGCCAAGAGCTCCGGGCTGCCGGTTGGCCTGCCTCGAGCAAGTCTGAACAGGCGCGCAAGGCCCATCCCCCGACTCCGATCAAGGGCGCTGTTCTCTCACGAAAGCTGGCGAAGGGGAATCACCTGACCGACAGTGACGTCAGGCTGTTGACGGAGAGAATCGCCTGGATGCAACGCAACTGGTTTCGCTGGTCTGCTCGCAGCGGATATGACCAGCTGGCGGCTTCGAAATCGCAAGGGCCGACCTTTCCGACCACGGCAGAAAACGTTGGTCAGACACCGCCCGAGGGGACAGGCGGAGGCAAGAAAGTACCATATCGTGAAGCGGAAGCAGATCCTCGCTGGGATCTTTTTCAAGGTACCCCGCCACGGACTGATGCCGACCGTAGAGAGTCCCGGACGGCGGGAACGCAGGAGAATAGCTCGTCTATTTTCGCCGCGGAAACCGGCAATGTTGACGGCGGTGAAGACATGAGTGGCGGCTCTATGGATAGCCTCAAGGGGCCCGCCGAAGTGTCTCAAAAGGAAGCTTCGCTGGACCGGCTCGACGCCGCTCTTGCCTCCCTTAATAACCTTGCCAACAGCGAAGACGTTCCTTCGTTTGAAGAATACGCCAAAGCTATTGGAGAGGGCGGTTCGGATGAGACGAACGATCACCTGATCTCGCTTCGAACCACACACATCCGCGGCGTAGATGGCGATAAGGTTCAGACCTTCCTTCTCGCAATACACGACAATAATCCGCGAATAGAGATCGAGCGGCGTGCTCGCGCACTCGCTGCGGACAAAGCTCAGCTATCCGGTGCCTTGTCTCGCGGAGACTCGACAAGCCAAGATATCCGGGAAGCCTTCGCCAAATTGGGGCTCGATGCCGATGCGTGACCAAGCACCATACGGCGCACCATTTGAAGGGTGTAGCAATAAGCAGGATGGGAACGGGTCCCGTTCCTTGGGGCGTCGTGTCGCTTCGCTTCGTGCCGCCCTTAAAGAAAGAAGGGTAGGAAGATGACCGAGCGATCTTCGAAAACTCAGTCGGGTGTAGAAGTCGAGCGGGAGAAGCCCTCCCCGAAGGATCGACGCGATCGCTTCATCAAGGTCTTCGTCAACAAGGCCGAGAAGGCAAACATTAGTAAGCAGAAGGGCCGGCTCAGCTTTTCCGCTTTCCTGAGAGATCGGGGGCTGACCCGCGGCGATGTCTACGATCCGACGTACGCCGCCATCGGCGGCATTTACCAGTCTGCTTGTAACGTGCGTGACAGTGCTGAGGAGCTAGAGGAAGCCAGCATCGCCCTCCGGAATTTTGCGTCAGTTTTCCATAGCCAGGTGGGCCAAGACCTCGATTCTGAAAACAGGCGCGAGGCCATCGAGGATTTGCGCGAAATTGCAATGCGGCTTCAGGCCAGCGCGGAGAGGATGGAGGCGCAGGCGAACGCGCTTGCCGGACAAGGTCGTGAGATGGGGCGAGAGCACATGCGCGAAATGCTTGAGCGATATCCGGCAACGATGATCAAGCCGAGAAAAAGCAGATGATCGCCAAGAGCATTTCCTACGCGCACCTCTTCAGGGATGTCGCTACTATCGCGAGTGCCGACCGCAAGGCGCTTTTCGCGGGCTGGGCAGTGGCCAAATATGTTCTCGGCCTGGGACTCGATCAGGATGAAGCCATGTTTGTGCGCGAGGCCAGTCATATCGGTGCATACGGTTCCGATGATCGAGGCGATGATACGCGCGTTCTCGATTCGGCGATTTTCAATCTCGAAGAGGGCACTGCGCAGGACCGAGCCCTAGAATTTGCCTATCGTGTCGCGACTTCGGGAAAAAATGCGCTGCGGCAGATTGTCGTCGCCTACGGAGACGAGCCCGTAACCAACGAGATGGCTGCCCGTCACAGGGATATTTTTCGCCGCGTGCTGCGGGCCGAAAACAAGCCCATGATTTATTCAAAGCATGGTGACACGCGTTACGGTCATTTTCACCTCGCCGTCTGCACCGCCGACAGCAGGTCGGGCAAGGTCGGTCAATGGGGGCAGGGGAAGGAGATTGAGGCGCTGCACATCGCCTTGGCCATCTGCGAGGCACAGGACAATTTGCAGCCCGAACCCAACCGCCGATACGTAGCCGACGAAACGGGCGTCTATCATACCTGGAGCGGCTTCCGGATCGCAGAGCCGAACGGGGACATCATCAACCGGGGTGTCTTCAAGGCGGTCGAAGCAGAACAGGCCGAGTTTGATGCCGAAGTTCTCGCACCTTCCGACGCCATCATCGGCCAAGCGCTACCCAACCACAAAGCCATCAAGTTGCTGGCGCGCGCCGTAAGCCGACAGGCGAAGAGCTGGGATGAATGGCACCGGGGTCTTGCCCGTGTCGGGATTCGGTATGAACCTTACTGGATTGAAGGAGAGATCGAGGGCGGTCACCTAGTTGCAAACGGTATTCTCGACAAGAGTGACGACCGCATCCCTGCAAGCGACGTAAATGCAGGCTATAAGCGCCTTTGCAAAAAACTAGGCAAGTGTCCCTACGAAGCTCCAGCAGGCGACATCTGTGTCCGTTCGTTTGTCGCTCCCGCCTATCGCAAGATTGGGCAAGATATCGCGCACGATTTGTCGCATGGTATTGACCTCGCGGAGCAGGCTGAGCGGCAAGCGCAGATCGAGAGCGAATTGGAGGCATTCGAGCAAGCGCTGCGAAAAAGGTGTGAGGCCATTAAGCGCCAGCGTGTGGAGGCAAAAAAGGCGCGCGAGAAATTGAAGTCGCGCGATGAAAAGCGGCGCCAACACAATTTACAGCAGAAGCGGGAAAAGGCGAGTCGGGAGGAGACGGAGAAGATCCTGCGCGAATTGCGTATGTCGTTTGACCGGGACGCGGGACGTAGGCGCAAAGGACCGCGACCGAAAACTGAGCCTCCCACTTCGGTCCTATGGGGGGAAACACAAGAGTGCCTCCTCGACCATGATGAAAGACTGGGCTCGTGGGCGAGGCGCTACTCGATCGAACTCTTGGACCACAGCCGGATCTACCGGCTAAACGACGAGATAGCGTTCGTTGAAACTGCAAGCTTTGTCGCGGTGTACTCGGACGATCGCCAGGCAAAGGTCGACGCCCTGCGCCGAGCGCACGAAAAGTTCGGCAGGGTCAGGATTGTTGGGCCCCTTAGCTTCCGCCGGGAAATGCTTTTGCTGGCCGCACAGATGGAAATTCCGCTCGATCCGAAGCAGGCCAAGGAAGCCGAAAAGCTTCTTGCGAAATCTAAGGTGAAGAAGCGTCAGGTTGGCGAGGTCATTTACGATGCTGCCTGGGTCGACCGACCGAAGCGCAAAAAGGCTTCTACCCTTTCCACAGCAGAACTTCGCGAGCAACGGGAACGCGAAAAGCGAGGTGCCCGCTTTACTCCCTTGGTGTTGCAGGAATTCCGTCGGCGTAACGCGCGCGAGGACGCAGATCGTCGAAATGGCAAACCTAGTGCTTCCCAAGTCCCCATCGCTCATCGATTCCGAGTTGAGTTTGATTGCGACAGGATGCTGCTGTGCGGATCGCGTTTCTCGGTCGACGGCGTCCGCTTTCTCGATGACGAGGAATTGCTCAAAGAGTTCGCCAAGTTGCCGCATGCCTTGGTGCGCCCCTAGATCCAGCGCCGCTTTGAGGCGATCAGGCGAGTCCAACAGGCCAAACGGGACTGGATTCTTACTGGGCTTGCCAAAGGGGAATTCCAGCTTCGCGAGCGCAAGCTGACTATACCCGACTGCTACGGTTTCTGGCCTGAAGCCTTCATCCATGGACAGCGTCGCGACCCGGCCTTCATCCGAGCTATGCTCGAAGCGGTCGACGGCAACTACTCGGGCAAGTTGGTCGACCTATCCGTTCGCCCTGAGGTTGCCGTGTGGCGAAAAGCCCGAGGAGGGACGGCTGAAGACCAGGCGTTGGCCTCCTACATTGTCGATGAGCTGATGCGCACGACTGGGGATGCTGATCGCCTGACGATATTCCGCACCATGAGATACGACGAAGCAGAAGAATTGCGCCGAACCGACGGTCTCGCGGCGGAAGAATATAGAGGATTCCATTTCCGCAAGGATGGCGAGAGCGATCGAGACTTCGCCCGCCGCCGAAGGAACGCCCTACGCAACAGCAGGCAGCACGGCCGATAGCCTTTCAATCTCTGCGAGCTTCATTCGCACTCGCACGCCCTCAATGCTCGGCGCACATTTTTTTTGCCGCCGCAACGGAAAAAGCCGCCCACGTGGCGGTGGATTTGGAGTTGAACACTTGAAGGGGGCCTGCCGGGTGAAGCCGGCAGGGTGAGGGGAAAAGTTGAGTGTGAACGCTCGGCTCCCGCCTCGCCGGTTTCGACACGAAACCGGAGAAACCGAAATGATCAATACCGACCACCTGTCACCAGACGCGGAAGTGCTGGCGAAAGACCTTGAGCAGCACGAGGGATACCGCGTGCTGCGGCGCGTTCCGAAGCCGTATTCCTCTATGCCGCATCAAGGGCCGATGCCCGATGGAAGATGCGTGGCCATCGTTGATGTCGAAACGACGGGCCTTTCAGCCCAGCACGATGTGATCATCGAACTGGCCATCATGCTTTACTTCGTCGACGATGAAGGCGAGGTCATCGGGCACGTCGGACCGTTCAGCTGGCTGCAGGATCCAGGCCGCGAACTCGATCCCAAGATCAGCCTGGTCACGGGCCTTCGTACGCAGGATGTGGTGGGCCAGAAAATCAACGACGCCTTCGCCATCGGCCTTCTCGATCGTGCCAGCCTCATCGTGGCCCACAATGCCCGCTTCGATCTGGGGTTCATCGAGCGCCGCTACCCTTCTCTTGCGGGGCGCGCCTGGGCCTGCTCGTGTAACGAAATCGATTGGCTGGAACTCGGCTACGAGGGACGCTCGCAGTCGGCGCTTCTGGCCCACGTCGGATGGTTCAGCGATGCGCATAGGGCGGCTGCCGATGTCTGGGCATTGTTCTGGCTTTTGCAGCACCGCCAACGCGATCCGGGTGACGGGTCAATCCGCACGCATTTGCAGCGCTTGATCGAAGCCGCCGACACGCCCTCGGTGATGGTGCAAGCCGAACGCGCTCCGTTCTCCAAGAAGGATAGGCTGAAGGCTCGCGGCTACAGCTGGAATCCCGATGATCAATTCTGGCAGAACGAGCTGCCGCCCGAGCGCGTCGAGCACGAGCAGGCGTGGGGCTACCGTTCCGGCCTGCCGGCCATGACGACGCGCACCATCACGGCATGCCAGCGCCACCGCTAAGCAGCACCTTCCACCGCTTCGGATTTCAAGCCGACGACCCGCCGTCCGAGCGGGTCTTTTTTAATGGAGATTACCAATCATGCACATCGACAATGTAAGCTTCGAAGAAGCTCTCGAGCGCGAAGCTCGCAAGTTCCTAGGCCTCCACGCCGGAGACAGCCGAGCAGGACGCAACCCGCAGCGCATCATCGTCGCCGATTTCGAATACCGCTGGGACAGAAGCCGATACGATGGGTACCGTGTCAGCGAAGGTGAAAGCGCCGAGCCGACGATCCGCTGGCCCTTCCATCGCATTGCGGCTGCCTCGTGGCTACAGCTGCGCTTCGATCCTGGAGAAGAGGTTCCAGCGGTCGAAAGCGTCGTGGTGTTGGCCGAGGACGAGGCGAGCGAGCAGGAGATGATCGCCCGGTTCTTCGAAGCGCTGCACCAGATGCCGACAGCGCAGCTCATAACATGGGGCGGGGAGGTCAAGGACCTGGCGGTGCTGCGCCGGTCGGCCGGCGAGTTCGCACTGGTCCTGCCGCGCCAGCTTACGGACGGCTCCCCGCATGCCAGGGAGCGCATTGATCTGTGCCGCGCGGTCACCGTGCAGGCCAGATCGCCCCACTTGCCGGAATACGCCGCAGCAACAGCTATCCCCGCAAAGCCGTCGCCGAGCAGGACAATCGGTGAGCTGGTCGAGAAAGGCGATTGGCCCAAAGTGCGCGACCAGGTGCTCGCTGACGTACTGACCACGGCGGTTATCGCAGTGCGTCATCTCGCCGCGCATCGCGTAATCGAATGCGATCAACCCAACACCCTCATGGCTGTCGCTGATGCCGTGGTGGCGGCGAGCCCCGGCAGCAAGTTCGCGCGGCGCAGTTTTGCTCCTTGGGCAAGGGGACAGAAGGCTGCGAGCGGATTGCGCGGGACAGTCTATCGCGCCGACGCGTGAATGGCGGGAGCCGTGCCCAATGCTAGGCGGAAATTGAATGATGCGAAGATTAAGGAGGAAAAGATGACGTAGTGAAAATGGATGGCAGGCAGGCACGGGGCCTCGAACCTCACCAACCGTGCGCGACGGATCTGCCGCCAAGCAGATCAAACGAGAGCCGCCATCCGACGAGGATGAGCGGCATTTTTTATGCCTAAGAAGGAACTGAAAATGCCGAAGAAGAAAACCACCGCCGGTCGCGCCATCGCGTCCGCCGGAAAGACCAACTTGGCGCATATGCCCGAACGTGTCGCCATCGGCGATCACGAGGTCAGGCCGGAGCAACTCTACGTCATCAGGGACCGGCGTCCGCGAGGTCAGGGGCCATGGAGCGATGAGCGGTTCGACAAGATCGCCTGGCGTGATGCCGAGAGCGGTCTCGATTGTATCCTTTTGCGCCAGGCTTCGGGCGTTTGGGGAGGGTTCGTGGCTGTTGTCCCCGGACACCCGCTCTACGGTTACCGCGAGGATGCGATACCGGCAGGCGCCGGGCTCACGCCGCATGGCGGGATCGATTACGCGGAGATCTGCTCGCGCAACAAGCCCGAGGCAGTGCGCGTGTGTCATGCGCGCATGGGCGGGCGGGGCGCCATGCTGAAGACCCCGAGCGCCGAAGATCAGAACGCGGACGATGCTTGGTGGTTCGGCTTCGCCGCTGACAAGCCGGGTGACCTGGTGCCATCGGGTTCAAAGCCGATCCTCGCGCGCGAGGAGGGCGAGGTCTATCGCGGTATTGACTACATGTATGAGGAGACGACCAGGCTGGCACGTCAGCTCAGCTCGATCGACGCAAAGGATGACCTCCACGCTGCACCCGCGGTCGCTCCGCCGCCGCCGCAGCTCGGCAAGCCGGGAGGGCATTGACCATGGACCAGCAGGACATCCCCTACGAGCAGCGCCGCAACCCGAATTTGCCCTTCGGCTACTGGTGCATCGCGGACCCGGATGGTTACCCGCACTTGATCGACGAGCTCGGGCGGCGCTGGTCGTCGCTGCGCGAATACATCTGGTGCGGTCGGCTTGGCATGGCGCAGGGCTCGGACTGGCAGTTCACCGCCATGACCGAATTCCTGCTCGCAGTGCTCGCGGCGATCGATCGGCGCATAGTCCGTGTCGAGGAACGAGTGAACGATCTGTTCGATGGCGCGTGGGATCTCGCCGGCCACTACGGCTCTTGGCTCGAAGGGCACAAGCTCTCCGAAGGCCTGACCGGCGACCTGACGGCGGAGGGAAGGGCTATCCTCGTCGCGCTGGCCAGCACACGTGGGGCCGGGGAGGCGCCCATTCCGATCGGACTTCCGACGATTGCGCGGTGGCACGGCTTCGATGGCGGGGACACTCGCGAGCAACATGAGCGGGTTTTTAAGGCCAACGAGAACTTTTCGCTCGATTTGCCGGGCAGGTTCGTGCGGGAGCGGGTCAACGGAGATCCGGGTATCAAACTGATCGGAATCCCGACCGGCGCAAACATTCCGCTTGGCCGGGTGCTGTGGACCATAACGTTCCCTGACGAATATGCCCGCGATCGCCTGTTCGCCTGGCTGGTCCATCGGCTCGACCGGTGGGAGGCCTGGATGGAGCTAGCAAGAGGGAGTGGCGCGCAGGCGTTCACTGAGCACATCCTTCGCATGCGCTTTGCCGACGAAACCATCGAGCTCGGCTGAGCGACCAACTCGACACCATCCACCCGAGATTGCTGCGGGCGGAGCCTTCACAGGGTTCCGCCCGCAGTTCTGTTTAAGGATTACTCATGCGATACCGTCGCCCATCCACCATGCCCGAGCGCATGGTTGTTCTTTCGCTCCTGCTGCCGCCTCTTCCGCACGAGCCACTCGCTCCCTTCGGGTTCGGCGCGTTCATCATCGCTCCTCGCTGGAGAAACGACGCGGCGTTCGCCTCACACGCTCATGGTTATGGAGCGGGATGCGAGCCGCGTCGCATGCGCGAGGATATCGGCAGGTTGTTCACCCCCGACACCACTGCGATGATCCACACGACTGCGCCACCTGGCTTAGGGGAGGGGCAACGTCAGGCTACACCGGTCACCGGTCGCCTTCTCGACTTCATTCCCCGCTCGGGTCTGGCGAGGAATGCTCACGCGAACATCCCGAACGACCAATTGGCCCATGCCGCGCGGATCGGAGGCTACGAGCTATCCGGACCAAATCCATCGGCCCTTCAGCGCTTGGTCCGCCTACGCAGCGAAACGCAGGCTGCATGGATATTCTGGTTGCTCGCGACATGCCCACCGCCTTTCCGTCGGAACCTACTTGCGAGCTATCTAGCGTGGAGGGCCCTGGACCAATCCGCGACACGTAACGACATCATCTGATCAGAAAGGGGGGCATGAAAGGTGCCCCCTTTTTTGCATCCGCATTCGCGTTCATAAAAATATGAACAATCCCCCCTGCAGTTGGTTAAGTTTGTAGAGGAGCTATCCTCAAGCAACCGTTGGGTAGCCCCTCCTTTCCAATGAATGCATGAAAGGACCCTGACAATGCTAGAAGAAAAGTCGAGAACCCATGATTTGATCGGTAGCGACCGGGTTGAAAGCACCAAAGTCTACGGCAAGAATGGCGAGAAGATTGGGACTGTACAACGTGTCATGATCGAGAAGGTAAGCGGGCAGGCCCGAGACGTGGAAATCTCGGTCGGAACGTTCCTTGGAATGGGCGGCGAATTGCACAGTCTGCCCTGGGAAAAATTCGAATACGACACCGAACTCGATGGCTATCGGCTCGACGTCACTGAAGATCAGCTGCGCCAGGCACCGACCCACGGTGCAGATGATCGTGACCGAGCCTATGACCGCGACTATCAGAAGCGCGTTTATGAATATTGGGCGGTGGGTCCATACTGGTGAACTATAGGCGATTACCGAAAAATATCCCGCCGAGCGGCGGGTGTGCCCGACCATGAGCGATGCGCGTGTTTCCGAACGCAAGCGAATGGTCCAGAACCAGATCGCCGCGCGCGGCATTCGCGATGAGGCGATCCTCTCCGCATTCGCCGAGGTCCCGCGCGAAATCTTCGTCGACGAGGGCTTGGGGGAATTCGCCTACGAGGATAGCGCGCTGCCCATTCCGTCGGGCCAGACGATCAGCCAGCCCTATATCGTCGCCTGCATGCTGGATGCGGCGGAGGTGGGCACGGGCGACTGCGTGCTCGAGATCGGGGCCGGGTCGGGCTATGCCGCCGCCGTCCTGTCCCGCATCGTCGGGCAGGTCCATGCGATAGAACGGCACGAAACCCTGGCGCGACAGGCTGCGGCGCGGGTCGAACACCTCGGCTACGACAATTGCGAGATCATCGCTGGCGATGGACTGAGAGGCCTGCCAGAGGAGGCACCCTTCGACGCGATCCTCGTCGCTGCGCGGTTCGATACTGTGCCCGAAGCGCTCAAGCGCCAGCTGAAGATAAACGGGCGGCTGGTCATTCCGGTCGGCGCGGAGGATGTCCAACAGCTCACCGCGATCACGCGTACCGGCGAGGACGAATGGACCAGCCAGGACATCACCCCGGTCCGCTTCGTCCCTCTGCTGGAAGGCGTGGTTGCCGAGGACGGCTCGCGCTCTGCCAGCGATCATCGCAGCATGCGGTCCAGGACGATACCCGAAGCCATCGCGCAGGCCTGCGAGCCGCTGCCCGAAATCGCAGACAAGGATTTCGCCGCCGCTTTCGACCGGTTTGCGGACAGGCGTATCGTCATGCTCGGCGAATGCAGCCATGGTACGCACGAATTCTACGCAGCGCGCGCGGGGATCACACGGCGGCTGGTGAAGCGGCACGGTTTCTCCATAGTTGCAGTCGAGGGCGACTGGCCCGACGCCGCCGCCTATCACCGCTTCATCAGGGGGCAAGAGAAGTCGGAGGGTGCGAATCCGGCGTTTCAGCGGTTTCCGACCTGGATGTGGCGCAACACCGTCATGCCGCCGTTCCTCCGAGATTTGCGGGACATCAACGCGAATCTGCCGGACGTCAGGAAAGCCGGGTTCTACGGCCTCGACATCTACAATATGTCGGGTTCGATCGAGGCGATCCTGGCCTATCTCGACGAAAACGATCCGGAGGCGGCACAGGTCGCACGCGAGCGATACGGCTGCCTACACCCATGGCAGGCAGACCCGACGGTCTATGGCCGCATGGCGCTGCGCGAAGGCTTCGCCGAATGCGAGGAGGCGGTGGTTCGCCAGTGTCGCGACTTGCTCGACCGGGCGCTTGAAAGCGACGGCGGCGGTTTCTCCGCTGCCATGAATGCGCGGTTGGTTGCTTCGGCGGAGCGCTATTACCGGGTCATGTATTATGGGGGCGCCGAAAGCTGGAACCTGCGCGACAGCCACATGACCGATACGCTGGCCCACCTGCTCGAACACGGCGGACCAAACAGCAAGGCAGTGGTGTGGGCGCATAATAGCCATATCGGCGACGCTCGCGCCACCGACATGGGCGCGGTGCGCGGCGAGCACAATCTTGGGCAACTCGCGCGCGAGCGCTGGGGCGACGAGGTCGCTTTGGTCGGTTTCGGCACGCATACAGGCAGCGTGAGCGCGGCAAGTGACTGGGATGGCGAGCGCGAGGTGAAGGCTGTCATCCCCTCGCGCCGCGACAGTTACGAGCGGCTGTGTCACGATAGCGGGGTGAAGCGCTTCCTGCTCGATCTCACGGCCGATCCCGCGCTTTCGCAACGGCTTTCCAAACCGCTTCTCGAGCGGTTCATCGGCGTCATCTACCGCCCGGAGACCGAACGCTGGAGCCATTACATCGAAGCCGTGCTGCCGCGCCAATTTGATGCCTATTGCTGGTTCGACGAGACTAGCGCGCTCGAACCGCTGGAAGAGCATGAAGGTCACGAAGGCGCGGCAGACACCTTTCCCTTCGGCCTGTGAGCCGAAGGCCATAGGATGAAGCCGAGGATGACAGCCATGACCGATACCCGCACAGAAACAGATTCCATGGGGGAAATCCGCGTACCCGCCGACCGCCTGTGGGGCGCTCAGACGCAGCGATCGACAGAAAATTTCCGTATCGGGGAAGAGCGCATTCCGCGCGAGCTAGTCCATGCGTTGGGCCAAGTGAAACGCGGCGCGGCGATCGCCAACCGCAAGCTGGGCGTGCTCGACGAGACGCTGGCCGATGCGATCGAACAGGCCGCCAGCAGGATCGCTGCAGGCGAGTTGGACGAGGAATTCCCCCTTTCTGTCTGGCAGACCGGGTCGGGCACACAGACGAACATGAACGCCAACGAGGTAATCGCCAATCTGGCCAACCGGGCGCTTGGTGGCGAGGTCGGAAGCAAGTCGCCGGTCCATCCCAACGACCATGTCAATATGAGCCAGTCGTCGAACGACACGATCCCCACCGCGGTGCATGTCGCGGCGGTCGCGGCGTTGAAAACGTCGCTCGCGCCAGCACTCGCGGCGATGCTCGCGGAACTGGATGAGAAGGCAAGCGGATGGAGCGAGATCGTCAAGATCGGTCGCACGCATACGCAGGACGCAGTGCCACTGACGCTGGGGCAGGAATTCTCCGGTTACGCGCAGCAATTGCGCGCCGGTATCGAGCGGATCGGTCAGGTGCTGCCCGGTCTCCTTGAACTCGCCCAGGGAGGCACGGCCGTGGGAACCGGTCTTAATGCACCGGAGGATTTCGGGAGGCTTGTGGCCGAAGAACTGGCGGAGGAAACCGGCTGGCCCTTCACCTGCGCGCCCAACCGGTTCGAGGCGCTGGCGGGACAGGACGCGCTGGTCTTCGCGCATGGCGCCCTGAACTCGCTGGCGGCGAGCCTCTACAAGATCGCCAATGATATTCGCCTGCTCGGATCGGGGCCGCGGGCCGGACTGGGCGAGCTGTCGCTGCCCGCGAATGAGCCCGGCAGTTCGATCATGCCGGGCAAGGTCAATCCCACACAGGTCGAGGCCCTGACGCAGGTCTGCGCACAGGTCTTCGGCAACCATGCGGCGATCACTTTTGCGGGCAGCCAGGGGCAGTTCGAACTGAATGCCTACCGCCCCGTGGTCGCCTACAACTTCCTGCAATCGGTGCGGCTGCTGGCCGATGCTTGCCGCAGCTTTACCGGCAACCTTCTGAAAGGGCTGGAACCGCGCCGCGGGAATATCGCAAGGGGAGTCGAGAACTCGCTGATGCTGGTAACTGCGCTCGCGCCCGAAATCGGTTACGACAAGGCCGCCGAGATCGCCAAGGGGGCCCATGACGAGGGCTTGACGCTACGCGAAGCGGCGCTGGCCAGCGGATGGGTGAGCGAGGCGGATTACGACCGCGTGGTGCGACCGCAGGACATGATTAATCCGCAGGACTAATTCGGTGACGGTGCACCACTGGTCAGATTTCCTTTTTCTCAGGGAAACTTAGCAGCTCGCCGGCTGTTGGTTGGTTGAGGCGACCGAGGGGAGCAGGCTTGCCCGAAGCGAATACCGACAGGAAACCGCTGGTGCTGGTCACCGGGGCAACCGGCAACATTGGCGGTTCGCTTTGCGATGCGCTGGAGCGCGATTACCGCGTCGTCGGGCTCGACAAGGACGAGGAAGAAGGCGAGCGGGAGGTCGTCACCTTCGACATTACCGATGAAGCCTCGGTGCGCGCCGCGATCGGCCGCATCGCCGACGAGCACGGCCGCAAGGTGGCGGCCGTCGTTCACCTGGTGGCCTTCTTCGATTTCAGCGGGCGGCCCAATCCGCTCTACGAGGAGGTCAACGAGCTGGGCACGCGCAACCTTCTAAAGGCGCTAGATCAGATGGAAGTCGAGCGCTTGGTTTATACCAGCACCATGCTGGTGCACGAGCCCACCGAGCCGGGCGCGCGGATCAGCGAGGAAACGCCGTTCGATCCGCGCTGGGAATATCCGAAATCCAAGAAGAAGGTCGAGGACATCATCCGCAAAGAAGCGGCGACGCCTTACGCGATCCTGCGGCTAGCCGGTGTCTATGACAGTGAGAGTGCCGTTCCCACGCTGTCGCAGCAGATCGCGCGGATCTACGAGCGCAGCTTGCAGTCGCATCTCTATGCCGGCCCCCTGAATGCCGGCCAATCCATGCTGCATCGCGACGATATGGTGGAAGCGATGCGGATGGTGATCGAAGAGCGCGACACCCTGCCGCCCGAT